>BFBZ01000199.1_pt1 | contig 74758 bp, 62 predicted proteins | sample 1888401 | NCBI WGS metagenome assembly BFBZ01 (sample SAMD00112614, study PRJDB3348) | symbiont metagenome | host: Chara braunii
CCCCGCCGATCTTGTACAGCCGCGCTCGGAAACGCCGGCCAATGGCGCGCGCCGTACCGAAGCCTTCGAGAAATACCGCAGCGGCAAAACAACGGCGACGACCTATCCGGAATCGGACAAGGCTAAGATTAGCGATGTGGGCAAATGATTAGTTACGAGCAGCGCCAGGGCCAGGACGAACGGTCCGCAACCGTCGCCGACGATCACATCGCGCCCGCGCCGCGCGTGTCCGTGCAGGCATTTTGCGAAACGGTCGAGACGGCGGCTGCTGTGCAGGCTGCCGGTGAAGACCGCCGGCTCGACAAGGCACATCTCAAGATTCAGATGGGCGGCATGGCTGCGGCCATCGAGGCCTATCGGACGGCGCCGACGCCAAACGTGATTCTGCTCGAAACCGAAGGCCGCTCGGATATTCTGACCGGCCTCGACGATCTCGCAAGCGTCTGCGACGCGGGTACGCGCGTTGTCGTGATCGGCCGCGTCAACGACGTTCTTCTCTATCGCGAACTCGTCCGCCGCGGCGTCAGCGACTATGTGATCGCACCCGTCAAGCCGCTCGACGTCGTCCGCGCGATCTGCGGCCTGTTCTCTGTGCCGGAAGCCAAGGCTGTCGGACGCATCATCGCAATCGTCGGCGCCAAGGGCGGCGTCGGCGCCTCCACCATCGCACACAACGTCGCGTGGGCGATCGCACGCGATCTCGCACTCGATTCCGTTGTCGCGGACCTCGATCTCGCGTTCGGCACCGCCGGCCTCGACTACAATCAGGATCCGCCGCAGGGCATCGCGGACGCGGTGTTCTCGCCGGATCGCGTCGATACGGCGTTCATCGACCGCCTGCTGTCGAAGTGTACCGATCATCTCAGTTTGCTGGCCGCACCGGCGACACTTGACCGCGTCTACGATTTCGGAAGCGAAGCCTTCGATTCGATTTTCGACACGCTGCGCACGACGATGCCGTGCATCGTGCTCGACGTGCCGCATCAGTGGTCGGGATGGACCAAACGCGCACTGATCGGCGCGGACGACATTCTTATCGTCGCGGAACCCGATCTCGCGAACCTGCGCAATACCAAGAACATGTTCGACATGCTCAAGATGTCGCGACCGAATGATCGTCCGCCGCTCTATTGCCTGAACAAGGTCGGCGTGCCGAAGCGGCCCGAGATCAGCACGAGCGAATTCTCCAAGGCCATCGAGAACCAGCCGATCGTCAGTATTCCGTTCGAGCCGCAGATCTTCGGATCGGCCGCGAACAACGGACAGATGATTGCGGAAATTTCCGCTACGCATCGCACGTCGGAAATGTTTCTCCAAGTCGCGCAGCGGCTGACGGGGCGCGGCGAGGCGAAGAAGCCGCGCAACGGTTTTCTTGCACCTTTGCTCGGAAAGCTCCGGGCCAAATAGTCTTTCGCGTGGGGTATTGTCGTGTTCGGTAAGCGTAGCGGATCGGAAGTTGATGTCAGGGCAACGAAGCCACTGGCGCCTGTGCAGCCGGCTGCGGCGCCTGCAAGGCCCGTCGACGCCGCGCCTCCTGTCGCCTCTCCGTCCATTTCGCCCGCGAGAACCGCACCGCCTCCGCCGCCGGCTGACCGCCGCTCGGATTCCTACTATCAGACCAAGGCGACGATCTTCGGCGCACTGATCGAAGCGATCGATCTTGCGCAGCTATCCAAGCTCGATGTCGAATCCGCGCGCGAAGAAATCCGCGACATCGTCAATGAGATCATCGCGATCAAGAACATTGTGATGTCGATTGCCGAGCAGGAAGAACTGCTCGACGACATCTGTAACGACGTTCTGGGTTATGGCCCGCTGGAACCGCTGCTGTCGCGCGACGACATCGCCGACATCATGGTGAATGGCTCCGGCACGGTCTACATCGAAGTCGCCGGCAAGATTCAGCGCACGGGAATTCGCTTTCGCGACAATCAGCAGCTTCTCAATATCTGCCAGCGCATCGTCAGCCAGGTCGGCCGCCGCGTCGATGAATCCTCGCCGATCTGCGACGCGCGCCTCGCCGACGGCTCCCGCGTCAATGCCATTGTGCCGCCGCTGGCGATTGACGGCCCCGCGCTCACCATCCGCAAATTCAAGAAGGACAAGCTGACGCTTGAGCAGCTTGTCAAATTTGGCGCCATCTCGCCGGAGGGCGCGCAGATCTTGCAGATCATCGGCCGCGTGCGCTGTAACGTGCTGATCTCAGGCGGTACCGGTTCCGGTAAAACCACGCTGCTGAATTGTCTGACCAACTTCATCGACGACGACGAACGTGTCATCACCTGCGAAGACGCCGCCGAATTGCAATTGCAGCAGCCGCATGTGGTGCGCCTGGAAACGCGCCCGCCGAATATCGAAGGCGAAGGCCAGATCACCATGCGCGATCTGGTCAGAAACTGTCTGCGTATGCGCCCTGAACGCATCATCGTCGGCGAAGTCCGCGGACCCGAGGCATTCGACCTGCTTCAGGCCATGAACACCGGCCACGACGGATCGATGGGCACGCTGCACGCCAACAATCCGCGCGAGGCTCTTTCACGCGCCGAGTCCATGATTACCATGGGCGGCTTTTCGCTGCCCTCACGCACCATTCGCGAAATGATCTGCGCCTCGATCGACGTCGTCATTCAGGCCGCCCGCCTGCGCGACGGCTCGCGCCGCATCACGCACATCACCGAGGTGATGGGCATGGAAGGCGACACGATCATTACGCAAGATATTTTCCTCTACGACATCACCGGCGAAGACCTGAACGGAAACCTGCTGGGCCGCCACCGCTCGACTGGCATCGGACGTCCGAAATTCTGGGAACGCGCGCGCTATTATGGCGAAGAAAAGCGCCTCGCCGCAGCTCTCGACGCAGCCGAAGTTCCCGGCGCGAAGGAATAACGCCGATGAAAATGCAAACCCTTGCTTTGGCCTTCCTCGCCGCCGTCACCATCGGCGGTCTGGCGTGGGTGTTCCTCTATCCTCTGTTGTCCGGCGAGCGAAAGGCCGAACAGCGCCGCGCATCGTTCGCGCGTTCCGAGCCGAGCCTTCGCCGCGAAGACCGCGTGCAGCGTTCAAAACGTTCGCAAGTCGAAGAGTCGCTCAAGGAAGTCGAAGAGCGTCACAAGAAGGCGAAGAACGTCTCGCTGCAACTGCGCATTTCGCAGTCGGGATTGGACGTGACGAAACAGCAGTTCACTATCGGCTCGGTGGTTCTTGGTGCCGTCGGGTTTTTCGTTACCTTCTTTATGGGCGCCGGATTGCTCGCGGCGGCTGGCTTTGCGATCGGCGCGGGATTCGGTCTGCCGCGCTGGATCCTCAGCTTTCTGAAGAAGCGCCGCGAGAAGAAGTTTCTCGACGCCCTGCCGGATGCGGTCGATATCATCGTGCGCGGCATCAAAGCGGGATTGCCGCTTTTCGATTCGATCAAGGTCGTCGCCGCCGACACACCTGAGCCGCTTCGCAGCGAATTTAACGCCATTATCGAAACGCAGGCCATCGGCATGCCGCTCGGCGAAGCCTGCCAGCGGCTGTATGAGCGCATGCCGCTGCCGGAAGCGAATTTCTTCGGTATCGTGATCGCAATCCAGACCAAGTCCGGCGGCAATCTTTCGGAAGCCCTCGGAAATCTGTCCAAGGTGCTGCGCGACCGCAAACGTATGGCTGCCAAGATTCAGGCAATGTCGATGGAAGCCAAGGCCTCGGCTGCGATCATCGGCGCACTGCCGCCGATCGTGATGATTATGGTTTACATCATGACGCCGGAATACATTTCATTGCTGTGGACGCACCCGACGGGACGGCTGATGCTCGCCGGCTGCGTCCTGTGGATGTCCACGGGAATCTTCGTGATGAAGAAGATGATTAACTTCGATTTCTGACGAGGCATCATGCTTGATCTTCTCATCGACAGGTTTCACGACACCCGCTTCATGGCGATGCTGCTGGCTGCGATCGCGGCGGCTGCGACTGCCTATACGCTCGTGTCTCCATTCTTCGCGGGCGAAGGATTGCAGAAGCGTATGAAGGCCGTCGCCAGCGAACGCGAGCGCATGCGCCAGCGTGAGCGTGACCGCATGAACCGCACCGAAAAGGTCGCGCTGCGCCAGACGCCGAAACAGTTCATTCAAAAGACCGTCGAAGACTTCAATCTCGGCAAATGGCTCGCGCAGGAAGAAGCGCGCGACAAACTGGTGATGGCCGGCTATCGCGGACAGTCACCCTACATGACGTTTCTGTTCTTCCGTCTCGTCATGCCGATCACGTTCTTTATCGGGGCCGTGCTGTATGTATTTGTCATTTCGCACATGGAGCAGACCGCCCTCATGAAGGCAGGCATGTGTCTGGGCGCAACCTGGGCCGGCATGCAGGCGCCCATGCTGTTTCTGAAGAACGCAATTCAAAAGCGTCAGCTTCAAATCCGCCGCGCATTTCCCGATGCGCTTGACCTTCTGCTGATCTGTATCGAGTCCGGCATGTCGATCGAAGCGGCGTTCCGCAAAGTCAGCCAGGAAATCGGCTCGCAATCGATTGCACTTGCCGAAGAACTCACACTGACGACGGCGGAATTGTCCTACTTGCAGGACCGCAAAACTGCCTACGAGAACCTCGCCAAGCGAACCGGCATCGAGGGCGTGAAGTCCGTCTGTCTCGCGCTTCAGCAGGCGGAGCGTTACGGCACGCCGATTGGTGCGACGCTCCGCGTGATGGCGCAAGAAAACCGCGACATGCGCATGAACGAAGCGGAGAAGAAGGCTGCCGCGCTTCCGCCGAAACTGACCGTTCCGATGATCGTGTTCTTCCTGCCGGTGCTGTTCGTCGTCATTCTCGGCCCGACCGGGATCAAGGTCGCAGCCTATATGAACTGACGACTATCGCGTCAGGAGGCATTCGGCGATAAAACCGACGAAGTGCGCGAGCGCCGCGATCCTTCGCCATTGTTCAGCATCTGCTTGAGATAGGCGACGTTGGCTTCGGCCTGATCGGCGGGAAGGTCGGCGCGGACAATGGACTCGGCTTCCGCAAATCGTCCCTGAAGACCGACGGCAAGTCCGAGATTCTGACGCACGCGAGCGTCAGTCGCGCCATTGTCGAGCGCCTGACGCAGCGTCGACTCGGCTTTTGGAAGATTCTTCGACAGCACATAGGACATGCCAAGATTCGACAGCACCGAGGGCTCGTCGGGCGCGAGCCTCAGCGCACTCGCGTAGTATCGGCGCGCCTCGTCATGCTTGCCCATCTGGTCGAGCACGGTTCCCTGAACAGAAAGAATGCGCCAGTCCGGATTGGCCGGTGTATGTGCCTTCGTCAGCGTGTCGAATGCCTGTTGGAAGTTTCCATTGTCGGCAAGCGCGCGGCCGTAAGCCGCGAGCAATGCGCGATTGCCTGGGTTGACGATGGTTGCCTGTTCGAGAACCGCGACGGCCTGCTGGCGCTGACCGTTGAGGCGCAGCGAGGTGCCGTATTGCAAAGCGACTTCAGTGTTCTTGGGATTGGCGCGGTAGCGTTCGCCAAGCGCCTCGATCTCGCTGGCCGTCAGGCGGCCGGAATTGGTATCGCCGCGCGCGCTGACGGAGCCCGTGGTGTCGGTCGATTGCGCGATGGTCTGGCAGCCGCCAAGACCGATGGCCAACACCGCTGCAACGGCGGCGGACCCCAAATGGCGGTTGAAAGCGCGCGAAATACGCATGGCACTTGGACTCGCAAGGCGGTTGGCGAAGCCGGATACTCCTCGTAATAGACCGTTAACCCTAACGACTGGTTAATTCCCCCGGCGGCCCCCCGTCCGGCTGCTATGATGCCGCACCGTTCGCCCTCCTGAGACTGCCATGCACCCAGCTTTCGCGACCGCAACCGACGCCATCCCGATTACGTTTGCGACCAAATCCACGCTGGAATCCATTCTGGCGGCGCTTCCGCCTGTCACCGCTCAGTTCGCCAAAGCGAGCGCCTTCGCGGGCAAACCCGGCCAGTATCTCGGGCTGCCGGACGCGAAGGGTTCGCTGTCCCACGTCCTGTTCGGAATCGAAGAAAAAGACGCGGTATGGCGCGACCTGTTCAGGCCGGGACAACTGCCGGGACTGCTGCCGGCTGGAGTCTATCGCTTCGCGAACGCGCCGCATGACGCACGGCTTGCGACACTCGCCTTCGCGCTCGGAAGCTACAAGTTCGGCCGTTACCGCAAGAACGACGTAAGCAGCGCGCGACTCGTGCCGCCCGATGGCGTGAACGTTGACGAAGTAACGCGGTTGGCGGATGCCGCAACGCTGGCGCGCGATCTCATCAACACGCCAGCCAACGACATGGGGCCGGATGAACTTGCAATTGCGGCCAAAACGCTCGCCGACAAATTTGGCGCCAAATATTCAACAATCGTCGGCGACGATCTTCTCTCACAGAACTTTCCGCTTATTCACGCCGTCGGCCGCGCCTCGACCCGCGCGCCGCGTTTGATCGATGTCTCATGGGGCAATCCCTCGCATCCGAAAGTGACGCTGATCGGCAAAGGCGTGTGCTTCGATACCGGCGGGCTCGATCTCAAACCGTCCAGCGGCATGCTCATCATGAAAAAGGACATGGGCGGTGCAGCCAACGTGCTGGCACTCGCTCAAATGATTATGGATGCCAAACTGAAAGTGCGGTTGCGCGTGCTGATCCCTGCGGTCGAAAATTCCGTCGCCGGCAATGCGTTCCGGCCGCTCGACATTTTTCCATCGCGAAAAGGCATGACGGTCGAAATCGGAAACACCGACGCCGAAGGGCGACTGGTGCTTGCGGATGCGCTCGCACTCGCCGACGAGGAAAAGCCGGACCTTCTGATCGATCTCGGCACACTCACGGGGGCCGCACGCGTCGCACTCGGTCCCGATCTGCCGCCATTCTATACCAGCGACGACAAGCTCGCCGCCGAAATTGAGCATTGCGCGCGCAGCGAGAACGATCCGCTGTGGCGGATGCCGCTATGGCCGCCTTACGATTCATGGCTCGACTCGAAAGTCGCCAATCTCAACAATGCCCCCTCCGGCACCTTTGCGGGATCGATCACCTGCGCGCTGTTTCTCCAACGCTTCGTCGAGCATGCAAAATCCTGGTTGCATGTCGACATCTACGGCTGGACACCGGCGGCGAAACCTGCGCGGCCGGAAGGCGGCGAATGTCAGGCGGCACGCGCCATCTACAAACTGCTGAGCGCGCGCTATGGATGATCTGAAAACCGATCCACGCCTCACGCCCGCGCGGCCCGACCTCGCCGCAAAATTTCTCGAAGGTAAGGTCAAGGCCGCCCGGTTCGTCGAGGGCACTCAGCACGAAGTCGTCGCTGCCAGTGCGCCGGTTCGTCACCAGCCTTCGCATCAAGCCTCTCTCGACACCGAAGCTCTCAAGGGCGAGCGCGTGACGATCTACGACCGCGCCGAAGGCTGGGCCTGGGGACAGTTAAACAACGATGGCTATGTCGGCTGGCTCCCGGAAAGTGCGCTCGGGCCAATCGCCGAAAAACATACTCACAAGGTAGGCGCGCTCAGGACGCTTGTGTTTCCCGGACCCTCGATAAAATTGCCGCCGGTCGATGTGCTGTCGCTCGGATGCCGGGTGAGGATTGTCGGCAACGATGGGCCTTTCGCGATCACATCGGACAATCGTTTTATCCATGCGATGCATCTTGTTTCGCTCGATTATGCGGAAAACGATTTCGTGTCGGTCGCGGAAAAGTTTGTCGGCACGCCTTATCTGTGGGGCGGAAAAACAAGCCTCGGCCTCGATTGTTCGGGGCTGGTGCAGGTCTGTCTGGATGCCGCAGGCTTCGCAATTCCGCGCGAATCCGATCTTCAGGAAAAATCAAAAGGAATCGCCGTCGAAGGCCGGGATTTCGACAGCCTGAGGCGCGGCGATCTGATTTTCTGGAAAGGTCACGTCGCAATCGCGCGCGGCGACGGAACCATGATCCACGCCAACGCGACCGATATGTGCGTGGCGTGCGAACCTATCGAGGCCGCCGTCGTGCGAATTCGTAAATCGCCTACCGGCGACGTCACCAGTATCAAACGGATCGATTTGGGAAGCAGGCAACTTACATATTCGTCAGGCGGACCAATGAAGGTCGTGATCGTCGACTGCAATTGCCACAGACCGGCCCACCACAGCGTGTTTGCGGAAATGATGCCACGGCTCGCACGCTCCGGTGTCGAACTGATCGTCGCAGATCAATGGCGGAAAGAATTCGCCAGCGCAGACCTTGTCGTCGGAGCCGATCCGATCGCCGATCGCGATGAGTTGTCGAAAACAAGAATCCTCGGCCAGCGGACGCTGAACCGCTTCACAAGGCTTCAGGTCGCCACCGAGCAGAACGGTCCTGTCGCGCACTATTGCTCTCCGGCAAGCGACGAAGAACTGACCGCAGCTTCACGCCGATGGGGCGACGTTGCGGTTCTGAAATACGATTGGTCGTCGCGGCGCAATGGCGTTTTCCTATGGCCGCTGGCGGAAGGCCGCAAGTCTTTTCCGCGCGATTTCAAACCCGGAACCGATCTTTTCATGGAATTTCTGCCGGAGGATCCGGCGACCTACAAGATCGACGCCTTCGGCGGGCAAATCCTCGGATCCTGGATTTTGCCGACGCGCAATATGAGGCTCCCCGATTGGCAGGTCATTTCGGATCAGAAGTCTTACTTCTTTGAGCCGCCGGAAAATTTGAACCGCGCCATCGCAAAAGTGAGCTTGGCATTGCTTGCGCATGGAGCAGGCTACACCAGCTTCGACCTGATGCGCTCCGGAGACGAATTCAGAATCATCGAGATGAACACATGCGGCGTCGGCACCGGTATCTGGCAGAATCAGATGCTTCACTATGCCGAAACCTACGCGAAGGCGCTGTTGGCGACGCTTGAACGGCTCGATACGATTCCGGTCTTTGCAGATTTGAGAGCGCGAGCCGCAGAGGCGAACAGCGATCAAGCTGTGGCAGTTGTTCTCGATCGCCCCGAACAGACCTCGCTTTCTTCCGATCTATCCCAACCCGTTGCCGAAACCGTTCTCGCAGATTCCGCAGAGCTGCGGTTCTACAACAGGCTCACCGATACCGAGCGGCTGGCTCCAAAGCGTTTGACGAAGATCGTTCGCTCCAATGCCGAACCTTTTCTTCGGCACGCCTTTGAAACATCGCCGTTCTACCGCGACCGCCTTTCAATGCTGTTTTCGCAAGGCGGTCCGGTGGATTGGGATCGCTGGGAGAACATACCGCTGACAACGGAAGATGACGTTGCAACTCATCGCGACCTGCTGTTGAGCCGTCGCGTCGATGCGCTGCATGGGGCGGTCGTTCATTGCAGTGCGCTTCACTCCAGCGGCCGGTCGATGACTGTGTCCAAATCGACACTGCAACTGGCATCGGAATCGTGCATCGAAGCACGGCTGTTTCGCTGGTTCGGGATCGAAACGGATAAAGCGATGGCGTCGCTGCTGCCTGAAATAGCCCGTGATGGCGAAGCGACGTGGGTGCCGAAGTGGCTCGCCTTGCAACGCGGCCCATTGCTGTTCGCCGGCACCGATATGTCTGCGCTGGACGAGATTCGATGGCTCGGAAAGTCGGGGGCTGCGAACCTCAAGGCTCTCCCGAGCCAGGCTCATCAATTGGCAGACGCTGTCGCCAAGCATCCGGAGCTGAAGCCTCTCATCAAAGTCATTTTCACAGAGGGCGAGATCGTCACAGCGCAAACGCGTGACCTGTGCCGGGAGCATCTCGGCTCGCGCATCGCAGACACATACAGACGGATGGAAGCCGGTCCCATCGCATTGCAGTGTCCGGCATCGGACATCTATCATATGCAAAGCGAGATATGCATCGTGGAGGTTGTCGATGACAACGGCCGCGCGACTCCGCCCGGAGGCACCGGTCAGGTCGTCGTCACCCCTTTCTACAATTACGCCATGCCGCTCGTTCGATACGCGACCGGCGACATCGTCGAACTAGTTGCCCGTCCCTTCGGACTAGGCGACAAATGCGCGTGCGGAAAAACTCTCCCGGTCATCCGGCGCATGGTTAAACGTCGAGGCTAAAAAAGATGCCGCAGACAATCGCCGCAGCATCGTGCTTCAAGATCTAACCGATCGTGTTTAGCGTGATCCAACTCGTACAGCCGTATCGGTGCCAGGGATGTAGAAAAATCCAGCACCATACAGGCTACACACCCTCACATATTCGACCGGTGCACCCGGTTTGCCGAAATTCGTAGAGACGCCGACCTTGACCGAGTCCGTAGTCATGCTGGTACGCAAATCGCCGAAGTTCGTCGCCGTACCATATTCGGCATGAGTATATTCGACGCGGGCCGTCCAGCCATTGCACAACCGGCCTTCGAGGCCGCCGCCGACGAAATATCCGCTTCGGGTCGTCGATTCGGACCTCATCGGAAAGTTGAAATTCTGATTGGTCCAGGCACCGCCGCCTGTGATGTAAGCCAGGACATTCGGTGAAATGGCGTAACCGGCTCTGCCGCCGAGCGTTCCGTACCAATCGGTCGTTGTGTTCAGAGCAACGCCATTGATCACGGTGCTGTCGACATTGGTCGCACCGAACTTGCCCTCGATGCCGAGCACGAGACCGCTGCGGAAATTGTAATTGAAGCCGGCAAAGCCTCCCCCCGATAACGCGGAAGGCGAGGTACTGCCGAGGAAGCCGCCGGAATAGTCGATTTTCTGCCATGAGCCGCCGACTTCGCCGCCGAGGTAAAAACCGCCCCAGCTATATGCTGACTGTTTCCTTGCCAGATCACGCAGAAGCTCACGGCTATCCTGCGCGTTGACATCCGGAATTTGAACGATCGCGACACCAGCAACTGCTGCGGACGCAACAACAAAGTGCTTGCCCATTCCCCACCCAATAATTTCAGGAATTCCCGCAGGCACGCTAGCACCGGGTGAAGTCCGGAGCATGTTACCGGCAAGCCACACCCCCAGCTAAATTGGAACCTGAAAACAGGCTAATTTTATTACGCAGAGTGGCCCGAAGGCGCTGTTTCGATATTGAACGCTGCCGCAAAAAGCGCCCGTGTGTAGTCCGTCTTCGGACTTTTGAACAAATCGGCGGCCGCGCCCTGCTCCACGATCTTGCCGTGGCGCATGACGATCAGATTGCTCGCCAGCGAGGCGACGACACGCAGATCGTGCGAGATGAACATGTATGTGAGATCGAGACGGCGCTGCAGTTCGCGCAACAGATCGACCATCTGGGCCTGAAACAGCATGTCGAGCGCGCTGGTCGGCTCGTCCAGCACGACGAAATTCGGTTCCAGCACGACGGCGCGCGCGATCGAGATGCGCTGACGCTGACCGCCGGAAAATTCGTGCGGGTAGCGGAAGCGCGTTTCGGGATCGAGGCCGACTTCCTTCAGCGCCTTGACGACACGCGCCTCGCGCTCAATCGCGGAGAGTTGCGGCTGATGCACGCCCAGCCCTTCGGCCACGATGTCGCCGACCGACATGCGCGGACTGAGCGCGCCATAAGGGTCCTGAAACACGATCTGCATGTCGCGGCGGAACGGCCGCATCTGCTTGAAACCGAGACCCTGCACGTCCTTGCCGAGAAATACGATCGGACCTTGCGATGAAATCAGCCGCAGCAGCGCCAGCCCAAGCGTGGTTTTGCCTGAACCGGATTCGCCGACGACGCCGAGCGTCTCGCCCTTGCGGACTGCAACGCTCACACCGTCGACAGCCTTGATGTGTCCGACCGTCTTGCGGAGAATCCCGCGCTTGATCGGAAACCAGACCTTCAAATCGTCCGCCGACATCACCACCGGCTCGTTGGGACGCGGCGGCGCGGGATCGGGCTTCGGCTCGGCGGCAAGGAGTGCCTTGGTGTACGGGTGCTTCGCCGCGGTAAAAACCTGTTCGACCGGCCCCTGCTCGACAATCTTGCCGTTGTTCATCACACAAACGACGTCCGCGATGCGCCGCACGATGCCGAGATCGTGGGTGATGAACAGCATGCTCATGCCGAGCCGCGTGCGAATATCCGCGAGCAGTTTTAGAATTTGCGCCTGCACCGTCACATCGAGCGCGGTGGTCGGCTCGTCCGCGATCAGCAAATCCGGCTCGTTGGCGAGAGCCATCGCGATCATCACGCGCTGGCGCTGGCCGCCGGACAATTGATGCGGATAGCTTTGCAGCCGCGTTTCCGGTTCCGGAATTCCGACCTGCGTCAGCAATTCCAGCGTTCTCGCTCGCGCCATTGCGCCACGCACGCCGCTGTGAAGAAAAATGACTTCACCGATCTGCGCCTCAATCGTGTGAAGCGGATTGAGCGACGTCATCGGCTCCTGAAAAATGATCGAGATGTCATTGCCGCGGATCGAACGAATGTCGTTCTCACTCATGTTGAGCAGTTCGCGGCCCTTGAAATGTATACTGCCGCTTGGGTGGGTCGCGGTCGGGTAAGGCAACAGCTTGAGCACCGACAGCGCGCTGACGGATTTCCCAGACCCCGACTCTCCAACCAGAGCCACGCACTCGCCGCGGTTGATCGAGAATGAAATCTTGTCGACCGCCAGCGTCTCACGTCCGGCCTGCCGGAATCCCACCGACAGATCGCGCACATCGAGCAGCGGCTGATTGATCGCGTCCATCCCAATCACCTGAACGTCTTGCGCGGATCGAAGGCATCGCGAACGCCCTCGCCGATGAAAATCAGAAGCGACAGCATGATTGCGACCGAGAAGAAACCGGTGAAGCCGAGCCAAGGCGCCTGCACGTTGGATTTGCCTTGCGAGAGCATTTCCCCAAGCGACGGCGAACCGGGCGGCAGGCCGAAGCCGAGAAAATCAAGCGCGGTGAGCGTCATCACAGATGACGACACGATGAACGGAAGAAACGTCATGGTCGCAACCATCGCGTTCGGCAACAGATGGCGGAACATGATCGTGGCGTTCGACACGCCGAGCGCGCGCGCCGCCTGAATATATTCAAAGTTACGCCCGCGCAAAAATTCCGCGCGCACGAGACCCACCAGCGACACCCACGAGAACAGCAGCAAGATACCAAGCAGCACGAAGAATCCCGGCACCAGCACCGACGACAGGATCAGCAAAAGATAGAGAGATGGAATCGCCGTCCACACTTCAATGAATCGCTGAAAGCCGAGGTCGACCCAGCCGCCGAAATAGCCCTGCACGCCTCCTGCTGCTACCCCGATGATCGAAGAAACGATTGTCAGCGCGAGACCGAACAGCACCGAAATGCGAAACCCGTAGATCAGCCGCGCCACGACATCGCGACCCTGATCGTCGGTGCCAAGCCAGTTATATTCAAGATCGCGGCAGCTTTTCAGCCCCTTCTTCTCGACCACCGGCTTGCACTGCGCTTCCGTGAGCATCCATGTCGGCTTCGACGGCGCCGGTGTCGGCAGATCGAGGTTGTGCGTGTCGTAGGAATAGCGGATCAGCGGCCAGACGATGCTGCCGCCCTTTTCCGCAATCAGCTTCTGCAAATAGGGATCGCGGTAGTCGGCAGCGGTCTGGAAGTCGCCTCCGAATGCCGTTTCCGGATAAGTGACGAAGGCCGGAAAATAAAGTTTGCCATCGAACTTGATGAGAAACGGGCGATCGTTGGCGATGACCTCGGCAAACAGCGAGATGAAAAACAGCACCATGAATATCCAGAACGACCAATAGCCGCGCCGGTTGGATTTGAAATTCTGCCAGCGCCGCTTGTTCAGCGGGGACGGCGCAAACGGCCGGCGCGACGGCGGCACGGCTTCACCGAGCGGCGATTGCGCGGCGGTCTCGACCGGAACGGGCGCGGTGTCCGTCATACTTCGCGCGCCTCAAAGTCGATGCGGGGATCGATCCACATATAAGCGAGATCGGAAATCAAATTCACGATCAGGCCGACCAGCGAAAAAATGAACAGCGTTCCGAACACGACCGGATAATCGCGATTGAGCACGCTCTCGAAACCGAGCAGACCCAAACCATCGAGCGAAAAAATCGTCTCGATCAGGAGCGAGCCCGAGAAGAATGCGTGAATGAATGCACCGGGAAATCCGGCAATGACGATCAGCATCGCGTTACGAAAGATATGCCCGTAAAGCACCTGTCGCTCGCTGCACCCTTTTGCGCGCGCAGTCATCACATACTGCTTGCGGATTTCATCGAGGAAGGAATTTTTGGTCAGCAGCGTCATTGTCGCGAACGCGCCGAGCGCCATGGAAATCATCGGCAGCGTCAGGTGCCAGAAGTAATCGGCGACTTTCTGATACCACGGAAATTGCGACCAGTTGTCGGAGGTCAACCCGCGAAGCGGAAAAATGTCGAAAAACGATCCGCCCGCGAACAGAATGATGAGAAGGATCGCGAACAGAAATCCCGGAATCGCAAAGCCGATGATAACGACGCCCGATGTCCAGACGTCGAATTTCGATCCATCCCTGATTGCCTTGCGGATACCGAGCGGAATCGAAATCAGATATGTCAGAAGCGTCATCCAGATTCCGAGCGACATCGAGACCGGCAGCTTTTCCTTGATGAGCTGGATCACACTGACATCGCGAAAATAACTTTTGCCGAAATCGAAACGCGCAAAATTCCAGAGCATCAGAAGAAAACGCTCGGGCGCGGGTTTGTCGAAACCGAATTGCTTCTCAAGACTCTTGACGAAATCTGGATCGAGACCCTGCGCGCCGCGATATTTCGAGGATACCGCGTCAGCGGAAGCGCCCGCCTGTGGGCGCGACGCGAAATCTCCGCCGCTCGATCCTGAAATGCGCGAGCTTGCTCCCGTGTCCGTTCCCGACAGTTGCGCGATCACGCGCTCGACAGGTCCGCCCGGTGCGAACTGCACCACGACGAACGACACGAAAAGAATTCCCAGCAAAGTGGGGAACATCAGAATGATGCGGCGGGCAATATAGGCGCTCATAGATCCGCTCTCGGCTCACTTCGCCTGTTCGGGCTTGGTCTGCTCAGGCTTTTTAGCCTTCGCCTCATCAAACCACCACAACTCTGGAGCCCCTACCCCGCCCGTATAACGCGGAATTTTCGGCGGATGAGCGAACACATCCCAATAGGCCACGCGATGACGCGACGAATACCATTGCGGCACCCAGTAGCGTCCCGCCCGGAACACGCGATCGAACGCCCGGCACGCGATACGCAGTTCATCGCGATTGTCGGCAGCGATGATCTTGTCGATCAAAGCATCGAGTGCCGGGCTGGCAACCCCGGCCAGATTTTGCGATCCCTTGATGCCTGCGGCCTGCGACGAAAAAAACGTGCGCAGCGCATCGCCCGGCGTCGAGGCCATGCTGAAGCGTTCGATCGTCATGTCGAAATCGAAATCGTCGAGCCGCGCGCGATATTGCACGGGATCGACGAGGCGAAAGCTCGCCTCGATGCCGAGCGTCGCGAGATTCTTGATGTAGGGTGCATGGTGCGGCTGTAGCGACGGCTCGTAGTTCAGAAATTCGATCCTGAAAACATCGCCATTCGGCAACCGCCGTTTGCCGTCTTTAATCTCGCAGCCTGCATCGGTCAGAAGTTGCGAGGCCTTGCGAAGCAGCGTGCGGTCCTGTCCCGAGCCATCGGAGACAGGCGGCAGATAAGGTTCGCCGAACACCTCGTCCGGCACCTTGCCGCGGAACGGCTCGAGCAGCGCCAGTTCTTCCGGCGGCGGCTTGCCCGTCGCCATCAGATCGGAGTTCTGAAACGGAGAATGCGTCCGCGAATACGCATCGTACATGATGGTCTTGTTGGTCCACTCGAAATCGAACGCCTGCGTCAGCGCCTCGCGCACCCGCGCGTCCTTGAACTGCTCGCGCCGCGTGTTGATGAACCAGCCCTGCGCGCCGGACGGAGTTTCGTCGGGCAGCGTCTCGCGCACGACGCGGCCGTCCTTCACACCGGGGAAATCGTAGCGCGTGTTCCAGATTCGCGCGGTGAATTCCTCGCGATAGAGATAATTGCGGCCGGTGAAGCCTTCGAACGCCACATCGCGGTCACGGTAAAATTCAAAACGAACGACGTCGAAGTTGAAAGCGCCGCGCGATACCGGCAGGTCCTTCGCCCACCAGTCTTTCACGCGCTCGAATTCGACAAAGCGACCGGGTTCAAAACGTCCCACGCGATAGGGACCGGAACCAAGCGGAATATCGAGCGTGGATTCATCGAACGTGCGATTTGCGTAATACGTCTTCGAGAAGATCGGCAGGCCCGCAACGAACAGGGGCACGTCGCGTCCGCGCTTCGGCGCGAACGTAACGGCGACGGTTGCATCGTCCGGCGCGTCGGCTTTCATCATGTCGCGCAATTGCTGACGGATGATGGGATGGCCCTTCTCCTTCAGCACATTGATGGAGAATGCAACGTCCTGCGCCGCAAGTTTGCTGCCGTCGTGGAAACGCGCTTCGGGACGGAGTGTGAAACGATAGGTGAGCTTGTCCGCCGATATTTTGACCGAGCGCGCAACGAGACCGTACATGGCATCTGGCTCATCGCCGGCGCGCACCATCAGCGAGGCAAACGTCTGCTCCATTCCGGTCGCGCCGTCGCCCTTGAGAATGAAACTGTTGAGCGAGTTGAATGTCGTGAATGACTGATTGTAGGAGCGCCCCCACGGAATCGTCGAAAATGTGCCGCCCTTCGGCGCGCCGACGTTGACGTATTCAAAATTCTTGAAGTCCGCCGGATATTTCAGGTCGCCGAACGCCGACATGCCATGCGATTCTGCGTCGGCAGTTTGGGCTCGAACGGCACCCGTGCGCGTGGCGGCAAGAACCGCTCCACCGAGAACAAGAACGCGACGGCGCGTGACATCAATCAAGAACGCTTTCCAATCTTGTCGGCCTTCTCTTTGTCGAACCACCACAGCGTCGGAAGCCCGGACCGGGCATATTTCGGAAGCGGCGCATGGCTAAACCGGTCCCAGCGCGCATAGCGCGAAAAGCCGTAGGTAAACTGCGGAACCACATAATAGTGCCACAGCAAGACACGATCGAGCGCCTTGGTCGCAGCGACCAGCGTTTCGCGGTCTTTGGCATACACGATCTTGTCGATGATCTTGTCGATCACAGGATTCTTGATGCCGATCGTGTTGCGCGAGCCCGGCGTGTCGGCGGCTTGCGTTCCCCAGAAATCGCGCTGCTCGTTGCCCGGTGAGAGCGACTGGCCCCACACGTCCGTAATGATGTCGTAGTCGAAATTGCGCAGGCGATTCTGATACTGCGCCGTATCGACAGTGCGGACCGTCACATCGATGCCCAAACGCGCGAGCGACGGCTTGTAGAACAAAACGATGCGTTCCGACGGCGGACTGTCGATCAGAAATTCGACCGAGACCTGCTTGCCGTCCTTGTCGACGAGTTTCTGATCTTGAACTTCGTAACCTGCTTCTTTCAGCAGCCGCGTCGCGTTGCGGAGATTGTCGCGCACTTTCTCGGGATCGCCGCCGACCGGATTTTCGTAAGGCTTGGAGATCACCTCCGGCGGGATGTCTTCGTAAAGCTCCTTGAGGATCGCAAGCTCTTTGCCCACAGGAATTCCAGTGGCCGCAAGCTCGGTGCCCTCGAAATAACTGCCGATGCGTTTGTACTGCCCGTAGAACAATTGCTTGTTCATTTCCTCGAAATCGAACGCATAGTTGAACGCGCGGCGCACGCGCTTGTCGGCAAACAGCGGGCGGCGAATGTTGAAGGCGAAGCCCTGCATCCGGCCGGAATCGTTGATCGGAAATTCCTCGAGGACAACGCGCTTGTCCGTGACGGCCGGAAAATCGTAAGCCGTCGCCCAGTTCTTTGCGGACGACTCGATGGTCCAGTCCGCCTGATCCGCCTTGAACGCTTCGAGCGATACAGTGGTATCGCGGAAAAATTCAAAGCGCAGTTCGTCGAAATTGTTCTGTCCGATGCGCGAAGGCAATCTATCGCCCCAGTATTTCTTGACGCGTTCGAGCGTCACGGAGCGGCCGGCGGAGAATTCCTTGATCGCGTAGGGACCGGAGCCGAGCGGCTTTTCCAGCGTGGTTGAACCGATGTCGCGCTTGCGGCCTTCGGCGTCCTTGCCTTCCCACCAGTGCTTCGGAAGCACCGTCAGTTCGCCGACGATGGTCGGCAATTCGCGGTTGCCCGGCGCGTCGAAAATGAATTTGACTTCGTGCGCTCCCGTCTTCTCCATCGCAACGACATGCTTGTAATACGACGAATACATCGGGCTGTAGCGTTTCAGCGAATTCATCGAGAACATCACGTCTTCCGGCGTGACCGGTTTTCCGTCGTGCCATCTGGCCTCTTTGCGAAGACGGTAGATCACCCACGAATGATCGTCGGAATGCATCGCCCCTTCCGCGAGCAGGCCGTACTGCGTCGTCGTCTCGTCGAGCGAGCGCGTCATCAGCGTCTCATAGATCTGCCCGACCGCCGGAGCGATGGTGCCTTTGACGCCGGCGACCGCGATATTGAAGTTGTCGAACGTGCCGATCGAAATCTGCCGCGCTATTCCGCCTTTCGGCGCGTCCGGATTGACGTAGTCGAAGCGTTTGAAGTCGGCGGGGTATTTAATATCGCCGAACAGCGACAATGCATGTCGCCATTGCGGCGTTCCGGGATGCGGCGGAGGAGCAGTTTGCGCGCTGGCCAAATTGGCAAGCGGTGCAGCGTTCAGCACGGGTGCCGCTGCGATCAACGCTCCGTTTTGAAGAAGACGACGCCGTGAAATGGTCAAAGCAAAATCCCGTCGTTCAAATGCCGCCAGGCGATCAGGGTTGGCAGCGATTATGTCGGTTTTTGGATGCGGCGCCAGCCCGCCACGTCATCACGTTTGCGGCTGATCGTCCCAATAACACAGCACGAATGAAGACGAAAAACGGCCGGGCGAACCCGGCCGTTGATTAAATCTCTGTCACAAGAAGAGCGTTACTTGCTCGCGGTCGGCAACGGTGCAGGCGTATCGGCCAGCGTGCGCAGATATGCGATCACGTCCGCGCGCTCGCTGTCTTTCGAGATGCCGGCGAATCCCATCGCAGTTCCGGGAACGAAGCCCTTCGGATTGGCGATGAACTTGTTCAGATCGTCGTAAGTCCACTTGCCGCCCTTCGATTTCATCGCGGCGGAGAAGTTGAAGCCGTTCTTGCCCTCGCCCTTCGGTTCGTCGATCGTGTTGTACAGGTTCGGACCGACCTTGTTCGGGCCGCCTTTCTCGAACGAGTGGCAGGCGCCGCACTTCTTCGCAGCCGCCGCGCCTTTTTCCACTGAAGCGGTTTGCAGCAATTTCTCGATAGGCTCCGATGGTACCGCAGCAGCGGTGTCATGCCCGGCACCCTCGGCTTCCTTCACGGCGATTTCGTAACCGGGCTTCTCAGCCTTGATCGGCGAGAAGATCGCGTTGGCGGTGAAGTTCGTCACGAGCAGAACGAGGCAGGTGCCGAGAACGGCGCCCATGATCTTGTTGAGTTCAAAGGAGTCCATTTTCGAAGAGGCCCCGAGCCGGAAAGTCGATTTGACAGGCCGATTTTTCGGCCCTGGAAAAGCTATCAGCCGTCGCGTGCGCCGCAATACCGGTAGCGGGATCGAGATAACTTGTTGCCTGCCTTCTGGCAACCCGTATAAACGCGCGACCCCTTGAAAACACCAGTCATTTCCTCATCAATTTGGCTGTGCGAGCCGCTCTTTGCCAATGCCGAACGCCCGTACCCTCGTGCTGATACCCGCCCGCATGGCCGCGACGCGCCTGCCGGGAAAGCCGCTGCTCAACATCGCCGGCCTGCCGATGATCGTCCATGTCATGCGCCGGGCCGAGGAAGCCAAAATCGGCCGTGTCGTGGTTGCGACTGATGCGCCGGAAATCGCAAAAGCCGTGAAAGCAAACGGCGGCGAGGCCGTCATGACGCGCGCGGATCATCCCTCCGGATCGGATCGCATCTTCGAGGCGCTTGAGTCAGTTGATCCTTCGGGTCAGGTGGAGACGGTTATCAACGTGCAGGGCGATCTGCCGACCATCGCGCCGGGCGATATTCGTGCGCTTGTCGAGCCGCTGGCGGATAAAGACGTCCAGATCGCGACCGTCGCAGCCGTCATCCGGAAAGACGACGAACATACCAATCCGAACGTCGTCAAAGTTGTCGGCTCGCCTTTAAGCAACACGCGAATGCGCGCGCTCTATTTCACGCGAGCCACCGCCCCTGCAAACGACGGGCCGCGCTATCATCACATCGGCATGTATGCCTATCGCCGCGACGCGCTGGCCCGCTTCGTCAAGCTGAAGCCCTCGCCGCTGGAACTGCGCGAAAAGCTCGAACAGCTTCGTGCGATTGAGGCCGGCATGCGGATTGACGTGACGGTGGTTGACAGCGTGCCGCTGGGCGTCGATACGCCTGAGGATCTCGAGACCGCGCGCCGCGCGCTGGCGGGGAAATAGCAATGTCCAAGCAGATGAAAATCGCATTCCAGGGCGAGCCCGGCGCGAACTCGCATATCGCCATTGCCGAGGCCTATCCTGGCGCGACACCGATTCCGTGCGCGACCTTCGAGGATGCGCTGGCGGCGATTTCATCCGGCGAAGCCGACCTCGGCATGATTCCGATCGAGAACTCGGTCGCGGGACGCGTTGCGGACATTCATCATCTTCTGCCGCAGTCCGGGCTGTTCATTGTCGGCGAATGGTTTCTGCCGATCCATCACCAGTTGATGGCGCCGCGCGGAACGAAGATCGCGGACATCAAAACGGTCGAGAGCCATGTTCACGCGCTCGGCCAGTGCCGCAAGATCATCCGCAAGCTGAAAATCAAATCGATTGTCGCGGGCGACACCGCAGGCTCCGCACGGATCGTTGCTGAAGCCGGAGACAAATCTCGCGCGGCGATTGCCTCGCGCCTCGCCGCCGACATCTACGACCTCGATATTCTGTCGGAAGACATCGAAGACGAGACCCACAACACCACACGTTTCGTCATCCTTTCGCGCCATGAAAACTGGGCCAAACAAAACTCCGGCCCGCTGGTGACGACTTTTGTTTTCCGCGTGCGCAACCTGCCCGCCGCGCTTTACAAGGCGATGGGCGGGTTTGCGACCAACGGCGTCAACATGACCAAGCTCGAAAGCTACATGGTGGAAGGCAACTTCTTCGCCACGCAGTTTTACGCGGATGTCGACGGCCACCCGGACGACAGGAATCTCGCCTTCGCGCTGGAAGAACTGAAATTCTTCTCCAAGGAATTGCGGATCGTCGGCGTCTATCCGGCTCATCCGTTCCGCGTGGCGTTCAGCGAAAAGACCGATTAACGCCTGCCATCAGGCCGCTTTCTGCCTTGCCAAACCGAACGCGTCCGCGAGCAGGCTGTAGGATTTCTTGCGCGCGTCATGGTCATAGGTCGCGGTGATGACCATCACCTCGTCGGCCTTACACGCCGCAATCATCGGCGAAATTTTCTGCATCACCGTCTGCGGACTGCCGACAAACAGCCGCGAGCGATTGCGCGCGATATTGGCCCGTTCAGCGTCTGTATAAGGATAGGCCAGCGCCTCCTCGACACTCGGCAGCGGAAGATATTGGCCGCGGTCGCGGCGAAGCCGATTCAAGTCGGCAGACGACGCAAGACGCTCGGCCTCTTGATCGGTGTCCGCCATGATGACCGCGATGGCGAGAATGCCATGCGGCCTGTCGCGCCAGCGCGAGGGTTTGAAGTGATCGTGGTAGTGCGTCATCACGGAAACCGCGTCATGCGAAGCGAAGTGGTGCGCGAACGCGAATCCCATCCCGACCTGCGCTGCAAGTTGCCCGCTGTAGTCGCTCGATCCGAGAAGCCAAATCGGCGGCAGCGGCGCATCGTCCGGCATCGCGACAACACTGTTGAACGGATGATCTTTCGGAAATTCGCGCGTCTCCCACAGCGTCAGTTCGTGCAGCCGCTCAAGGAAGTCGTCGCCCTCGCGTCCATCTAGCCTGCGGCGAAGCGCATACGCCGTCGCATGATCGGTGCCGGGTGCGCGACCCAAACCGAGATCGATGCGGCCGGGAAATAATGCTTCCAGCATTTTGAAACGTTCGGCGACGATCAGCGGCGCGTGGTTCGGCAACATCACGCCGCCGGAGCCGACGCGGATGTGTTTCGTCACCGCTGCGATCTGCCCGATCATGATGTCCGGCGACGGACTGGCGACCGAAGAGAGGTTGTGATGTTCGGCCAGCCAGTAGCGCACGTAGCCCAGACGATCCGCATGCTGCGCAAGATCGATGGAGTTTCGCAGCGATTGCGCGGGCTTTGTGCCGGTGGTGACGACGGACAGGTCGAGGACGGAGAGCGGGATATTGAGGGCCATCAGGCGAAGCTAGTGGCTCGAATTGCGCCCTCAAAGGCGGCTGCCGGCATGGCTTCAGTGCACGGGATTAAGGCAAGAGTGGGCTAATTGTTTATATCTAACAACTTGATTTTTATTTCCCACTCATAAAATGGCCATTTAAAGGTATTTATGGTGGGAAATCTTTCAGATAGATGCACATAATCACGGTAAAATTTGCCATTTTGGTCAAATTCCCACTGATTTCTACGCCCGTTGGGCTGTCGAAATGGGCCTGTTTCTCTTATTTTAAGCCGCAAAGGCGAAACGGTGACGGACTTAGAATCGAAGGGCGAAAACGTGGCGATGCCACCGCCCAACGAGCCGGGCGCACCCAGTGGAGTTGACCGCGTGACGAGTGAGAAGACGGCCGAACATTCGACCGGGCCCGACGCACAGAAACAGAAATTGCCCAAAATCTCGTTCGAGTTTTTTCCGCCGAAGACGGAAGAGATGGAGCGCAGCCTGTGGGACTCGATCACGCGTCTTGCGCCGCTGCACCCGAATTTCGTTTCGGTGACTTACGGCGCGGGCGGCTCGACGCGCGAACGCACCCATTCGACCATCGCGCGCATCTTAAAGGAAACCGAACTCACACCCGCCGCGCATCTCACCTGCGTCAATGCTTCGCGCGCGGACATCGACGACGTGGTCGCGCGCTATCACGATGTCGGCGTGCGTCATATCGTGGCGCTGCGCGGCGATCCGATGACCGGCATCGGTACGGCCTACACCGCGCACCCGGATGGCTATCAGACCTCCGCCGAACTCGTCGGCAATATCCGCAAGAATTATCCCGATGTCGAAGTCACTGTCTCCGCCTATCCCGAGAAACATCCGGAGAGCGCAGACTTCGACGCCGACATCGACGTGCTGAAGGCGAAGGTGGACGCGGGCGCAACGCGCGCGATCACGCAGGTGTTCTTCGATAACGATCTCTACTTCCGCTATCTCGACCGCGTGCGTGCGCGCGGCATCGAGATTCCGATTCTTCCCGGCATCATGCCGATGCACAATTTCAAACAGGCGCGCGGCTTCGTCACGCGCGCGGGCACCACCGTGCCCGACTGGCTCGCGGAAAAGTTCGACGGCCTCGACAACGATCCGGAAACGCGCAAGCTCGTCGCGGCGACCGTCGCCGCCGGACAGGTGCAGAAGCTGTTCAAGCACGGCGTCGAGAATTTTCACTTCTATACGATGAACCGCGCCGATCTCGTGTTCGCGATTTCGCACCTGCTGGGCATTCGCCCGAACGGCGCGCAGAAGGCGGCGTGAGAGTCGTGCCTTCCGCTGCGGTCGCATTTCCCTCTCCCGTTGGGGAGAGGGTCAGGGTGAGGGGGCTCGCAAACGTCGCGAGACAACGATGAACTGCAACACACCAATAGCGCGAAAACTGCGACGACAGCAAACCGATGCTGAGCGCGGCCTTTGGCTGCGTCTCCGCGACCGACGATTGAACGGCTGGAAATTCAAGCGTCAGGTTCCGATTGAAAAATTTATCGTCGATTTCTGCTGCGCTGATGGCAAGCTCGTCGTCGAACTCGACGGCGGACAGCATGCCGCTGAAATTCAGAATGATGCCGCACGCACCGACATTCTGTCGTCTTGCGGGTATCTCGTTCTGCGCTTCTGGAACAACGACGTCCTGACAAATATCGACGGCGTACTGGCGGAAATTCTTTCCACGCTGCCGCAGAAGTTGCCCCCTCACCCCATCCCTCTCCCCGGCGGGGAGAGGGAGCAATTCTGAGTCAACTCATGCTTTCTGCGAATAGTCCACGCGCTCCCTCACCCGTCGCCGATAAATTCCGCGCGCTTGCCCGCGAAAAAATTCTCGTGCTCGACGGCGCGATGGGCACGATGATTCAGGGCCTCGAATTCGGCGAGGCGGCGTTTCGCGGCGATCGCTTCAAGGATTTCCACCGCGACCTGCGCGGCAACAACGATCTGTTGATTCTCACGCAGCCGAAAGCCATCGAGGACATTCACTATCAGTATCTGAAGGCCGGCGCGGACATTGTCGCGACCAACACCTTCTCATCGACCTCCATCGCGCAGGCCGACTACGATCTGACGGCGATTGCCTATGAGATGAATCGCGAAGGCGCGAAGCTCGCGCGCAACGCCGCCAGGCGCGCGGAAGCCGATGACGGCAAGCCGCGCTTCGTTGCCGGCGCGCTCGGCCCGACCAATCGCACCGCGTCGATCTCGCCGGATGTTGCAAACCCCGGTTATCGCGCGGTGACATTCGACGATCTGCGCATCGCCTATAGCGAGCAGATCAACGGTCTGCTCGACGGCGGCGCGGACATTCTGCTCGTCGAGACGATTTTCGATACGCTCAACGCCAAGGCCGCTCTCTACGCGATTGCCGAAATCACCGAGGAGCGCGGCCTCCATGTGCCGGTGATGATTTCCGGCACGATCACCGACAAGTCGGGACGCCTTCTCTCCGGCCAGTTGCCGGAAGCCTTCTGGTATTCGGTGCAACATGCCGAGCCTCTGACCATCGGTTTCAACTGCGCGCTCGGCGCGGAAGATCTGCGCGCGCATATCGCCGACATCGGCCGCGTCGCCGACGCGCTCGTGTGCGCCTATCCGAATGCGGGCCTGCCGAACGAGTTCGGCCAGTATGACGAAACGCCGGAGTATATGGCGAAGCTCGTCGGCGAATTCGCCGCGTCCGGCCTTGTGAATGTGGTCGGCGGCTGCTGCGGCACCACGCCCGATCACATCAGGGCGATTGCGAATGCGTGTGCGCCACACAAACCGCGCGTCGTGCCACAGATCGAACCGCGTTTGAGGCTTTCGGGGCTGGAGCCGTTCGTCGTCACCTCCGACATTCCCTTCGTCAATGTCGGCGAGCGCACCAACGTCACGGGCTCCGCGCGATTCCGCAAGCTCATCAAGAACGGCGATTACACAGCCGCGTTGCAGGTCGCGCGCGACCAGGTCGAGAACGGCGCGCAGGTGATCGACGTCAACATGGACGAAGGCCTGCTGGATTCCAAGCAGGCGATGATCGACTTCCTCAATCTCGTCGCCTCCGAGCCCGACATCGCCAAAGCGCCGGTGATGATCGACTCATCGAAGTTCGACGTGATCGAGGCCGGGCTGAAATGCGTGCAGGGCAAGTCCATCGTCAATTCGATCTCGATGAAGGAAGGCGAAGAGAAATTTCTCCACGAGGCTTCAATTGCGCGGCGTCACGGTGCTGCCGTCGTCGTCATGGCGTTCGACGAGACCGGACAGGCGGATACTTTTGCGCGCAAGACCGAAATTTGTAAGCGCGCTTACGATCTTTTGACGAGCAAGCTGAACTTCCCGCCGCAGGACATTATCTTCGATCCGAATATCTTTGCGATCGCGACGGGTCTCGAAGAGCACAACAATTACGGCGTCGACTTTATCGAGGCGACACGCTGGATCAGGCAAAATCTTCCGCACGCGCATATTTCCGGCGGCGTCTCGAATCTCTCGTTCTCGTTCCGCGGCAACGAGCCGGTGCGCGAGGCGATGCATTCGGTGTTCCTGTATCACGCCATCAAGGCCGGCATGGACATGGGTATCGTCAACGCCGGGCAGATGGTGATCTACGACGACATCGAGCCTGAGCTGCGCAACGCGTGCGAGGACGTCATTCTCAATCGCGATCCGGGCGCATCGGAGCGGCTGCTTGCGCTTGCGGAAAAATATCGCGGCAGGGAAACGCAGACCAAGGAGCAGGATCTCGCCTGGCGCGAATGGCCGGTCGAGAAACGTCTCTCGCATGCGCTCGTCAACGGCATCACCGAATATATCGACGCCGACACCGAGGCCGCGCGGCAGACGGTGGATCGTCCGCTCAGTGTGATCGAAGGCCCGCTGATGGACGGTATGAATGTCGTCGGCGACCTGTTCGGCGCCGGCAAGATGTTTCTGCCGCAGGTGGTGAAGTCCGCGCGCGTAATGAAGCAGGCAGTCGCCTATCTGATGCCGTTCATGGAAGAAGAGAAGGCGCGCAATCAGGCCGCAGGCATCGCAGGCGACGGACGCAATTCCGCCGGCAAGATCGTGATGGCGACCGTGAAGGGCGACGTCCACGACATCGGCAAGAACATCGTCGGCATCGTTCTGCAATGTAACAACTTCGAGGTGATCGATCTCGGCGTCATGGTGCCCGCCGCGAAGATTCTGGAAACTGCGAAAGCCGAAGGCGCGGACATCATCGGCCTGTCCGGACTCATCACGCCGTCGCTGGATGAGATGGTGTTCGTCGCGTCCGAAATGGAACGGCAGAATATGAATCTGCCGCTTCTGATCGGCGGCGCGACCACAAGCCGCGTGCATACGGCGGTGAAGATCGATCCGCGTTATTCCAAAGGCTCCGTCGTGCATGTCAACGATGCCAGCCGCGCGGTCGGCGTCGCATCTGCGCTGCTGTCGCCGGAGAAACGCGACGCCTATGCGCGCGAAGTTCGCGCCGAATACGCAAAAATTTCCGAGGCGCATCACCGCGCGCAGGCCAGCAAGAAGCGCCTGCCGCTCGAAGCTGCGCGCGCCAACGCTTTGAAGATCGACTGGGCGCAAACCAAGCCGGTGAAGCCGTCCTTCATCGGCGTCAAATCGTTCAACAATTATTCGCTGGAGGAACTGGTCAACTACATCGACTGGACGCCGTTCTTCCAGACCTGGGAATTGAGCGGGCGCTATCCGAATATTTTGAGCGATCCGAAAGTCGGCGAGGCGGCGACCTCTCTTTATAATGATGCGCGCGCGATGCTCGACACCATTGTCAGGGAAAAATGGTTCACGGCGAATGCGACCGTCGGCTTCTGGCCGGCGAACGCGGACGGCGACGACATCCTGCTCTACAGCGATGAGGCGCGCACCAGGCCGCTCGCAACGCTGCACACGCTGCGCCAGCAGCTTGAGAAGCGCGAAGGCCGCCACAATCTGGCGCTGTCGGATTTTGTCGCGCCGCAGGCGAGCCAGGTGCCGGATTATATCGGTGCGTTCGTTGTCACCGCCGGCATCGGCGAGGACGTGATCGCGGATCGATTCAAGAAGGCGAACGACGATTACTCGTCCATTCTGGTCAAGGCGCTGGCGGATCGTCTCGCCGAAGCCTTTGCCGAACGCATGCATGAGCGCGTGCGCAGGGAATTGTGGGGCTACGCGCCGGACGAAAACGCTTCGCCGGATGATTTGATTCTCGAAAAATATCAGGGCATCCGCCCGGCGCCCGGCTATCCCGCGCAGCCCGATCACACCGAGAAGATGACGATCTTCAAGCTGCTCGATGCCGAGCGCAATTCCGGCGTGACGCTGACGGAGAGTCTGGCGATGTGGCCGGGCTCGTCGGTCTCGGGACTTTATTTCAGTCATCCGCAGAGCGAATATTTCGGCGTCGGCAAGGTCGAGCGCGATCAGGTCGAGGACTACGCCGAGCGCAAGGGTTTCACGCTCAATGAGACCGAACGCTGGCTCGCGCCGGTGCTCAATTACATTCCGGCGAACGAACCCGTGCCCGATCTCGCGCCGGATGCCGACGTGTCGAAGCTGCCGCTGGCGCAGCATCCGCCGGGATGCGGCTGCGCGATGCATCTGAAGATGCACGGCAAGCGCATCACCGAAAATACCGCGCGCTGAAATTTTCATCGCCTCGCTTGAGGAACTCCGGCGCAAACGTGTCATCACGATGAACGCTCCGTGACAGGCGCGGCGCTTTCGTGCGGCTCACGCGGCTGTGAGCAGCACCGCAGCAAAATCAGGAACGCTCGAAGGCAAGAAACGTTGATGCGCCATTCAACGTCATAAAGGGAGAGACCATGACGAAGATGTCATTCTTCGCTGCGGCAACTGCCGTTGCAGCCCTCACCGCAGCCCCCGCATTCGCCGCCAACGACGACATGTCCGCCGGCAAAACGGCGAAGCCCGCCGCGTCGTCGCAGATGAAGACGCAGAAGAAGGCGTGGCGATCCACGTCGCGCATGTCGCAAGACCGCGGCTATGACCGCATGGCCTTGCAGCGGCAAGGCTGGAACGGGAACAATCGCGGCGGAAACAGCGCACAGTATGGCGGACGCTGGGACAACGGACGCGGCTGGAATGAAAGCCGCGCTGACTTCTGGCCGGGCGATGTTGCCGGCGGCGCAGTCGGCACGGCAGCCGCTGTGACGGCGGGTGCGGTCGACACCGCAGGCGCAATCGCCACCGCGCCGTTCGGCAGCTATCGCGGCAGCTACGCCTACGATCGCAGTTACGGTTATCAGCCGGGATACGACGTGGGCTACAACACAACGTACAACTACAACGGCGTGGCTATTCCGTATTCGGGAAATTACGCGGAGCGTAACGGCTTCACCTGTCAGCCGGGCGCGCCGACGCGCATGCCGAACGGCCAGACTGTGATCTGCCAGTAACGCAGAGATAAAAAACAGCGGCCGGGATTTTTCCCGGCCGTTTTGTTACCCGTCGCTTGCGAGCACGCCCTTCACCGCCTGCGCCCAGCCGTGAAGTTTGCGCGAGCGCGTAGCCTCGCTCATGTTCGGCTTGAAGCGATGTTCGAGCCGCCATGAATCCGCAAAGCGCGCAGGCTCCGGATAGACGCCCGCGCCGAGACCGGCGAGATAGGCAGCGCCCATTGCGGTGGTTTCCAGAATCATCGGCCGATCCACAGGCGCGTTGAGCAAATCCGACAGGCGCTGCATCGTCCAGTCCGACGCCGTCATGCCGCCATCGACGCGCAACACCGTGTTGGCCTTCGCCGCATCCGGCCAGTCCGCACGCATCGCCGCCCACAGATCGAAGGTCTGGTAACAGACGCTTTCGAGCGCGGCATGCGCCAGCTCCGCAGGCCCGGTGCCGCGCGTGAGGCCGAACAGCGCGCCGCGCACGTTCGGATTCCAGTACGGCGCGCCGAGGCCGACGAAGGCCGGCACGAGATAGACCGATTGCGCGTGATCGGATTGTTCGGCGAGCGTGCCGGAGTCAGCGGCATGCTTGATGATGCCGAGCCCGTCGCGCAGCCACTGCACGGCGGAGCCTGCGACGAAGATCGAGCCTTCGAGCGCGTAGGTGCGCCGGCCGTTGAGCTGATAGGCGATCGTCGTGAGCAGCTTGTTCTTCGACGTCACAGCGGTCGTACCGGTGTTGAGCAGCGCGAAACAGCCGGTGCCGTAGGTGGATTTCATCATGCCGGGCGAGAAGCACGCCTGCCCGATGGTCGCGGCCTGCTGATCGCCCGCGATACCTCTGATCGCAATCGCGCCGCCGAACAGGTCCGCAACACTCTCGCCGAAATCCGCCGAGGAGTCGCGCACCGCCGGCAGCATCGAACGCGGCACGCGGATGATTTTCAGAAGCTCGTCGTCCCACGCGCCTTTATGAATATCGAACAGCAATGTTCTCGATGCATTGGTCGCGTCGGTGGCGTGGACCTTGCCGCCGGTCAACCGCCACAAGAGATATGAATCCACGGTGCCGAACATCAGTTCGCCGCGCTCGGCGCGCTCGCGCGCGCCCGGCGTGTGATCGAGAATCCACGCGATTTTGGTGCCGGAGAAATACGGATCGATAATCAAGCCGGTTTTGGCGCTGATCTTCGGTTCGTGCCCCTCGGCCTTGAGCCTGGCGCAGATGTCCGCCGTGCGGCGGTCCTGCCAGACGATGGCGCGGTGCACGGCTTGGCCCGTCGCGCGGTCCCACACCACCGTCGTCTCGCGCTGATTGGTGATGCCGATGGCGGCGATGTCTTTCGCGCCGACGCCCGCTTTCTTCATCGCCTCGCGGCAGGTCGCGACGGTCGTGGTCCAGATGTCCTCAGGTTCGTGCTCGACCCAGCCGGATGCCGGGAAATGCTGCTGGAATTCCTGCTGCGCCTGCGCCGCGATGGAAATATCGGCGCGAAAAACAATCGCGCGCGAGGACGTCGTGCCCTGATCGATGGCGAGGATGTGGGACATGGAATTCTCCGGCGCCTATTCGTCATTGCGAGGAGCGCAACGGCGAAGCAATCCAAAATAAGCGCCATGCCTCATGGTGAGGAGGCGCGCTTGCGCCGTCTCGAACCATGAGGACATCTCATCCTTCGAGACGCCACGCTTCGCGTGGCTCCTCAGGATGAGGGCCGCCCTAAATCAATCCGCCCTGCTCGGTGACGCGCGCGAGGTGATAATCCGTGTCGCCGAACGTGTTCTCGATCATGGTCAGCCGCTTGAAGTAGTGACCGATCTTGGCCTCCATCGTCATGCCGATGCCGCCGTGAAGCTGGATCGACTGCTGGCCGATGAACTTCGCCGACTTGCCGATCTGCACTTTCGCGGCAGCGACCGCATTGGCGCGTTCCCTGGCGTCCTTGATGTCGCTCGCCATGGTGGCGAAATACGACATGCTGCGGGCCTGTTCGAGCGCCACGAACATGTCGGCGGCGCGATGTTGCAAAACCTGGAAGGTGCCGATCGGCACACCGAACTGGGTGCGGGTCTTGAGATATTCCACAGTGGATTTCAACGACTCGTCCATCGCACCGACGGCTTCGGCGCACATCGCGATGCGCGCTTCATCGACCACGCGCTCGATCAGCGGCAATGCGTTTTCAGGATCGCCGATGGCGGCATCCTTGCCGACCTCGACGCCCTTGAACGTGATGTCGGCGGCATGCAGCAGGTCCTGCGTCGGGTAGCCCTCTATGCTGACGCCCTTCGCATTGGCCGGAACGAGAAACACGCCGACGCCTGCGCGGTCGCGCTGGCCGCCCTTGGTGCGGGCGGTGACAACAAGCGTGTCGGCAGACGCGCCGTTGAGCACGACGAACTTTTCGCCGTCGATAACCCAGCCGTCGCCTTTTTTCTTCGCGGTCGTCGAGACATCGCCGAGGTCGTAGCGCGAGTTCTTTTCAAGCTGCGCAAACGCTAAAGTCTTGCTGCCGTCGATGATCGAGGGAATATGCGCCGCCTTCTGTTCGGCCGAGCCGCCATGACGCAGGAAGCCGCCGCCGAGCACGACGGTTGCGATATAAGGCTCGAGCACCAGCGCCTTGCCGAGGGCTTCCATCACCAGCATGGTCTCGACCGCGCCTGCGCCGAAGCCGCCATCTTGCTCGGAGAACGGCAGGCCGAGCAGACCCTGCTCGGCGAGCTTGCCCCAGACCGGCTTGCTCCAGCCGCCCTTTTCCTTGGCGTATTTCTTGCGCTGCTCGAAATCGTAGGAATCCGTCAGCAAACCGTCGACGCTGTCTTTCAGGAGCCGCTGCTCCTCGGACAAATCAAAATCCATCTTTATTTTTCCTCAATCAAAGCACTCGTCATTGCGACGCCTAGTCGTTCGAAGAACGGCGTCGCTTCGCTCGCCTGTGGCGACAAAGCAATCCATTTTGCTGGATTGCTTCGCTTCGCTCGCAATGACAATCAAAGCCCCAGCACCGCCTTGGTGATGATGTTGCGCTGAATTTCATTCGAGCCGCCGTAGATCGAAACCTTGCGGTTGTTGAAATAGCTCGGCGCGATCTGCGTGGTCCAGTCCATCTCCTCGTTGGAGCCCGGATCGTGCGTATCGTAAGGTGCCGCGAACGGACCGATGACTTCCATCATCAGCTCGGTCGTGGCCTGCTGGATTTCCGAACCCTTGATTTTCAGAATCGAGGACGCCGGGTCCGGCTTACCCTTGCCGTGCTTGCCTTCGTTGGCGACGACGCGAAGCTGGGTGAGTTCGAGCGCCTTCAGTTCGATCTCGACTGCGGCGAGCTTTTCGCGGAAACGCTGGTCTTGAAGCACAGGCTTGCCGTTGGATTCGACCTTGCCGGCAAGCTCCTTGATGCGGCGGATGCGCTCTTTCGAGACGCCGACGCGCGCGATGCCAGTGCGTTCGTTGCCGAGTAGAAACTTGGCGTAGTCCCAGCCCTTGTTTTCCTCACCGACGAGATTCGTCACCGGCACTTCCACGTCGTCGAAGAACACTTCGTTGACCTCGTGGCTGCCGTCGATGGTCTGGATCGGACGCACGGTAACGCCGCGCGACTTCATGTCGACCAGAATGAACGAAATGCCCTGCTGCTTCTTCGCTGTCGGATCGGTGCGGCAGAGACAGAAAATCCAGTCGGCATATTGCGCCAGCGTCGTCCAGGTCTTCTGGCCGTTGATGATGTAGACGTCGCCCTTCTTCTTCGCCGTCGTCTTCAACGACGCCAAGTCCGAACCCGAACCCGGCTCCGAGAACCCCTGACACCACCAGTCGTCGATATTGGCAATGCGCGGCAGAAAGTATTTTTTCTGCGCGTCGTTGGCGAAGGTGTAGATCACAGGACCCACCATGCTGACGCCGAACGGCAACGGCGAAGGTGCCGGCGCCATCTGCATTTCCTCGTTGAAGATATATTGCTGCGCCGGCGTCCAGCCGGTGCCGCCATATTCCTTCGGCCAGTGCGTCACCGCCCAGCCTTTCTTGTTGAGGATGCGCTGCCAGTTGACGAGGTCTTCCTTGCCGAGGTGGCGCCCCTCTTCCATTTTCTGGCGCGTCGAGGCCGGCACGTTCTCCTTGAAGAAGGTGCGGACTTCATCGCGGAACGCGATTTCTTCCTTGGTGAAGCTGAGATCCATTGGATGCTCCTGAAGGTTCGCTTACTGCAAAATCTCAAACAGTCCGGCAGCGCCCATGCCGCCGCCGACGCACATCGTCACAACGCCGAGCTTGGCCTTGCGGCGGCGGCCTTCGATCAGGACGTGGCCTGCAAGACGCGAGCCGGTCATGCCGTAAGGATGGCCGACCGCAATCGAGCCGCCAGAGACGTTCAGCTTCTCGGGATCGATGCCCAGCTTGTCGCGGCAGTAGATCACCTGCACGGCGAAGGCTTCGTTCAATTCCCAGATGTCGATGTCGTCGATCTTGAGGTTGTGGCGCTTGAGCAGGCGCGGGATCGCGAACACGGGACCGATGCCCATTTCGTCCGGCTCGCAGCCAGCGGCGACGAAGCCCTTAAAAATGCCGAGCGGCTTGAGGCCGCGCTTTGCGGCTTCCTTGTCGCTCATGATGACGGCAGCGGATGCGCCATCCGACAACTGGCTGGCGTTGCCGGCAGTGATGAAACCGCCTTCGCGCACCGGCTTCAGCGAAGCGAGGCCTTCAGCAGTGGTGTCCGGGCGCGGACCTTCGTCCTGCGACAGCGTGATGTCCTTGAAGGAGATTTCCTTCGTCACCTTGTCGGCAACGGCCATCTTGGTGCTGATCGGCGCGATCTCTTCCTTGAAGCGTCCGCCCTGCTGCGCGGCAGCGGTGCGGCGCTGGCTTTCCAGCGAATACTCGTCCTGCTTCTCGCGCGAAATGCCGTAACGCTTCGACACCACTTCGGCGGTGTCGAGCATCGGCATATAGACATCGCCCTTCATCGCCTTCAGTGCGGGATCGACCGCATGAAACAGATTCATCTTGTCGTTCTGCACGAGGCTGATCGATTCGCCGCCGCCGCCGACCGCGACCTGCACGCCGTCGAAAATCACCGAGCGCGCCGCAAGCGCAATCGCCTGCAAACCGGACGCGCACTGGCGGTCGATGGTCGTTCCGGCAACCGTGACAGGAAGCCCGGCGCGAAGTGCTGCCTTGCGGGCGATGTTGCCGCCGGTTGCGCCCTGCTGCATGGCGGCGCCCATCACGACGTCTTCGATCTCGGACGGATCGACCTTCGCGCGCTTGACGGCTTCACCGATGGCGTGGCCGAGCAATGTCGCGCCTTCGGTGTTGTTGAGCGCGCCGCGATAGGCTTTGCCGATGGGCGTGCGGGCGGTGGAAACGATAACGGCTTCGGTCATGAACGACCTCCTGTTGCAAATTGTTTGGCGGGTTGTTGGTTTTGCGAAACCTGTTGTTTTCGCAGTTCGTGGCGGGAGAGCTTTCCTACGCTGGTGCGTGGAAGCTCCTTCATGAATTCGACGGCGACGGGAAGCTCGTGCTTGCCGATCTTGCCGGTAAGAAATTCGCGCAGTTCCTCGATGGTGAAGGGCTTGGCGTCCGCGCGCAGCGTGACGAACGCCTTCGCCGCTTCGCCGCGATAATCGTCGGGGATTCCGATGACGAGAACTTCCTGCACCGGCGGATAGGTGTAGATCGCCTGCTCGATCATCTGCGGATAGACGTTGAAACCGCCGGAGATAATCATGTCCTTCTTGCGGTCGACCAGATAGAAGTAGCCGTCTTCGTCCATGTAGCCGATGTCGCCGGTGAGGAAGCGGTCGCCGACGAACGACTCTTTGGTTTCCGCTTCGCGATTCCAGTAACCGCGCGTGACGTTCGGTCCCTTGATGCGGATTTCGCCGGTCTCGCCGGCGGGCAAAACTTTCGCCGGGTCTTCCAGCGAGACGACATCCATCTCGACGCCGGGCAACATCAACCCAATCGAGCCCGGCTTCTCCGGGCCTTCGGTCGGATGGCCGGTGCCGGGCGAGCAGGTCTCGGTCATGCCCCAGCCGCTCTTCAATTGAAGTTTGGTCTTGCGCTCGAAAATTTTCGCGACTTCCACCGGCAGCGGCGCGCCGCCGGAGCCTGCGCCCGCCAGCGAGGACAGGTCGCGCTTGTCGAGATCGGGCAGGCTCGCGATGGCAATCCACATCGTCGGCACGCCGGGGAAATACGTCGCGCGCTTGACTTCAATGTCGCGCATCACAGCATCGACCTCGAAACGCTGATGCAGCGAGATCAGATCGCCCACCCGGAGACAGCGCAGCAATACGACGGTGAGCGCAAAGATATGAAACAGCGGCAATACGAGAATGACGCGCTCGACCGTGTTGCGTTCGCGGCGCGTCGGCTCGCTCCACACATCATATATGGAGACGGCGGAAGTGAGATTGCCGTGGGTCAGCATCGCGCCCTTGGGCAAGCCGGTCGTGCCGCCGGTGTATTGCAGAAGCGCGATGTCATCTGGACTGACGGAAGGCCATTGCGCGGGCGCCTTCGCGTCCTTGACGAATTCGCGAAACGTGATGATCGCGGGATTATCCGGCAGCGCCGTCATCGGATTGCCGACGTCGCCCCAAGTCTGGTCCTCGCAGACGATCAGTCTGTCGACCAAACCCGCTTCGAAAAACTTCAGTGCGGCCGGAAACAGTGTCGACAGGTTGCTGGTGACGAGAATCCGTGCCCCGGAATCTTTCAGCTTGTGAGTCAGCGCAATCGCACCATCGAGCGGCGACAGATGCACGACCCGCGCACCGGCCTTGAGCGCGCCGAAGAAATTGATCGGGTGGTCCGGCGCATTGCCGAGGAACAGCGCAATCGAACTTCCCTTGCCGTAGCCCGCGCGAAGAAACGCGGCGGCGGCGGAATCCGCCATGTTTTTCAGCTCAACAAAGCTGATCGGCCTGTCGCGATATTCGATCGCCGGACGGTCGCCGAAATCCGCAGCTGACTTCGCCAGCAGATCGGGCAACGTGCCGCGCGCAATCGGCGCATCCCAGCGCACGCCCTCGGGGTAGAATTTTTCGCCGGGATGCATCGTGCAATCAGCCTTTCGCGAGCGAAGCGAACGTCTTGCCTTCGTCGGCGAGCTTCCTGAGCAGCGGCGTCGGCTCGAGCGACGGATCGCTGGTCTGCTTGGCGTAAACCGACAGGCGATCCGCGATCTTCTTCAATCCGACGGTGTCGGCGTAGAACATCGGGCCGCCGCGATAGATCGGCCAACCGTAACCGTAGAGCCAGACCACATCGATGTCGCTCGGACGCTGCGCGATCTTCTCTTCGAGAATCCGCGCGCCTTCGTTGATCATCGGATACATCAGGCGCTCGAAAATTTCATCGTCGCTGATCTGGCGGCGCTTGAGGCCCATCTTCGCGGTGGTTTGCTCGATCAGCTTTTCGATGTCCGGATCGGGCAGCGGCGCGCGCGAACCGGCTTCGTATTTGTAATAACCCTTGCCGGTCTTCTGGCCGAAGCGTCCGGCTTCGCAGATCGCGTCGGCGATTTCCGACTTGATGCCGCGGTCCTTGCGCGAGCGCCAGCCGATGTCCAACCCTGCAAGGTCGCCCATCGCGAATGGGCCCATCGGCATGCCGAATTTGGTCAGCACCGCATCGACCTGCTGCGGCAACGCGCCCTCGAACAGGAATTTCTCGGCCTGCTTGCCGCGCGCAGCCAGCATGCGGTTGCCGACGAAGCCGTCGCAGACGCCGACGACCACCGGCACCTTGGCGATTTTCTTCGCGATATTCACCGCCGTCACCAGCGCGTCCGGCGCGGTCTTCTCGCCGCGCACGATTTCGCACAGCTTCATCACGTTGGCGGGCGAGAAGAAGTGCATGCCCAGCACGTCCTGCGGACGCTGCGTCATCTTGGCGATTTCGTTGATGTTCAGATACGAGGTGTTGGTGGCCAGCACCGCGCCCTTCTTGGCGTGCTTGTCGATCTGGCCGAACACTTCCTTTTTCACAGCCATCGTCTCGAACACGGCCTCGATGATGAGGTCGGCGTCCTTGACGTTCTCGATGCCGACGACGCCCTTGATGAGGCCCATGCGCTTGGCTGGAGCGTCCGCCGGAATGCCGCCGCGCGCGGCGGTGGCATCGTAATTCTTCTGCATGACGCCGAGGCCGCGCTTGAGCGGCTCCTCGCCGGTCTCGATCAGCGTGACCGGAATCCCGGCGTTGGCGAACGACATCGCGATGCCGCCGCCCATCGTGCCCGCGCCGATGATCGCGACGCTCTTGACCTCGCGGCCCTTGGTGCCTTCAGGAACGCCGGCGATCTTGGCGGCTTCGCGCTCGGCGAAGAAGGCATAACGCTGCGCCTTCGACTGTTCGCCGGTCATCAGCTTCATGAACAGTTCGCGCTCGCTCTTGAGCGCCTGATCGAACGGCTGATCGAGCGAATGACTGACGGCCTCGGCGGCGGCGAGCGGCGCTTCAAGGCCGCGGTTCTTCTTGTTCGCTGCTGCTGCGGCGTTGGTGAAGATCGACTTGTCGGCCTTTGCGGCTGCGAGCTTGGAATCGTCGTCGCGCAGTTTGCGCAACGGTTTCTTCTCCGCGATCACTTTCTTGGCGAATGCCTCGGCGCCCGACGCAAGATTATCCACGATCTCGTCGATGGCACCGGCCTTCATGGCCTCGGGCGCGCCGACGAAGTCGCCGGTCACGATCATCTTCACCGCCATTTCGGGACCGACCGCGCGCGGCAGGCGCTGCGTTCCGCCCGCACCCGGCAGCAATCCGAGTTTCACTTCGGGAAGACCGACCTTCGCGTCTTTGGTCGCGACACGATAGTGGCAGCCGAGTGCAAGCTCGAAACCGCCGCCGAGTGCCGTGCCGTGAATGGCGGCGATCACCGGCTTCGGCGAATTCTCGATGGTGTCGATGACATCGTGCAGCGAGGGCGACTGCGGCGGCTTGCCGAACTCGGTGATGTCGGCGCCGGCGATGAACGTCCGCCCCGCGCACATGATGACAATGGCTTTGGCGTCCGCATCCGCGATGGCGCTTTTCACGCCATCGGTAATTCCCTTACGCACTGCAACACTGAGCGCGTTTACCGGCGGACTGTCGACCGTGACGATAGCAACCGCGTCATGACGTTCCACCTTTACAACCTGGCTCACGCAACTCTCCCTTAAAACGCTATTTTCATTGATTTCGCAGAGCGGAATTCAATTCCACATCTTGACAAGGAGGCTTATTTTGAAGCACGTCGCTTGTCAACGAAGACCACCCATGCGGCGAGACCACCGGCAGCGATGAAACGGCCAGCGAAAAAACCCGCGACTGATCGCAGTTTCGTCGTCGCGCTGTCGCGGGGGCTGGATGTGCTGCGGGCGTTCCGTCCCAATGACGGACTGCTCGGCAATCAGGAACTTGCCGCCCGCACCAATCTGCCGAAGCCAACGATTTCACGGCTGACCTACACTCTTACAAAGCTCGGTTATCTTACACAGGTTCCGAGGTTCGAGAAGTATCAGCTTGCGCCCGCCGCGATGGCGCTCGGCTATGCCGCGCTCGCGAACATGGGCGTGCGCCACCTCTCCGATCCGTTTCGCGATCAATTGATGCGCGAGACCGGCGGCGCGGTCGCCATCGGCGCGCGCGACCGCCTCAACATGATTTATTTCGGACAGAGCCGCAGCGAACTCACCGTCGGCGTTCTGCTCGATGTCGGCTCGCGCGTGCCGATTGCGACGACTGCGATGGGCCGCGCCTATATCTGGGCGCTGCCGCCGGACGAGCGCGAAAAACTTCTGCACGACATCAAGGATCATGCCGGCCCGGCGCGATGGCCGAAAGTGCGCGACGGAATCGAGCGCGCGGGCGAGACGGTCGCCAAACACGGTTTCGCGATGTCCACCGGCGAATGGCACGACGACATTCACGCCGTCGGCGCCGCGTTGCAGTTGAACGACGGAACCGGACCGTTCGCTTTGAATTGCGGCGCGCCCGCGTTCAAGTTCACCGAAGATCGTCTGAAGAACGATATAGGTCCGCGTCTCGTCTCGATGGTAAGGAACATCGAGGCTGCGTTGAATGGAAGCATGTCACGCAGATCGCAAATCAAAGAAAATGCCGACGGCAAAAAAAATAAATCACCTGGAGGGAAAGTTGCGCGCGTTGTTGAGGGGATCAGGTAGCAATCGTCGATCGCAAGCGCGTCTAGCCGGAATTGAGAGGGTTCGATGAACTGGATCCTCTTTCTTGCGATAGGCGCGGTTTTTGCGATTGTGTCGGCGCAGATGGCGCGGAGCAGAAAGCGCAACGTCGCGTTCTGGGCGGCCTTGGGCTTTTTCACGGGCTTTCTCGCAATCGTCATTCTGGCGGTGCTCGGCAAGGCTGGCAGTCCCGATGTCTCGGTCGCCTCCGCCGACAACCGCCCGCACAGCGAATTCGGAAAAGACAGTCTTCTTTCGGTGCGCGATGTCAGCGTCGTGTTCGGAGGCATCGTCGCGCTGAACGGCGTTTCGTTCGACATGAAGAAGGGCCAGATTCTCGGATTGATCGGCCCGAACGGCGCCGGCAAGACCACGCTATTCAATTGCCTGAGCCGGCTCTATCAGCCGAGCAAGGGCGAAATTCTGATGGAAGGACGCAGCATCCTCACCCGTCAGCCGTCGCAGATTGCAGAGACTGGCATCGGCCGCACGTTCCAGAACGTCGCGCTGTTTCCGCGCCTGAGCGTTCGCGACAACATCCGCATCGGCGGTCACTGCCGCACCAGCAGCGATTTCGTCAGCGATGCGCTGAAGCTGCCCTGGGTTCGCCGCGAGGAGCGCGAGCTGAACGACAAGGTCGATGAAATTCTGAGCTATCTCGATCTGCATAATGTCGCCGATCGCGAAGTCGCGGGTCTTCCGTTCGGCACGCAGAAGCGAGTCGAACTCGGACGCGCGCTCGCAGCCGAGCCGAAGATTCTGCTGCTCGACGAACCGGCGGGTGGCCTCAATCACGAGGAAGTCTATGTGCTGGGCGACCTCGTCTGCCGCATCCGCGACGAGCGAAACATCACCGTACTCCTCGTCGAACATCACATGGGTCTGGTGATGAAAATCGCCGATCATGTCGTCGCTCTCAATTTCGGAAAGAAACTCGCCGAAGGCACGCCCGCCGCCGTGCAGTCCGACCCGGACGTCATCAAGGCCTATCTGGGGAGCAAGGACTCATGACGTCGATGCTCGAAATCAACGATCTGCGCGCCTATTACGGGCAGGTGCAGGCGCTGCACGGTCTCAGTTTTTCCCTCAATGAAGGCAGCGTCACCACGCTGCTCGGCGCCAATGGTGCCGGCAAGACAACGACGCTGCGTGCGATCTGCAACATGCTGCGCTCGACCGGCAACATCGAATTCGAGGGCAAGCCGCTCGCGGGGAAATCCACGGAAAACATTGTGCGCCTCGGCATCGCGCATGTGCCGCAGGGACGCGGCACCTTCACCAACATGACGGTGGAGGAAAACCTTCAGCTCGGCGCGATTTCACGCGGCGACAAGAAAAATATTCAAAGCGACATCGCCCGCATGTACGCGCATTTCCCGGTTCTGGAGAAGCGTCACACCCAGCAGGCGGGCACACTGTCCGGCGGCGAGCAGCAGATGCTCGCGGTCGCGCGCGCCTTGATGCTGCGTCCGCGCCTGATGCTGCTCGATGAACCTTCGTTCGGCCTCGCACCGCTCGTCGTGCGCGATCTGTTCGGGATTCTCGGCAAGATCAATCGCGAGGACAAAGTCACCATTCTGGTCGTCGAACAGAACGCGCAGCTTGCGCTCGAACTCGCGCAGACCGCGTTCGTGATCGAAACCGGACGCATCGTGATGTCGGGAAGCGCGAAGGAAATCGCGAACAACGAAGACATCCGCAAATCCTATCTCGGGTATTGAGAGGCAGCCATGGAGCTTTTCGTCAATCAGGTCCTGGCTGGCATTGCCACAGGCGCGATCTATGCGTGCATGGCGCTCGCGGTCGTCATGATCTATCAGGCCATCGACCATCTGAATTTCGCGCAGGGCGAAATGGCGATGTTCTCGACCTTCATCGCCTGGCAGCTGATCCAGCCGGACTTCCCGAACAAGATCGTCGAGACGGGGCAAGGACTCCAGAAAGGCTATTCGATGCCGGGAGTGGCGCAGACGCTGAGCGGTCTGGGTCATTTACTGGAATGGGTCGGCATTCTGTCAGGCTACATTCTTCCACTGCCCTTCTGGGGCGCGTTCGTGGTGACACTGGCGCTGTCCTTCCTCGGCGGCATCGCCATCGAACGCTCGCTGTTCAAGCCGCTGACCAACGCGCCGGTTCTGGTGCATGTCGCAGGCTTCATCGCGCTGTTCGCGATCCTCAACAGCGTCGCGGGCCTGACATGGGACTTCACCATCAAGCAATTCCCCTCGCCGTTCGGTTCGTCGGGCTTCCTCGGCAGCCAGCTGATCTCGACGCATCAGGCGGGCATGATCGGCGTGACCATCGGTCTGCTGATCCTGCTCTTTATCTTTTTCCGCTTCACGCGCGTCGGACTTGCGATGCGCGCGGCGGCTTCGCTTCCTGAATCGGCGCGCCTCGTCGGCATCAACACCAGCTGGATGATCGCGCTCGGCTGGGGCATGGCGGCGGCCATCGGCGCCATCGCCGGCATGCTGATCGCCCCCGTCGTGTTCCTCGAACCCAACATGATGGGCGGAATTCTTCTTTATGGATTCGCAGCCGCCGTGCTCGGCGGTCTCACCAGCCCGTTCGGCGCGGTGCTCGGCGGGTTCATGGTCGGCATCATCGAGAACCTCGTCGGTACCTATATTCCCGGCGTCGGCAACGAATTGAAGCTGCCGATCGCGCTGGCTCTCATCATCGGCGTCCTCGTCTTCAAACCATCCGGCCTGTTCGGCCGCGCAATCGTACAGCGGGTGTAACATGAGCGCAGTTCAGGACTCTGTTGTGAAACCGGCCGCAGCCCCGGTGCCCGCCAAGAAATCGATGACGCTCGGTACTGTGGCCACGCTTGCCGTGTTCGCAGCCCTCGTCGTCACGCCGCTGTTCGTCAAGAACTTCATCATCTTCCAGATGACGATGTGGCTGATCTACGGCATCGCCATCCTCGCGCTCAACATCCTCACCGGCGGCAGCGGACAATTCTCGCTCGGCCAGAGCGCGTTCTACGCCGTCGGCGCCTACACCGCCGGCATCATGATGGAGCACATGGGCGTCAACTACGTGCTGACACTGCCGGCCGCAGGCATCGTCTGCTTTATCTTCGGATTCCTGTTCGGCTTCCCGGCATTGCGCCTGAGCGGCGTCTATCTTGCGCTGGCGACTTTCGCGCTCGCCGTCGCCATGCCGCAGCTTCTGAAGCTCGGCGTGTTCGAGCACTGGACCGGCGGCGTACAGGGCCTCGTGGTCACGAAGCCGAACGCGCCGTTCGGGATCAAGATGTCGCAGGACATGTATCTCTATTACTTCACGCTCGTCGTCTCGACGGCGATCTATATCGTCGCGGTGAATCTCTTGCGTTCGCGCACCGGCCGCGCATTGATGGCGATCCGCGACAACCAGATCGCGGCGGCGGCGATGGGCGTCGACCTGCCACTCTACAAGACGCTGGCGTTCGGCGTCACCGCGGGCTTGACCGGCATCGCCGGCGCGCTCGGCGCGATCGTCGTGCAGTTCGTGGCGCCCGACAGTTTCACCATTCAGCTGGCGATTGCGATTTTCGTCGGCATGGTGGTCGGCGGCGTCGGCTGGCTGCCCGGCTCGCTGGTCGGTTCCGCCTTCATCGTCTTCGTTCCCAACATCGCCGAAAGCATCTCGAAAGGTCTTTCCGGCGCGGTCTTCGGCGTCATTTTGTTCGCCGTCATCTTCCTTGTTCCTCACGGGGCAAGGCAAGTCGCGTACTACCTCGAACACGCGGTAAAAAAACTAAAATCCTAAGGAGAGAAAATGCTTTCTACCAAACTCAAGCTCAACGTAGCAGCGGTGTCGGCGCTCGTCGCACTCGCCGTGACGAGCGGCAGCGCGCTCGCACAGAAAAAATACGATACCGGTGCGACCGATACCGAAATCAAGATCGGCAACATCATGCCTTACTCGGGCCCGGCTTCGGCCTATGGCGTGATCGGCAAGATCGAAGAAGCCTACTTCAAGATGGTGAACGAACAGGGCGGCGTGAACGGCCGCAAGATCAACTTCACCACCTATGACGACGGCTATTCGCCGCCGAAGGCTGTCGAACAGGCCCGCAAGCTGGTCGAAAGCGACGAAGTTCTTTTCATCTTCGGACCGCTCGGCACGGCGTCAAATTCGGCAATCCAGAAGTATATGAACTCCAAGCAGGTGCCGCAGCTGTTCGTGGCGACCGGCGCCACCAAGTTCGGCGAGCCGAAGGAATTTCCCTGGACGATGGGATGGCAGCCGCCGTACCAGAGCGAGACCCGCGTTTACGCGGCGCATCTGCTCAAGTCGAAGCCGGATGCCAAGATCGCGATCCTTTATCAGAACGACGACTTCGGCAAAGACATGCTGAAGGGTCTGAAGGACGGCCTCGGCGCGAAAGCTGCCTCGATGATCGTCGCCGAAGAAAGCTACGAAGTGTCGGAGCCGACCATCGACTCCCACATCGTCAATCTGAAGGCCAAGGGTGCGGATGTGTTCTTCAGCTTCACCACGCCGAAGTTCGCAGCGCAGAGCCTGAAGAAAGTCGCTGAACTCCAGTGGAAGCCGGTTTACTACCAGAGCAACGTCGGCGCGTCCGTCGGCAGCGTTCTCAAGCCAGCCGGCTTTGAAAATGCCCAGGGCATCTTCACCGCTGCCTACGCCAAAGACGGCGCAGATTCGCAGTGGGACAACGATGAAGGCATGAAGAAATTCTACGCCTTCCTCGCCAAATATGCGCCCGACGCAAACAAGGCCGACGGTTCGGTTGTATACGGCTATGGCCAGGCGCAGACCGTGGTTCAGGTTCTCAAGCAAGCGGGCGACAACCTGACCCGCGAAAACATCATGAAACAGGCTGCGAGCCTGAAGGACTTCGTTCCCGACACGCTTCTGCCGGGCGTGAAGATCAACACCAGCGCAACGGATTTCTATCCGATCCAGCAACTGCAAATCACGCAGTTCAAGGGTGAGAAATACGAACTGCTTGGCGAGATCATCGACGGCCAACTCAGCAACTGATCGTTTCCGCCCTGCGGAACTCGAATTGTTAAATCAGCCCTCTGCGACATTGTCGCAGGGGGCTTTTCGTTGAACGGCCCGCGCATTGGGTATTGAATGCCGCGAGCCAAAAAGAGCTTTCAATCAAGAAACGACGAGGAACCCGAACGCATCAAGGAGGCACGACAATGTCCAGGATTGCTTCTCGAATAGCTTCACTCTCGGCGGCACTCGCCGTCGTCGCCGCGGCATCAACCGGCGCATTCGCGCAGAAGAAATACGACACCGGCGCGACCGACACCGAAATCAAGATCGGCAACATCATGCCCTACAGCGGCCCTGCTTCGGCCTATGGCGTGATCGGCAAGACCCAGGCTGCCTACTTCAACAAGATCAATCAGGAAGGCGGCATCAACGGCCGCAAGATCAACTTCGTCTCCTACGACGACGGCTACTCGCCGCCGAAAGCCGTCGAGCAGGCCCGCAAGCTGGTCGAGAGCGACGAAGTTCTCTTCATCTTCAATTCGCTCGGCACGCCGTCGAACTCGGCGATCCAGAAATACATGAACGAGAAGAAAGTGCCGCAGCTGTTCGTGGCGACCGGCGCGACCAAGTGGGACGATCCGAAAAACTTTCCGTGGACGATGGGCTGGCAGCCGAACTATCAGAGCGAAGGCCGCATCTACGCCAAATATCTGATGAAGGAAAAGCCGGACGGAAAGATCGGCGTGATGTATCAGAACGACGATTACGGCAAGGATCTGCTGAAAGGCCTGAAGGATGGCCTCGGCGCGAAGACCTCGATGATCGTCGCCGAAGAAAGCTATGAGACCTCCGAGCCGACAATCGATTCGCATGTCGTCGCACTGAAGTCCAAAGGCGCGGATGTCTTCATCAGCATCACCACACCGAAGTTCGGCGCGCAGTCGATCAAGAAGGTCGCCGAGCTTCAGTGGAAGCCGCTGTTCATCCTCAACAACGTCGCGTCTTCGGTCGGCAGCGTCATCAAGCCGGCCGGCTACGAGAACGCGCAGGACATCATCTCGGCCAACTACGGCAAGGACCCGACCGATCCGCAGTGGAAGGACGATCCGGGCATGAAGAACTTCGATGCGTTCCTTCAGAAGTATTTCCCGGAGGGCAACCGCAACGACGGATCGGTGGTTTACGGCTACAGCACGGCGCAGACCATGGTGCATGTGCTGAAAGCCTGCGGCGACAATCTCACCCGCGAGAACGTCATGAAGCAGGCCGCCAGCATCAAGGATCTTCAGCTTGAGATGGGCCTTCCCGGCATCAAGCTGAACACCAGCGCGACCGACTTCGCTCCGATCTCGCAGCTTCAGCTGGAGAAGTTCAAGGGCGAGCGTTGGGAACTGTTCGGCCCGATCCTGAGCGGCGACGTCGGCGGCTAGTCAATTCCGCTCTGCAAACCTGAACAATAATTAAGCCTCCGGCGGCTGTCGCGCCGGAGGCTTTTCATTGAACGGGCCGGATAACGGGTATTCAATGCCGCAGGGCCGCCAAGAGCCCAACCCCAAAAAAATCAGCGAGGACACAAACAAGACCAGGGAGTTATCAATGCTTACGACTGGAACTCGATTTGCGGCGATTTCGGCGGCGTTTGCGCTGCTCGCTGCGACAAGCACCGGCGCATTCGCGCAGAAGAAGTATGACACCGGCGCGACCGATACCGAGATCAAGATCGGCAACATCATGCCCTACAGCGGACCGGCCTCCGCCTACGGCGTCATCGGCAAGACCGAACAGGCCTATTTCAACAAGATCAATGCCGAAGGCGGCATCAACGGCCGCAAGATCAACTTCATCTCCTACGACGACGGCTATTCGCCGCCGAAGGCCGTCGAGCAGGCACGCAAGCTCGTGGAAAGCGACGAAGTTCTCTTCATCTTCAATTCGCTCGGCACGCCGTCGAATTCGGCGATCCAGAAATACATGAATGCCAAGCAGGTGCCGCAGCTGTTCGTCGCCACCGGCGCCACCAAATGGAACGATCCGAAAGACTTCCCGTGGACGATGGGCTGGCAGCCAAGCTACCAGGCCGAAGCGCGCATCTACGCGAAATACATTCTGAAGGAAAAGCCGAACGCCAAGATCGGCGTGCTCTATCAGAACGACGACTACGGCAAGGACTATCTCAAGGGTCTCAAGGACGGCCTCGGCGCCAAGGCGGCCTCGATGATCGTCGCCGAGGAAAGCTATGAGACCGCCGAGCCGACGATCGACTCGCATGTCGTCAATCTGAAGGCAAAGGGTGCCGACGTGTTCTTCAGCGTCACCACGCCGAAGTTCGCGGCGCAGTCGATCAAGAAGGTCGCGGAACTTCAATGGAAGCCGTTGTTCATCCTCAACAACGTCGGCGCTTCGGTCGGCACCGTGCTCAAGCCCGCGGGCTTCGAGAATTCGCAGGACATCATCTCTGCGGCTTATCTGAAAGACACCACCGACCCGCAGTGGAAGGACGACGCCGGAATCAAGAATTTCGACGCCTTCCTCGCCAAATGGTTCCCTGAAGGCAACCGCGCCGACGGTTCGGTTATCGTCGGTTACAGCGTGGCGCAGACCCTCGTCGAGGTTCTGAAAGCCTGCGGTAACGACCTGACCCGTGCGAACGTCATGAAGCAGGCGGCGAGCATCAAGGGCCTTCAGCTTGAAGGCGCGCTGCCGGGTGTCAAGATCAGCACGAGCGCAACCGACTTCGCACCCTTCAAGCAGCTTCAGCTTCAGAAGTTCAAGGGCGAGCGTTACGAATTGTTCGGCGACGTCATGAGCAGCGACGTCGGCGGCTAATTCGATCGGGCAATCTCCCGATTGGGAGCGCCATAAAATCCACCCTCCGCGAAATCATCGCGGAGGGTTTTTCTTTGCACTGCGAAATCAAGCTGCGTATTCGGTTTGTGAAGCCCGCGATATTTCTCTAAGACATGAGCATGACCGACAAACGCCCTTTGCTGCGCGCGATTTTCGATGCCGCCGTAGCCGCCGCCCATCCCGACAGCATCCTTGCGCCGCATCTGCCCAAACCGCCGCGTGGCAGGATCGTCTGTCTTGCGGCGGGCAAGGGTGCGGGCGCGATGGCCGCCGCAGCGGAACGTCATTACCTCGACACGCTGAAGCTCGATGCCGCGCGCCTGTCAGGGCTTGCCACCACCCGTCACGGTCACGGCGTGCCGACACGCCGCATCGAGATCATCGAGGCGGGTCATCCAGTGCCGGACGAAGCCGGGCTAAAAGGCGCGGATCGCAGCCTTGCGCTCGCAAGCGAAGCCGGCGACGGCGATCTCGTGCTGGTTCTTCTGTCGGGCGGCGGCTCCGCAAACTGGATCGCTCCGGCGAACGGCGTGAGCTTCGCGCAAAAGCAGCAGGTCAATAAAAGCCTGTTGAGGTCCGGCGCGCCGATCGGCGAGATGAATACGGTTCGCAAACATCTGTCGCGCATCAAGGGCGGGCGGCTCGCGCGCGCGGCAATGCCTGCGCAGGTCGTCACGCTCGCGATTTCCGACGTGCCGCATGACGATCCGGCGACCATCGCATCGGGGCCGACGGTGCCGGACACGACGACGCTCAAGGATGCCCGTGCCATCGTCGATCGTTACAAGCTCAACATCGACGACGCCGTGCGCCGCGCGCTCGACGATCCGCGAAACGAAAGCTGCAAGCCGGGCGATGCGGCATTCGCCAGTTCGCGTTTTGAATTGATTTCGCGCCCGAAGGATTCGCTCGATGCCGCAATCGCAGTCGCAAAGAAAGCCGGATATGAAGTGCTCGATCTCGGCGCAGACCTCGAAGGCGAAGCGCGCGATGTTGCAGCCGCCCATGCCAAACTTGCTCTCAAGGCCCGCGACGAAAAACGGAAACTCGCCATCCTGTCGGGCGGCGAATTGACCGTGACGGTGCGCGGCACCGGCCGCGGCGGACCCAATCAGGAATATGTGCTGGCGCTGGCAGGCCTGCTCGGCGACGCCGAAGGCATTTCGATTCTCGCCGGCGACACCGACGGCGCGGACGGCGGCGCGGGCAACGCGACCGACCCCGCAGGCGCTATCGCCGACCGTCTTACATTCAAGAAAATTCGCGACCTCAGGCTCGACCCCAAGGCCGCGCTCGACAACAACGACGCTACGGCGTTTTTTTCAGCAACCGGCGATCTGCTGCTGACCGGACCCACGCTGACCAACGTCAACGACATCCGCATCATTCTGGTTGATGTATGATGGCGCGGCGATAAAGCCGCCTATCAGAATTCTTCCGCGATTTTTTCAAGCATCGCGAGCAGCAATGCCCGATTGCCGTCGCCGAGCAGTTCACGAAGGCGGGCCTCGTGCTTGGCCTCGATGAGCTTCTTGGCGCGGGCCAGGACCGCAGTTCCCTTTTCCGTCAGCGCAAGGATATGCGACCGGCGGTCGTTGTTGGAGCGAACCCGGCTGCAAAGGCCGCGCTTTTCCAGTTCGTCCAGCATCGCCACGAAATTCGGCCGGAGAATTCCAAGCGCGCCGGCGATCTCGGTCTGGTTGCGGCCCGGATTCTTCTCCAGCAGCAGCAACACGGAAAACTGCGCAGGCGTGAGATCGAGCGGCGCAACGCAGCGAATGAAGTTCTCGAAAAGACGGAGCTGCGCGCGCTTGAGCGGATAGCCGACGTATTGAGATAATTGTTCCATCAGGACCGGGGTGTCGTCAGCGTCGAACTGCGACGCCTGCGACGGCCTCTTTCCTTTTGTTGTGCCGGCCCCCGCAGTTCTGGAAACAGCCATATCTTGTGCTTCTCGCGGTTGATCTGCTGTAACGTCCGGGCAATCCGATCTTGCGATTATAACAAATAATAGTTATCAACTATACCAATCAGTAACGGCGGAATTCAACCGCTGATTTGGCACCGGAGCGGCTGCAAAAGTCCGTCTGGTGCCGGTGCGTGAGGGGAGCGCCAGGCTTGGACAGCACGATCCTTCTGTTCCTGCTTCAGGACGGAATTACCAGCGGCGCGATCTATGCGCTGCTCGGCCTCGCGCTCGTGCTGGTGTTTGCCGTCACCCGCGTCATTCTGATTCCGCAGGGCGAATTCGTCACTTATGGCGCGCTGACCTACGCCACGCTGTCGAGCGGCAACATGCCCGGCACTGCGACACTGGCGCTGGCGATGGGGATCGTCGCCTTCTGTTTCGACATGATCGGCGGACGCAACGCGCTGCACGCGCGCATGATCGCCCGCTCCGTCGCGATCAATATCGCGCTGCCGCTTGCGATCTACGCCATTGCCCTCGCGCTGCACGCCCAGAAAACCAGCGTCACGGTGAACTTCCTGCTCTCGGTCGCCATCGTCGCGCCGATCGGACTTTATGTTTACAGGATCGCGTATCAGCCCATCGCGCACGCCTCCGTGCTGGTGCTCCTGATCGCATCCGTCGGCATTCATTTCGCCATGCAGGGATTAGGACTGGTGTTCTTCGGACCCGAAGGCCTTCGCGCGCCTGCGATGACGGCGTCCTCGTTCGCGATGGGCCCGCTGCGCATCACCGGCCAGAGCATCGGCATCTACGCCATCACCATCGGATTGATTGCAGGCTTATGGCTGCTGTTCGGCTACACGCTCTATGGCAAGGCGCTGCGCGCCACCGCCGTCAATCGTCTCGGCGCACGCATCGTCGGCATCCGCACGTCGCTGTCGGGACAGATGGCGTTTCTGCTTGCAGCCATCATCGGCGCGATCTCGGGAATTCTGATCGTGCCGATCACGACGGTTTTCTTCGACACGGGTTTCCTGATCGGCCTGAAAGGTTTCGTCGCCGCCATCATCGGCGGACTGGTGAGTTATCCGCTCACCGCACTCGCTGCCATCGTCGTCGGCATTGTCGAGGCGTTCTCGTCGTTCTACGCCAGCAACTTCAAAGAGGTGATCGTCTTCACGCTGCTGCTGCCGGTTCTCGTGCTTCGCTCATTGGCCTCACCGGTGGTCGAAGAGGACGAGGACTGAAAATGACGCAACGCCGGGCCATCGTTCTGTTTGCATTCGTCATGGCGGTCGTCCCATTCATTCCGGGCATGCCGCCGTTCTGGATCGTGCTGCTCGACAATATCGGTCTTGCGGCGCTGGTCGCGATGGGACTCGTTATTCTCACAGGCGTTGGCGGATTGACATCGTTCGGTCAGGCGGCGTTCTGCGGTTTCGGCGGCTACGTCACAGCCATCCTTACGACGTCCTACGGTCTGTCGCCGTGGCTGACCTTGCCACTGTCGCTCATCGCAAGCGGCCTCGCTGCCGTCGTTCTCGGACTGATGACGGTGCGATTGTCCGGACATTACCTTCCGCTCGGCACCATCGCGTGGGGACTTAGCCTCTTTTATCTGTTCACCAAGCTGGAATTCCTCGGCCGCAACGACGGCATTTCCAGCATCCCTCCGCTTCGTGTCGGCAGCACCGATCTCACCGGCGCCGGTGAAATCTATTTCGTGATCTGGCTCGCAGTCGTGATTGCGGCGCTGCTGACGGTCAACCTTCTGGATTCGCGCGTCGGCCGCGCCATTCGGGCTTTGCGGCGCGGACATATTGCAGCCGAGTCGTTCGGCGTGCAGACCGCGCGCGCGAAGCTCCTCGTCTTTATCTATGCGGCCGTGCTCGCGGGCCTGTCCGGCTGGCTCTACGCGCATTTCCAGCGCGCCGTGAACCCGACGCCGTTCGGGCTGACGGCGAGTATCGAATATCTGTTCATCGCGGTTGTCGGCGGCGCGGGTTACGTGTGGGGTGCTGTGCTCGGCGCAGGCATCGTCGTCGTGCTGAAGGAAATTCTGCAAAGCTATCTGCCTTTGATTTTCCACGGTCAGGCGCAGCTGGAGACCGTCGTCTTCGGACTTCTTCTCGTCGCACTGCTTCAGGTCGCGCCCGGCGGACTCTGGCCGCAGATCGCCGCACTTTTCCCGACAAGAGACAAATCGCAGAAGCCGCAAGCCGCCTCTCCGCTTCCGCCGCGCGAGAAGGAAACGGGTACGGGTCCGCTGTTGCAGGTTCAGAACGCCAGCAAGCATTTCGGCGGCGTGGTCGCGGTCAACGATGTATCGTTCGACGTACGGCGTCAGGAAATCGTCGCGCTGATCGGGCCGAACGGCGCAGGCAAAAGCACGACGTTCAATCTCATCACCGGCATTCTCTATGCGACCGCGGGACATTTTTTCCTGTCCGGGAAAAATGTCGACGGCACACCGCCGCAGCGCGTGGCACATCTCGGCGTCGCCCGCACCTTCCAGCACGTCAAGCTCGTACCGGACATGAGCGTGCTGGAGAATGTCGCTATCGGCGCGCATCTGCGCGGCCATTCCGGTGCCATCTCAAGCATGCTGCGGCTTGATCGCGCCGACGAGGCGAAATTGCTTGCGGAGGCAGCAAGGCAGATCGAGCGCGTCGGACTTGGCGACCAGATGCATCAGCTCGCCGGCAATCTGTCGCTCGGCCAGCAGCGCATCGTCGAGATCGCGCGCGCATTGTGCATCGATCCGATCTTGCTGCTGCTGGATGAGCCTGCCGCAGGTCTTCGCCACATGGAAAAGCAAAAGCTCGCCGCGCTGCTTCGGCAACTCAAGACCGAAGGCATGTCGGTGCTGCTGGTCGAACACGACATGGGTTTCGTCATGGATCTCGCCGACCGCATCGTCGTGTTGGATTTCGGCACCAAGATCGCCGAAGGCACGCCATCGGACGTGCGCGCCAACCCGGATGTCATCAAGGCTTATCTCGGAGCGGCGTCATGAGCGAGCCGCTTCTTAAAGTGAGCGCCGCGTCGGTGGCCTACGGCAAGGTCGAGGCCGTGCGCTCGGTGTCGCTCGATGTTGGTGCTGGCGAGATCGTCACCATCATCGGCGCGAACGGCGCGGGCAAGACGACCCTGCTCAACGCCGTCATGGGCATTCTGCCGCTCAAGGGCAGCGTCACGTTCGCCGGCGAGCCGATCTCGCGCCTCGAGATCGAGGATCGAGTGGCGATGGGGCTGAGCATCGTGCCGGAGCATCGTGAACTGTTCGGCACCATGACGGTCGAGGAAAATTTGCAACTCGGCGCGTTTCGTGCGCCGCGTGCCGAGGCCGCGAACGCCCTTGAGCGCGTCAACACCCTCTTCCCGCGCCTGAAAGAACGCCGCACGCAGCTGGCCGGCACGCTGTCGGGCGGCGAGCAGCAGATGCTGGCGATGGGCCGCGCGCTGATGGGCCAGCCGAAACTTCTGATGCTGGACGAGCCGAGCCTCGGCCTCGCGCCGCTGATTGTTGCGGATATTTTCCGCACCGTGAGCGAGTTGCGACAAGCTGGTGTCGCGGTTCTGCTTGTCGAACAAAATGCGCGCGCAGCACTTGCGATTGCGGATCGCGCCTATGTCATGGAATTGGGCGACTTCGTCCTGAACGGATCGGCCAAAGAGATCGCCGACGACAAGCGTGTGGCCGCGAGCTATCTCGGCTTTCAGCACGAGGGATCGAGCGCACTCTGAAAACAAAAATGCCCGGCGCAAGGCCGGGCATTTTGCATCGATTTGAAAACTTAGTTGATGACGACGTATTTGCCGTCCTTCACCGTCAGCAGGATGCGCGAACGGTCGTCGGTGCCGTAGCGATCCTTTTCGGTAAAATTATAGACGCCCTGGCTCGCCGGAATTTCCTTCTCGGTCATGATCGCCTGACGAAGCGCCTCGCGGAATTCCGGCGTGCCCGGCTTGGCCTTCTTCAACGCAACAGGAACGATGCGCTTGAGCATCTCGAAGGCGTCGTACATGTGGCCCGCGAACTGGCTGCGGGAGTTGGCGCCGAACTTCGCTTCATAGGCGGTGTCGAGTGCCAAGCCCGGCTTCTTGGTCAGCGCGCTGTCCGGCTGGCCTTCCGGTGCCATCACCGGGCCGGCCGCCATGATGACGCCTTCCGCCGCAGGTCCCGCGATGCGGATGAAGTCGAACGCGGCCGCGCCGTGCGTCTGATAGATCAGGCCCTTGTAGCCCTTACTCCGCAGTTCGATCTGCGGCAGCGCCGCAGCCGCACCCGAACCGCCGATCAGAACCGCATCCGGATTGGCCGCAATCAGCTTGAGCACCTGACCCGTCACCGACGTGTCGGTGCGCGCATAACGCTCCTCGGCGACGATGCTGATGCCGGAGCCTTCGGTCTGCTTCTTCAGATCGCCGATCCACAGATCGCCGTAGGAATCCGAATAGCCGATATAGCCGACGGTCTTCACGTTGTTCTTCTTCATGTGATCGTAGAGCACCTTGCCCATGATCGGAATCGGCTGCGGCATCGCCACCGACCACTTCTCGCGGGCCGGCGTGATCGGGAACGGCGCAAGGCCGATATGCATGACGCCCGCTTCATTGGCCACTGTCGAAACCGCGATGGTGGCCGGTGTGATGGACGAGCCGATGATGACGTCGGCATTCGATTCGGTAACGAAGCGGCGTGAATTGGTGGTCGCGGTGGTCGGATCGCCCGCATCATCCAGCACGATGGTCTTGATTTTCGCGCCGCCGATTTCGGTCGGGCAGAATTCGAGCGCATTCTTCTCCGGCACGCCGAGCGCCGCTCCGGGGCCCGTGGTGCTGATGCTGATGCCGACGGTGACGTCCTGCGCCGACGCGGTTGCAGTCGCGCCCGGCAATGCGACCGACGCCAGAAGCGCCAACGCGGTCATTGAGATTTTCTTCATTCGGTCCTCCCCTCGAGGTTTTTGAACTTTTTGGCAGAATGGTCGTACAGATAGTTATACAGTATAATGATAGGGTGTTGAGTCAATGGAGCGCGGCGTTTGCGCCGCAACCAATGTCCGGCGCGGCGGTATCGGGATGGCCTTTCTGCCGTCGGTATGGTTGATATATCAACCAGATGCTTCACGGCATATCACCTGCCGCGCTACCTTGACGCATCGGGACTTCCAAAACACAGCAAAAAAAGCCGGGAGCGGGCGGTTGCGGACACAGGTTGCGATCATCGGTGCAGGTCCGGCGGGCCTGCTGCTCGGCCAGTTGCTGCACGCCTACGGCATCGACAACATCATTCTGGAGCGGAAGGATCGCGACTACGTTCTGGCGCGGATTCGCGCCGGCGTTCTCGAACAGGGCACCGTCGGACTGCTTGAGGAAGTCGGCGTCGCGGAGCGCCTGCATCGCGAGGGGCTGATCCACGACGGTATCGAACTCGCCTTCGGCGGCGAGCGTCATCGCATCGACATGAAGCAGGCGACCGGCGGCAAGACGGTGACGATCTACGGCCAGACCGAGGTGACGCGCGACCTGATGAACGCGCGCGACAGGATCGGGCTGAAAACAGTTTATCAAGCCAACGATGTCAGCCTGCACGACTTCGACGGCGACCGCCCGCGTGTGCGTTATGTCAAGGACGGCACCACGCACGAAATCACCTGCGACTTCATCGCGGGCTGCGACGGCTTTCACGGCGTCAGCCGCCAGAGCGTGACGGCGGACGCCATCAAGATTTTCGAGCGCGTGTACCCGTTCGGCTGGCTCGGCATTCTGTCGGAGACGCCGCCGGTGTCCGATGAACTGATCTACGCCAATCACGAGCGCGGCTTCGCGCTGTGCTCGATGCGTTCGCACACCCGCAGCCGTTACTACGTGCAATGCTCGCTCGACGAGCACGCCGATCACTGGTCCGACGACAAATTCTGGGATGAACTGAAACGCCGTCTCGACCCGGAAGCGGTGGATCGTCTCGTCACCGGCCCCTCGATCGAAAAGAGCATCGCCCCTTTGCGAAGTTTCGTCGCCGAGCCGATGCGGTTCGGACGGCTGTTTCTCGCCGGCGACGCCGCGCATATCGTGCCGCCGACCGGCGCGAAGGGTTTGAATCTTGCGGCGAGCGATGTGCATTACCTCGCAACAGCCTTGCGCGAATTCTATTCCGAGAAATCCGAAGCCGGGATCGACAGCTATTCGCAGCGCGCGCTGGCGCGGGTGTGGAAGGCCGAGCGTTTTTCATGGTGGATGACTTCGATCCTGCATCGCTTCCCCGACACCGACGATTTCAGCGCGCGCATTCAGAACGCCGAGTTGAATTATCTCGTCAGTTCGAAAGCGGCGACGGCGGCGCTCTCCGAGAACTATGTCGGCCTGCCGTATTGACGCGCGTTTGAAACTGCAAATCGATGCCGTTTCAAACAATCATTGTTCGTGAAGGCACAAAGCATTCGCGCTAACACTGCGTCATGAACACTGCCATCTCGACTGACATTCCCGACGGCTTCACGCGGCACACCCGCACGAGTCCGATCACCGAGCCGTGGGAGCCGATCTACGCCAGGAAGACGGCGACTGCTTTTATCCTCGGTCTTCGTCTGGCGAAGCCGCACACCAATTCGCGCGGCATGGTTCATGGCGGATTGATCTCGACGCTCGCCGACAATGCGATGGGGCTGAGTTGCGGACTTCACATCACGGAGCCGGGCGCGCGGCTCGTTACGATCAGCCTGAGCGTGGATTTTCTGTCCTCCGCCAGCGTCGGACAGTGGCTTGAGGTGACGACCGGCTTCGTCAAGGCCGGCGGCTCGATCTGTTTCGCTCAAAGTCTCGTGACTGCGGATGGCGAGCCCTGCGCGCGCGCCAATGCGACCTTCAAGATCGTCAAGCCGCGCCCCGCATAACCGTTCTGCGCGGCATTGTTCTTCGCGCGTCACGGCCTATCTTGGTTCCATACAAATCGAACCGGGCGGGCTCTCCATGTCAAACGTCCACGAATTCTCGAGCGACGTCGCCTTCACGCCTGCGGTGAAGGACATTCAGGCCCGGAAAGGCTCGCGCGAGGCTTACGCGCGCGTCGAGCAGAACGGCGGCTGGCAGACCGAGATCGACGAAGCTCTCGCGGGCTTCGTCGGCGAGCAGACCAGCTTTTTTCTTGCGACTGCCAACGCCGACGGCCAGCCTTATATCCAGCACCGCGGCGGGCCTGCGGGCTTCATCAAGATTCTCGACAGGCAGACGCTCGCCTTCGCCGATTTTCGCGGCAACCGGCAATACATCACGCAGGGCAATCTCGCGGAAAATCCCAAGGCATATATTTTCCTGATCGACTATGTGCATCGCCGCCGCATCAAGATCTGGGGCGAGGCACGCGTCGTCGAGGACGATCCCGCGCTGGTCGCGTCCCTGATGCCGCGCGACTACAAGGCCAAGCCCGAGCAGGCTATCGTCTTCAAGATCGCGGCGTGGGACAGCAACTGCCCGCAACACATTCCGCAGAAAATCGATCTGGCGGATGTCGCTGCTGTCGTGGGGCAACGCGATGCGCGGATCGCGCAGCTTGAGGCGGAAATCGCCGAATTGAAGAAGCAGCTCTCGAAAGCCTGATCGCACCGTGCTTTAACGGAGCGATGAGCGAGATCGCCAATCCCTGCCAGAGCTGCGGCGCCTGTTGTTCCTATTCGAACAACTGGCCGCGCTTTTCAATCGAGGACGATGCCGCGCTCGACCTCATTCCGGCGGCACTCGTCAACGAGCGGATGTCGGGCATGCGGTGCGATGGCGACCGTTGCAGCGCGCTCAAGGGTGAAATCGGAAAATCGGTGGCCTGCGGAATCTACGACGCGAGGCCGGACGTGTGCCGCACATGCATGCCGGGCGACGCCGAATGCACGATGGCGCGCCGCAAGTTTGGACTGGCCGCGCTCGCAGCCTGATCGCCGGAAAACAGATTGAAAAGCCGAAGTTACGCCGACAGCGCGGCTGTCTCACCGTCGAGATCGTCGAACGCCGCGAATGTGCTGAGCGGCTTGGTCGACAGCGTGATCGACCGCTTGCCGTAGGCCGATGGCGAAGACTGCGTGGACGGCGCTTCGCGCGACATCGCGAACAATGTGGAACCGACGATGCCGCCCTGCTCGACCAGATCGCGCTGGCTGCACGTTGCCGCGATGGCGAGACCCATCGAGTGCAGATGATTGCGGCGGTAACAGAACAGAGCGAGCATCGCGCGAACGTCGGGCGAAACCGATTCGACGAGATCGGCGAGACCGTGTTCGCTTGCGCGATAAAGGCTGCCGAGAAGTTCTTCGCCGACGGGGCAAGCGTCGTTCTCAAAAGCTGTACGGCTGGACACCATTGAATTTCTCCGTTTCCGGAGGATGCAATGGGATTTCCTAACGCAAGGTTAACCACGGCGGCCGATAGCGGGCCGCGTTCACTCTCTATAGAGGCGATGCAGGCAGGCCACGGTTCCGGGTGATTCGGCGCTAGCCGCCAAGGAAATGAACCGCTTCGGGGATCGTTGCGCGCGTGGTGCGATAGCTGTTGGCCTTGTGCGAACTATCCGCAAAGCCGAACGAAATCCCGCAGACGACCTTGCGTTCGTCGCCTGCGCCGAGATGTTTCCGCACCACGTCCGAATATCCGGCGAGCGCCGCCTGCGGAACCGTCGCCAGTCCCGCCGCTTGGGCAGCGAGCATGAAGTTGCTGACATAGCCGCCGCAATCGATCGCGCCATAGACGCCGAGTTCTTCCGCCGTCGTAACGATGGCCACATGCGGCGCGCCGAAGAAGCGGAAATTCTCCAGCATCTGCTTCTGATAGGCGGCCTTGTCGCCGCGCGCGATGCCGAGCGCGTTGTAAAGCTGAAACCCGCTTTCGCGGCGGCGCTCGAGATAGACGCCTTTATATTCGCGCGGGAATGGAAAATCGCTGCTGCCGCCCGCGCCACTGCTCGCGGCTTTATAGACATCCTCGCTGAATTTCCGTGCGGCCTCGCCGGAAAAGATCGTCACCTGCCACGGCTGGCTGTTGCACCACGACGCCGTTTTCTGCGCGGCGCTCAACACGCGTTCGATGGTCGCGCGCGGCACTTCGTCCGGCTTGAACGCGCGGCATGAATAGCGAGTGGCGAGCAGCTTTTCGACGACGTCGAGATCGCTCATCTCAGCGGCCTTTGGTCGGGATCGCGTTGAACGGCACATCCTTGTCGACGCGAATATCGGCGGGCAATCCGAGCACGCGCTCGGCGATGATGTTGCGGAGAATTTCATCGGTGCCGCCGGCGATACGATCAGACGGGGCGCGCAACAGGATCGACTGGAACTGTCCATCGACCGCGATGCTGTCGGCATCGGTCAGCACACCCGCCGCGCCCTGCAAATCCATCGCGAAGGCCGCAATGTCCTGTAGCATCGTTCCCGCCACCAGTTTGCCGATGGAATTTTCCGGTCCGGGACGCTGGCCTTTCGACAGCGCGGAAATCGAGCGGTAACTGGTATATTTCAGCCCGCTTGCCTTCACCGCCCAGTTCGCCAGTTTCGAGCGCACGTTTTTATCGTCGATGGCGGGGCCATCCTCGAGCATCAGATCGTTGCAGAATGCGAACAGTTCCGGAAAACCGGTCGATTGCCGCGCGCCGATCGACATGCGCTCGTTCATCAGCGTGGTGAGCGAAACGTTCCAGCCGTCATTCACCGCGCCGAGACGCTGCGAATCCGGAATCTTCACATCGGTGAAATACACTTCGTTGAACTCCGACTGGCCGTTGGCCTGCTTGATCGGCTTCACCTCGACGCCCGGCGACTTCATGTCGAGCCAGAACATCGTCAGACCCTTGTGCTTGGGCTGCGACGGATCGGTGCGCGTGATGATGATTCCGTAATCGGAGAAATGCGCGCCGGTGGTCCACACTTTCTGGCCGTTGATGATCCAGTCGTCGCCCTTCTTCTCCGCGCGCGTGCGAAGGCCGGCGACATCGGAGCCTGCGGACGGTTCGGAAAACAGCTGACACCAGATGTGCTCGCCGGAAGCGATCTTCGGCAGATATTTCGCCTTGTCGCTGTCGCTGCCGAACGCCATCACGGTCGGGCCGCACATGCCCTGCCCGATCAGGAACACACCCTCTAATTTGCCGTAGAAGCCTTCTTCCTGTTGCCAGATCACGCGCTCGATCGGCGTGGCGCCGCGCCCGCCGAATTCCTTCGGCCAGTGCAGACACGCCCACCCGGCATCCGCCTTCTTCTTTTGCCACTTCTTCGATTCGGCGAGAATGTCGCTGCCCTTGAGCTTGATGCGGCCGACGGTCGGCTGCGACAGTTCGGCTTCGAGATTCTTCGGCGCGTTGGCATCGATCCACGCGCGTGCCTCGGCGCGGAATTTCGCTTCCTGCGGTGTGTCGTCGAAATTCATCGTGGTGTCCTCTATTTGTTTGCGCGAGTTCTAATCGCAAAACCGGTGCCCACTTTTGCGGAACACGCGCTAGCTGGCGTTCTTGAAGCGCATGCGGTCGATCAACTGGTTTTCCCAGTACGATGGACTGCCGAGCGACAGCGCGAGCGCATTCGCGCGCCGGTAATAAAGGTGACAATCGTATTCCCAGGTGAAGCCCATGCCGCCATGCACCTGAATGTTGTTCTTGGCGCAATGCTGAAACGCCTGCGTTGCGCTGATGCGCGCGGTGGCAGCCGCTTCCGGCAATTCGCCCGCATTTGTCGAGAGCGCCCACGCGCCGTAGTAACAGTTGGAACGCGCCAGCGTCGCTGAGACATACATGTCGGCGAGAATATGCTTCACCGCCTGAAACGATCCGATGGGACGGCCGAACGCGACACGATCCAGCGCGTAGTCACGGCCCATCTCAAGCGCGCGATCCGCACCGCCCAACTGCTCGAACGCCATCAGCACCGCCGCGCGATCCAGGACACGCGTGAGAATGCTCCAGCCTTCGTTGGCAGGCCCAAGCGGCTCGGCCTTGCATTTGTCGAAAACGATCTCCGCTTGATTGTGCGACTGATCGAGATTGGCCAGCGATTTACGCTGCACGCCATCGCCGGAGAGATCGACAATGAAAAGACCGATGTCGGTTTCGCGGCCCGCATTCGCCGTGCGCGCGGCGACGATGGCGAAATCCGCAATCGTACCGTCGGCGACGGGAAGTTTCTTGCCGGTCAGTGCGCCATTCGACGCACTCACCTTGATCGCCTTGTGCGACGGATTGCCCGCGCCCTCGAACAGTGCGAGCGTGCCGATGGCATCGCCCGACGAAATCTTCGGCAGCCATTTCGCTTTCTGCGCATCGCTGCCTGCGAGCATGATCGCCTCAGTTGCAAGATAGATCGTCGAGGCAAACGGCACCGGCGCCAGCACACGGCCCATTTCCTCGGCGATCACGCACAGTTCGAGATGACCCGCGCCTGCGCCGCCGAATTGTTCGGGAATGGCGACGCCGAGAAAACCCATCCCGGCGAGGCCTTTCCAGAGTTCACGATCATAACGCGCCTTGCCTTCCAGCACGGCGCGCACCGCCTTGGGCGGTGATTTCTCAGCGAGAAACTTCCGCGCCTCGTCGCGCAGTTGCTTCTGCTCGTCGGAAAAATCGAAATTCATCAGCGCGGCGCCATTCTGATCGCGCCGTCGAGACGAATGACTTCGCCATTGAGCATCGGGTTCTCGACAATGTGGACGGCAAGATTGGCGTATTCCTTCGGGTCTCCAAGACGCGCCGGATGCGGCACTTGTTTTCCCAAACTGTCCTGCGCTTCCTGCGGCAGACCTTTCAGCAGCGGCGTGAGAAACAGACCGGGCGCAATCGTCATCACGCGAATATTCAGCGAGGCAAGATCGCGCGCGACGGGCAATGTCATGCCGACGATGCCGCCCTTTGACGACGAATATGCCGCCTGTCCGATCTGGCCGTCATAGGCCGCGACGCTTGCGGTCGAGATCATCACGCCGCGCTCCTCGCCGATGGGCGGCGCGGTCTGCATGCGCTCCGCGACGAGGCGGATACAATTGAACGAGCCGATCAGATTGACCTTGATGACGCGCGTGTAATCGGCGAGCGCATACGCGCCGTTCTTGCCGACGGTCTTGCCGGCATTGCCGATGCCTGCGCAATTCACCAGCACGCGGATGATGCCGTGCGCCTTCTCGGCTTTTGCGATGGCGTCCTTGACCGGCGCTTCTTCGGACACGTCGCCGACGAGGGCCAGACCCTTGATGTCGGAGGCAACTCGTTCCGCGCCCTCCTTGTTCATGTCGATCACCGCGACCTTCGCGCCCTTGGCCGCCATCGCGCGCGCGGTTGCTTCACCGAGCCCCGAGCCCCCGCCGGTGACGAGAACTGAAATATCCTTGAGTTGCATGTGCGTTTCCTGTGCTTGAGTTATGAGGCCAAATTTTAAGATGCCCGGGCCGAAGCGTGCTTCGCCCATTGAGAGAGAATATTTGCTGCTGTCGTGACGGGAGCTGCCGCCGAATTCTGAATTGCCGACGGCGTGCGCGAGAAGCGCGGCGCGGGTGCGGGCTGCACGCCGCCGTCCGCCTCGACGAAAGTTTTTCGCGCGGCGAGATGCGAATGCTTCGGCGCGTCGAACATGCCGATCACGGGCGCGACGCAGGCATCGGTGCCGTCGAAAATCGACGCCCATTCGGCCTGTGTCTTTGTTTTGAAAATATCCGCGACCTTGTCGTGCAACAACGGCCACTGCTTGCGGTTCATCTGATCGTTGAAGCACTCTTCATTGAGGCCCGCGAGCTTGCGTAGCTCTGCGTAGAATTGCGGCTCGAGCGCGCCGACCGACATGTAGCGCCCGTCCTTGCACTGATAGGTGCGATAGAAATGCGCGCCGCCGTCCAGCATGTTGGTGCGCGGCTGATCCGTCCATCGCCCCGTCGCATGCATGCTGTGAAACAGCGTCAGCATGCTGGACACGCCGTCGCACATCGCGGCGTCCACGACCTGCCCTTTGCCGGACGATCGCGCATCGATCACGCCCGCGAGCACACCCATCGCCAGATACAGCGCGCCGCCGCCGTAATCGCCGACGAGATTGAGCGGCGACACGGTATCGCCGTCGCAGGAGCGAAATGAATCCAGCGCGCCCGTAATGGCGATATAGTTGATGTCGTGACCGGCGGAATGCGCCAGCGGGCCGTCCTGTCCCCAGCCGGTCATGCGGCCGTAAACCAGACGCGGATTTTTCTTCAACGCAACATCCGGTCCGAGCCCGAGGCGCTCCATCACCTGCGGACGGAAGCCTTCGATTAGAATATCCGCAGCCGCAATGAGATCGAGCGCCTGCGAAACATGAGATGGATTTTTCAGATCGAGTTCGATCACCTGCCGCCCGCGGTTGACGAAATCCCGCGCATCGCGCTTGCCCTGTCCAGGCCGTGCAATCGACACAACATCGGCACCCATGTCCGACAACAGCATCGACGCGAAAGGTCCCGGCCCGATGCCGGCAAACTCGACCACGCGCACCCCGCGCAGCGGACCTGTTGCGGAAATTCGCTCCGTCATCCCGCCCTCCGGTATTTCTTGGTCTTGTCGTTCATCGGAGCAATCGCAGATTTGCGCGCAAGCATGCCGCCAAGGATCAGATCTGTCATATGCGCGATATACTGACGGCGGATGTCATCGGTCATCCGGCCGCCGGCGAGGCGCGAACCCATCTGGCGGCCGTAGAACAAATGATCGCAGGCACCGACGAGGCTTGTATAAAACAGCGCCGGATCGAATTTGCGGAATTCGCCCGCCACGATCCCCTCCGCGAGCAGAATTCGCTGAAACTCGAACAGCGGCGTGACGAAAAAGCGTTTGACCTCTTTCGCGGTCGTCTCGCTGCCGTCATGCAGCAGCAGATGGATCAGACGGTTGAGGTAGGGAAAACGGAAATAGGCATTGATGATGCCCGCGATATGCCGCCGCAGTTTTTCCGTCGGCGAAATCGGCTGCTCCATTACGAAGGCCAGATTTTCGATCTCCGCCTTGGCGTCGCGCGCCAGCAGCGCGAGAAGCAATCCGTCCTTGTTGCCGAAATGATATTTGACGAGGGCGGCGTTGACGCCGGATTTTTCCGCGATGTCACTGAGCGAGATGTCGGTCGAATTGCGTTCGATCATCAGATCGCCTGCCGCGACCAGAAGTTTCGCCGCCGTCGCGTTCAGAGGAGCGGCATCGCGCCCGGCGCGCCTGATTGGCTGCGGGCGGCGCGAAGTCTTGGTGCTCAAACGCTGCGGCATCCCAAATCCCATACGCAACCGGCCGTCAGCTAATCCGAAGACGGGGATCGGCTCAAGAGTTAATTGACCGATTGACTAAATCCTCCCGCGTCCCTTTAATTCCCGCCAACCAACAACAAGCGTCAAGGAGTCCGTCATGGCCGAAGCCTATATCGTTGCCGCAGCGCGCACCGCGGGAGGCCGCAAGGGCGGACGTCTCGCCGGATGGCATCCGGTCGATCTTGCCGCGTCCGTGCTCGATGCACTGGTGGATCGCTCCGGCGCTGACCCCGCACAGGTCGAAGACGTCATCATGGGCTGCGTGATGCAGGCCGGCGAACAATCCAACAACGTCGCACGCAATGCGGTGCTGGCGTCGAAATTACCCGAAAGCGTGCCCGGCACATCAGTCGATCGGCAATGCGGCTCGTCGCAGCAGTCGCTGCATTTCGCAGCACAAGCCGTGATGTCCGGCGCGATGGACATCGTGATCGCCGCCGGCGTCGAAGGCATGACGCGCGTGCCGATGGGACTGGCCGCATCGCTTCCGTTCAAGAACGGCTACGGGACCTATATGAGCCCCGGAATTCAGAAAGAATATCCGAACATCCAGTTCAGCCAGTTCACCGGTGCTGAAATGATGGCGAAGAAGTTCAACATCGAGAAGGACGAACTCGATCAGTATTCTTACCAGAGCCATCAGCGGGCGATTGCGGCGACGCAGGCCGGTCACTTCAAGGACGAAATCATTCCGCTGAAAATCACGCGCGAGGACGGTTCGACCGATACGCATAGCATCGACGAGGGCATCCGGTTCGACGCGACGCTCGACGGCATTCGCGGTGTGAAACTCATCGCGGAAGGCGGGCGCATCACGGCTGCAAGCGCGAGCCAGATTTGCGACGGGGCATCGGGCGTGATGATCGTCAACGAGAAAGGCTTGAAGTCGCTCGGCATCAAGCCGATGGCGCGGATTCATCACATGACCATGATGGGCCACGATCCGGTCATCATGCTGGAAGCGCCGCTGCCGGCGACGCACAAGGCGCTGAAAAAAGCCGGCATGTCGATTAACGACATCGATCTATTTGAAGTGAATGAAGCCTTTGCATCCGTGCCGACGGCGTGGCTGAAAGACACCAGTGCCGATCCGGCGAAACTCAACGTCAACGGCGGCGCGATTGCGCTCGGCCATCCGCTCGGCGGCTCGGGCACCAAGCTGATGACGACATTGGTCAACGCGCTCAAGCAGCGCAACAAGCGTTACGGCTTGCAGACCATGTGCGAAGGCGGCGGCATGGCGAACGTCACGATTGTCGAGCGGCTCTGATCGCGGGAGCCGCCCGTGACCCATCCCTCCATTCACGCGCAATCGACGCCAGACAAGATCGCCTACCGGATGGCGAAGTCCGGCGAGACGATCACCTATCGCCAGCTCGACGAGCGATCCAATCAGGGCGCACATCTGTTGCGCGCGCTCGGTCTCAAGCGCGGCGACCACATCGCGTTTCTGATGGAGAACACGCTGGCGTTCATAGAAATCTGCTGGGCGGCGCAGCGCAGCGGGCTTTTTTATACAGCGATCAGCCGTTATCTCACCGCCGACGAAATCGCCTACATCGTCAAGGATTGCGGCGCGAAGGTTCTTATCACCACGCCGAAATGCGTGGACGCCGTGCTGCCGATACAGGCGACAGCGCCGGACACAACTTTCTTCATCACCGGAGACGCGCGACCGGGCTTCCGCTCATGGGATACGGAAACGGCGAAACAGCCGAAGACTCCGATTGCGGACGAGAGCGCAGGCTTCGACATGCTTTATTCTTCGGGCACCACAGGCAGGCCCAAAGGCGTCAAGCGTGTCGCGGCCGAAACGTCGATCCTCGTGCCGAATGCATTTCTGAAGCTGCTGTGCGTCGATATGTACGGCATGTCATCGGAGAGCGTCTATCTGTCACCCGCGCCGCTGTATCACGCGGCTCCGTTGCGCTTCAACATGATGGTCGGCGTGCTCGGCGGCACGTCGATCATCATGGAGCATTTCGACGCCGAGGATTATCTGGCGCTGGTCGAAAAGCACAAAGTGAATGTATCGCAGCTCGTGCCGACGATGTTCGTCCGCATGCTGAAACTGCCCGACGACGTGCGCGCCAAGTACAACGTCTCAACGCTGAAATCGGCGATCCATGCCGCAGCACCCTGCCCGGTCGAGATCAAGGCGAAAATGATCGAGTGGTGGGGACCGATCATCGTGGAATATTACGCCGGCTCCGAAGGCAACGGCGTCACGGTCTCCAATTCGCAGGAATGGCTGACGCATCGCGGCACGGTCGGCAAGGCGGTTGTCGGCAAGATCAGGATTCTCGACGACGACGGCAACGAACTTCCTGTCGGCGAAGTCGGCGGCGTGTATTTTGCCGACGGCCCGCAATTCGCGTATCACAACGATCCGGACAAGACGAAGCGCGCCTATAACGACAAGGGCTGGTCGACGATCGGCGATGTCGGATATGTCGATGCGGAAGGCTATCTCTATCTCACCGACCGCAAGGCCTACATGATTATTTCAGGCGGCGTGAATATCTATCCGCAGGAGACCGAGGATATTCTGATCTCGCATCCGGCTGTTGCTGATGTCGCCGTGTTCGGCGTGCCGAACGAGGAAATGGGCGAGGAAGTCAAAGCCGTGGTGCAGCCGCACAACATGGCGATGGCGAGCAAGGAATTAGAGGCGGACCTGATTTTGTTCTGCCGCAAGCATCTGTCGCCAATCAAATGTCCCAAGAGCGTGGACTTCGAGGCGGAGTTACCGCGCACGCCGACCGGCAAACTGGTCAAGCGGCATCTGCGCGACCGTTATTGGCAGGCGACGAAGAAAGTGCAGCCGCAGGCATAACACCCTCATGTGAGGAGCAACGCGGAGCCATGCGTCTCGAACCATGACACAGCTCGCGCAATCATCTCACCTCATCCTTCGAGACGCGCGTCGCAACGCGCTCCTCAGGATGAGGAAATCCGCTCTCAGTCTTTCTTGAGCCAAGTCTCGACCAGCATCACGTCGGGCGGCTGCATGTATTTGGTCGTCCACATATCGACGACCCATTCGATCTTGCTTTCGTTCTCGACCAATACCGCCGTGTTGTGCGGCAATTGCATCGCCAGAATGTTGCCGCGATAGCGCGGATTGCCGACCATGTGGTGCTTGAGCAGTCCCCACTCCTGCAACACAAACAGGAAGCTCGACGTGTTGCGCGTCGAATCCCAGCAGTCGAAATTGCCCGCCGCCGCGCCCGAGCGAATATCCGCATTGGCGACGCGGTTTGTGGTGCCGATCATCGGCCCGACGCGCTTGTCGAACCAGATCACCGCCTTCTGGACGGCGGCGCGCTCGGCCGGGGCGTTGGCTTTTCCGGCGGCGAGAATTTTAGTGAGTTCAACCTTGTCGGACGCGGTGAAATCCAGCGTCGCGCGGCGGCGGCAGACGAAGCCATAGCAGATTGTCATTTCTTCCGCCGTCGGCGGGTTGATCGACACCGAGGTGTAGAGTTCGCTTTGCTGCGGACTGAGCTGCATGGCAGACGCAGGCGGCACAACGGACATAAAGCCGAGTGCTGCTGCGATCACGACCACCGGGAAAATCGGTATGAACAACGCGGAAACCCTGACAGTTAGGCCAGCAGAACTATGGCGGATTTCACGCGCAATCAACAGCCGTATCGCAGCCGCTCCCGTAATCGCAGTAACGTGAGGCGGTTCCGTCACACCGGCAATGGGGCGTCGCGCTTCACTTCTTCCATCACGGCGTAAGTTCGTGTTTCACGCACACCGGGCAGCGCGAGCAGCGTCTCGCCGAGGAACCGCCGGTACGCCGTCATGTCGGAGAGACGCGCCTTCACGAGATAATCGAAACCACCGGCCACCATGTGACACTCGAGCACTTCCGGTGCGAGCTTTACGGCGTAGGCGAACCGCTCGAACACATCAGGCGTGGTCTTGTCGAGCAGCACCTCGACGAACACCAATAGCCCGAGCCCGAGCCGATGCGGATTGAGCCGTGCGCCATACCCTTCGATGAAACCGTCGCGCTGCAACCGCTTCAACCGCTCCCCGATGGAGGTCGGCGACAGGCCGATGCGTTCCGCCAGTTCGACATTGGCAATGCGCCCGTCTGACTGTAGAATTTCGAGGATTTTCCGGTCGATTTTGTCTGTTTCGCTCATTTACTCGGAATAACCTGCAATTTACCGTATTTTATAAGCTAAAACTCTGAATTTGTCTATCGAACTGCGGCGATTATCGAATGTAGGATTTGGCAGCTCAAGAGGATGCCATGCTCGACAACTGCGGCCCCGACCGACTTTTTTCAGCGCCCTATGCGCCCGACGACGCGGCGATAGCGGCGCGGCTGCTCGCGGCCATCCCGCTCACGCCCGAGCAGAACTCACGCATCGACGCCACGGCCACGCTGCTGGTCGCCGCTATCCGCGCGAACGATCGCGGCTTCGGCGGCGTCGAGGACATGCTGCGCGAATTCGCGCTTTCCACCAAAGAGGGTCTCGCCCTGATGTTAATGGCGGAAGCGTTGCTGCGCGTACCGGACGCTGCGACCGCCGACCGCTTTATCGAGGACAAACTGGGTCAGGGCGATTTCGCCCATCACCAGACCAGATCCAGCGCACTTCTCGTCAACGCTTCGGCCTGGGCTCTCGGCATGTCCGCCAGAGTCATCCAGCCCGGCGAAACGCCGCAAGGCACGCTCGCCGCTGTCGCCAAGCGCATTGGTCTTCCCACGATGCGCGCCGCGACACGGCAGGCGATGCGGCTGATGGGCAGTCATTTCGTACTGGGCGAAACGATCGAGGCGGCATTGCAGCGCGCGAGCGGCGACCGTGTTCGCGGTCATCGCTATTCCTTCGATATGCTCGGCGAGGGCGCGCGGACTTCAGCGGATGCAAAACGCTACTTCGAGTCCTACGCGCAGGCTATCGACGCGATCGGCAGAGCCGCGGACAACAAACCCCTTCCAGACCGGCCGGGAATATCCGTCAAATTATCGGCGCTGCATCCGCGTTACGAGGCGCTCGGCCGTGCGCGGGTGATGGCCGAACTGTCGCCACGGCTCACCGACCTCGCCAAGCGAGCCAAGGCATTTGACTTGAATTTCACTGTCGACGCGGAAGAGGCCGATCGGCTTGAACTATCGCTCGATGTGATTGCGGAGGTTTTTTCGGACGACGCGCTGGCAGGCTGGGACGGGTTCGGCCTTGCCATTCAGGCGTATCAAAAGCGCGCGGGCGCCGTGATCGGCTACATCGACACGCTCGCACAACGCCATGACCGGCGCATGATGATCCGCCTCGTCAAGGGCGCCTATTGGGACACCGAAATCAAGCGCGCGCAGGAACGCGGTCTCGACGGCTATCCCGTCTTCACCCGAAAGGCGATGACCGATTTGAACTACATCGCCTGCGCACAAAAACTTCTTGCGCTTCGGCCGCGCATTTTTCCGCAGTTTGCCACGCACAACGCGCTGTCGGTCGCGACCATTGCCGAACTCGGCGGCAGCGACGGCTACGAGTTCCAGCGCCTGCACGGTATGGGCGACGCGCTTTACGGACGGTTGAATGCCGTCCGGCCCGAGCATGCGGTCCGGACCTATGCGCCCGTCGGCAGCCACCGCGATCTCCTCGCCTATCTGGTGCGCCGGCTCCTGGAGAACGGCGCGAATTCGTCATTCGTGGCGTTGGCGTCGGACGATTCGATTCCGGTGGCGCACCTGCTTCAGCGCCCCGAAGCCATTATCGGATCGCCTCCGAACGCGCCTCACCCCGGCCTGCCGTTGCCGCGCGATTTGTATCTGCCGCGCATCAATTCGCGCGGCATCGAATTCGGAGATAGCGCGTCGCTTCATTCGCTGCTGTCGGCGGTCGCCACCGAACACACCTTGCCGCCAGCCGGCACGCGGGCATCTTCGCCATCGGAATCCGCCGCCGCAATGGAGGCGGCACGCAGCGGATTTTTCGGATGGAGCCGGACGACCGCGGAATCGCGCGCGAAAATTCTGGAGCGCGCGTCGCATTTGATCGAGAAACGCGCGCCGCGTCTCATCGCACTTTTGCAGAGCGAAGGCGGCAAGACGATCGAAGACGCGGTTTCGGAGATTCGCGAGGCCATCGACTTCTGCCGCTACTACGCAATGGAAGGCCGCAAGCAATTCGGCGACGGCCTGCCGATGCCGGGTCCGACGGGCGAAAGCAACGTTCTGCGCATGCGCGGACGCGGCGTCATCGTTGCTATCTCGCCGTGGAATTTTCCGCTTGCGATTTTTCTCGGCCAGGTGACTGCCGCACTTATGGCGGGCAATTCGGTTGTCGCCAAACCCGCCGAACAGACACCGATGATTGCGGCCGAGGCCGTCGCGCTCTTGCACGAGGCGGGCGTTCCGCAATCCGCGCTTCATCTCGTTCAGGGCGATGGCCTTATCGGCGCTGCGCTGGTCGCGCACGGCGATACCGCAGGCGTGGTCTTCACCGGATCGACCGAAGTCGCCCGGTCGATCAACCGCACGCTGGCGGCCAGGGACGGTCCCATTGTGCCGCTGATCGCCGAAACCGGCGGCATCAACGCGATGATCGCCGACGCAACCGCATTGCCCGAACAGGTCGCAGACGATGTCATCATGTCAGCGTTTCGTTCGGCGGGGCAACGTTGTTCGGCGCTGCGCTTGCTGTTCGTGCAGGAAGATGTTGCAGACCGCATCATCGAGATGATCGCCGGCGCCGCGCGCGAGTTGAAGGTCGGCGACCCGTTCGATCCGGCCACGCACGTCGGACCCGTTATCGACGCGGAAGCCAAACAGAAGCTCGATGCGCATATTGCGCGGATGAAACAGGCTGCGCGGGTCCATTTCGCAGGCGAAGCGCCCGCCTCCGGCAATTTCGTCGCCCCGCATATTTTTGAACTCAAAGCCGCCGACGAACTGCGAGAAGAGATCTTCGGACCTATCCTCCATGTCGTGCGCTACAAGTCCGGCGATTTCGATCGGGTGCTCCAGTCCGTCGCCGCAACCGGCTACGGTTTGACCTTCGGCATTCACTCGCGAATCGACGACACGATCGAGACTGCAATCGGCCGGCTGCAAACAGGAAATATCTACGTCAACCGCAACATGATCGGTGCCGTCGTCGGCGTGCAGCCGTTCGGCGGGCACGGGCTATCGGGCACCGGACCGAAAGCCGGCGGGCCGCACTATCTTGCAAGGCTGGCAGCGGAGCAGACCGTGACGATCAACACCGCCGCAGCCGGCGGCAATGTCGCGTTGATGTCGGACGGAAACAGCTAGATCACAACCGGCTTGTCCGGCAGTTCGTTGGGGTGCGGGCCGGACGACGGATAATTTGCGACAAGCACGGCCGTCACATCCGCGATGCCCCGGAGCGCGCCGCGCTCGAAATTGCCGGCGCGAAACTCCAATTCCATCGTGTCGCAGATTTTCTGCCACGCCGCATGACCGACCCTTGCGTCGATCCCCCGGTCCGCGACGATCTCGACCTTGCGGTCGGCCAGCAGCAGATAGATCAGCACACCGTTGTTGTGCGCGGTATCCCAGACCCGCAGCCGCGCGAACACGTCGATGGCGCGAGCACGCGTCGACTGGTTGGCGAACAGCGGACGGCCGTCCAGCGCGCCTTCGACCACGAACCGGATCTGGCCCTCGTGTTTCGCCTCGCTGGCCTTGATGGCGCTTTCGATGTGGGTGAGCGCAAGACGCGGGAACGCGCGACGGACGCGCCAGCGATTGGACAACAGATGCTTGCCGATACGTTTGATGCTCATGTCACCAACTGCCCGATGCGCCGCCGCCGCCGAAGCTGCCGCCGCCTCCGCTGAACCCGCCGCCTGAACTGCCTGAACTGAAACCGCCGCCGGAGCCGCTTCCGCCGCTGCCCGATGCGATGCTGTCGCCGAACAGCGTCAGCACGAACACGATCAATGCCGCGATGGCCGATATGGCAAGCGTGTAGACGATGAACCATACGATCGCGCCGACAACGCCGGCCGCGATCACCGACCCCAGCAGCCGTCCGAATATCGCCCTGAATATTCCGCCCGCCATCAGCGTGCCGATGAAGAGGAACGGCCACGCATCGCCGAGCCAGTCCAGATCGACGGGTTTGCTTTTCCTCTCGGGCGCAGGCAGAAGCTCGCCATCGATCACGCTCAATATCTTGGTCACGCCGTCGGAAATTCCTCCGGCGAAATCGCCGCTGCGGAATTTCGGCGTGATGACCTCGTCGATGATCCGCTTGGATGTCACGTCGGTCAAAACGCCTTCGAGGCCGTAGCCGACCTCGATGCGCAGCTTGCGGTCGTCCTTGGCGACAATCAGCAGCGCGCCGTCGTCGATCTTCTTGCGGCCGAGCTTCCACTTCTCGACGACGCGCAGCGAATATTGCTCGATGGTCTCGGGCGCTGTGGTCGGCACGATCAGCACCGCGACCTGGCTGCCCTTGCGATCCTCGAAATCCTTCAGCGTCTGTTCGAGCGAGGAAATATCTCCGCCCGAAAGCGTGCCGGTCTGATCGACGACGCGGCCGATCGGCGGCACTGCGACGTCCGCGAAACTCGCGGACGCGCAGACCAGCAGCAGCGCCAGAAGTGCCGGTTTGAAGGATTTCATTGCGCCCGCCCGACGCTATGCGGCCCTACTTCGCGGGTTGCGCCGGTGTGGGTGTCTGCGCCGGCGCGACCGGCGGCGCGTTGAAGTCAACCTTCGGCGCGACCGAGATTTCCTTCTCGTTCTCGACCGTGAAGTTCGCCTTCTCTTTATATCCGAACGCCATCGCGGTCAGGTTGTTCGGGAAGGTGCGGATGCCGACGTTGTAGTCCTGCACCGCCTTGATGTAGCGGTTGCGCGCAACGGCGATGCGGTTCTCGGTGCCTTCGAGTTGCGCCATCAGGTCGCGGAACAGCTGATCGGACTTCAGCGTCGGATAATTTTCCGACACGGCGATGAGGCGCGACAGCGCGCCCGACAACTCGCCCTGAGCGGCCTGGAATTTCTGAAGCGTGGCCGGATCGTTCACCGCGTCCGCCGAGACGTTGATACTGCCGACTTTCGCGCGCGCATTGGTGACGCCGAGCAGCACATCCTTTTCCTGCTGCGCGAAGCCCTTCACCGAATTGACGAGGTTCGGCACGAGATCGGCGCGGCGCTGATACTGGTTGGTGACTTCGGACCAGGCCGACTTCACGCTCTCGTCGTTCTGCTGAATCGCGTTGTAGCCGCAATTGGTCAGGCTCAATGAGGCGAGCGCCGCCAGCACCGTCAAAATCTTGCGCATGAACGTCTCCAGTATGCCGCCCCGAACCCAGCGCCGGGACCATTATTGCCGGGCATCATATACGATGGCCCGTCCCACATAACAGGGTTGCGAACGCTTTTTCTGGATCGTTAGAGAAGACACGTTCACATTCGGTTCAAACAGCGCCGCAACAAAGCGAGGGTCGCATGGGACAGGCCGAGATCGTGAAGGACACCGGCACAGACGAGCTTCTCTGTTCGGTGCGTGAACGCGTCGCGACGATCACCCTCAACCGGCCTCACGCGCGCAATTCATTGTCCGATCATCTGACGCCCGCGCTGCGGACGATGATTAAAGTGTGCGGCGAGGATTCGAGCGTCGGCGCGATCCTGATTACGGGCGCGGGCAATGCGTTCTGCGCCGGCGGCGATGTCAAAGGCATGGGCGGCAAGAGCGGCAGCACAAACGCGCCGGAGCTGACGTTCGAGCAGAAGGTCGCACGGTTACAGGAGCGCCAGCGCACGCTGACCGGCGCGCTTGTTGCCGTTCGCAAGCCGACGATTGCGGCGTTGCCCGGCCCGGCGGCGGGTGCGGGCCTGTCGATTGCTTTAGCTTGCGATCTTCGTATCGCCGCGGAATCCGCGTTCGTCAGCACCGGTTACATGAAAGTCGGGCTGAGCGGCGACTACGGCATCGCGTGGCTGCTGACGCGCCTCGTCGGAACGTCACGCGCGCGCGAACTGATGTTCCTGTCGGAGAAGATCGACGCGCGGCGCTGCGAAGTTCTGGGTCTCGTCAATCGCGTCGTGCCGGACGACAAATTGCGCGACGAATCCTTCGCGCTGGCAAAGGCACTGGCGGAAGGACCGGCCATCGCGCTGAATACGATGAAGGACAATCTCGACGACGCGCTTGAGGTGGATTTCCTCACATCGCTGGATCGCGAAGCCGAACGGCTGGTCCGCTCAGCCGGCACCGCCGATCACAAGGAAGCCGTGCGCGCCTTCGTCGAGAAACGAAAGCCGGTGTTTAAAGGCGCGTGAGCTGCGGCAATGAAAATTTTTCGTCATTGCGAGCGAAGTGAAGCAATCCAGTATCCACACGATGGATTGCTTCGTCGCCATAGCGCGTCGAAGACGCGCGTAAACGCGCTAATGGCTCCTCGCAATGACTCGTATCAACTACGCCGATTGCAGCAGCGCGACCGTGCCCTGCCCGCCGTCGGCGCAAATGCTGACAATGGCACGCTGGCCCTTCGGCATCGCGGCCAATTCCTTCACGGCCTGACTTAAAATTCGCGCGCCCGTCGCGCCGAACGGATGGCCGAGCGCCACGCTGCCGCCGGTCGGGTTCAGCCGCTCGCGCGGGAATTTGCCGAAGTCAGCATTCACGCCCGCCTTGTTGCGGATGAAGTCGGGGCTTTCCAGCGCCTTGATGTGAGCAAGAACCTGCGCCGCGAAAGCCTCGTGAATTTCCCACAAATAGATGTCGTCGTATTTCAGCGCATTGCGCGCCAGCAGGCGCGGGATCGCGTAAGGCGGCGCCATCAAAAGCCCTTCGGTGCGGAAATCGACCGACGCGATTTCCCAGTCGATCAGTTTGACGCGCGGCGTATTGGCCGGAATTTTCTCGAGTCCCTTTTCCGATCCGACCCAGATGCTCGATGCGCCGTCCGTGAGCGGCGAGGAATTGCCGGCCGTCAGCGTGCCCCTGCCGCTGGTGCGGTCGAACGCAGGCGACAGCCGAGCAAGTTTTTCCAAAGACGTGTCCTTGCGCGGAATCGTGTCGCGGCGCAGATCGCCGAACGGAATCACCAGATCGTCGAAGAAACCGCGATCCCATGCCGCCACCGCATGCTGATGGCTTTCGAGCGCGACCTGGTCCTGCTCCTCGCGCGAGATCTTCCATTCCTTCGCGGTGATCTCGGTGTGCTCGCCCATGCTCATGCCGGTGGTGCGGTTGCTGACGGCCGGAATATAAAGCCGCACATCGCGCAGCCTGAGATCGATGGCATGGCTGAGTTTCTGCCCCAGCGAGCGCGCGCCCTGAAACTGACGCACCCAATTGGACAATGACATGCCGAGCCCAAGCTGAATTTGACTAAGACTGTCGACACCGCCGACGAGGGCAAGATTGCGCACGCCGTCGATCATGCCGGCCGCCTCGAACACGCCGATCATGCTGGTCGAACACGCCATGACGGTCGAATAAGCGGGTACGGTCGCGTCCACACCGGCATCCATCAGGATTTCGCGGGAGATGTTGCTCCAGGTGAGATTGGGCACGACATTGCCCCACACCGCGAAGTCCGGCTTGCCGCCATCGAGCTTGCCGATCATCGCCTTGACGACGGGCACCGACATCGCAATCGCATCGATGCCGCTCAGCGGCCCATCGACTTTTGCGAAAGGAGTTCGCACGCCGGATGCGAGCCAGACTTGCGGTTTGTCGGATTGTGCCATCGATAAGCCTCCCGGATCACGCAACTTGCGGAGTCCGGAACGTCTTATCACAAATCAGAAGGCGTAAGAGAGCGCGTTGTCTGAAAAGGATGTTGTGGCAGCAATGCGCCAGCTTTCGCAGGGAATATCGGCGGCCGAGCGCACGAGGG
>BFBZ01000200.1_pt1 | contig 74691 bp, 65 predicted proteins | sample 1888401 | NCBI WGS metagenome assembly BFBZ01 (sample SAMD00112614, study PRJDB3348) | symbiont metagenome | host: Chara braunii
TCGTCGCGGCTGGGCAGGAAGTGCAGCACCGGCGCGTGCACCACGATATAGGGCGCGCCGATCGCCTGCGCGTGCTTCGCAAGCTCGATCACCGTGTCCATGTTCTGGTCGGAGCACGACGCGATCACGCCGGAGGTCTTGCCGATCTCGTCGACCACGATCTCCATCGAGCGCTTGCGCTCGGCGACCGACATCGAGAAGAACTCGCTCTGCTTGCCGGCGATGAACACGCCGTCGACGCCGAGGTCGTCGACCCAGTGCCGCAGGTTCTTCCGGAACCCCTTCTCGTTGATCGAAAGGTCGTCGTTGAACGGCATCAGCGCCGCCGCCCAGATCCCCTTCATGTGCTCACGCGCGAAGGCCTTGGCGTCGTTCCGGCTGTATTTCATGGGAAACCCTCAGACTGATCGGTTCGTTGGTATCATGCCCCAAAATGGGCCGCTCGCGTACCGCGGATTTGGCCGGTCTGGCGTGCGTACGAAAATGGCACAAAAGCTTGTGAACAATAGCCAATTTTGGCTCTAGCGATTCAGGAATCATCAGCTATAGATTCCCGCTGGTGCGGTTCGAAACCGGTTGGGTGGAATTTATGCGAGAGCATAATTTGCGAGCCGCATTGCTCGCGGGGCTGTCTCTCACTGTTCTCACGTACGTTCAGCCCGCAAGCGCCTGGAACGGCGATTTCTGGCCGGGCTTCAACCGCAACACACCGCCTGCGGACATCGATCGCGCCGAACCCAAAAAGAAGACGAAAAAGAAGGCCGATACCACCGGCGAGAAGAAGGCCGCGGAGCGCGCAGCCACGATCCCGTCCGGCCCGCTGCACATCGTCGTTTCGATCGACAAGCAGCGCGTGACGCTGTTCGCCGACGGCAAGCCCTTCGCCAACGCACCGGTCTCGACCGGAACGGCCGGCCATCCGACGCCGACGGGCATCTTCACCGTCATCCAGAAGAACAAGCATCACGTGTCGAACCTGTACGACGCGTCGATGCCTTACATGCAGCGCATCACGTGGTCCGGCGTCGCGATGCACACCGGCCCGCTGCCAGGCTACGCGGCCTCGCACGGCTGTGTCCGCCTGCCGAACGAGTTCGCCCAGATGCTCTGGAAGGCGACCAAGATCGGCGCGCGCGTCGTCGTCGCGAAACCGGAGGTCGCGCCGGTCGAGATCGAGCATCCCAATTTGTTCGTCCGCCGCGCGAAGATGGCGGACATGCCTTCGCTGAAAGTCGCCGAGGTGCAGCAGGCGATGGCGCAGGCGGCGCCTCGCGTTGCTGCTCAAATCCCCGTTGCTGAACCGGCGACGGCTCGCCCGGTAACGCCGCCGGTGCGGCTCGCCGACGGCGCAAAGCTCGTGCCCGGCGCGATCATCGGCGACAGCGTGCAGCCGGTCGGTTCGATTGGCATGGTCTATCGTCCGGAGGAAGAGGCTGCGAAGCTTGCGGCGGAGCAAAACAAGGCCGAGGAGCCGGCGGTCGAGGTGGCTGCGGCGCCTGAGCCTGTGAAGCCGGTGGAGACGAAACCGGCCGAGCCTGTGGTCGTTGCCGAACCGTCCAAGCCCGCCGAGCCTGTGAAGGTTGCCGAGCCCGCAAAGCCGGTCGAGATCACGACCAGCATCCGGATCATGAAGGACGAGCCTGGTCAGGCTGCGAAGAAGCCCGAGGTCGCGAAGGCCCCCGAACCGGCGAAGCTCGCCGTGGTCGCAACGCCCGCTCCGGCCAAGCCGGCGATTGAAGAACGCACCGCTGCCGCCGAGGTGATGCCGACCGCGAAACCCGTCAAGCAGACGCCGATCTCGATCTTCATCAGCCGCAAGGAAGCCAAGCTCTACGTCCGCCGGGACATGGAGCCGCTGTTCGACACGCCGGTCGCCATCAAGGACGCCGACAAGCCGATCGGCACCCATGTCTACACGGCGATGAACCTGAAGGATGACGGCGCGTCGATGCGCTGGACCGTCGTGTCGATCCCGAGCTCTTACGCCCGCGACACGGCCAAGGGCGAGAAGAACGACAAGAAGGCATCCAAGCACGACAAGCCGGTAAAAGCCGCCGCCGTCGAGCACGCGCCTGAGCCGAGCGCGAAGGAAGCGCTCGACCGTCTCGACATCGCGCCCGATACGCTCGCCCGCATCGAGACGATGATGATGCCGGGCTCCTCGCTGATCGTGTCCGACAACAAGCTCAGCGACGAGACGGGCAAGGGCACCGACTTCATCGTCGTGACGCGGTAACTGCTTTCAGAAAATTTACTCAGCCGTCATTCCGGGGCGCGCCGTAAGGCGCGAGCCCGGAATCCACCTCCACATTCGGAACAAGCGAATGGATTCCGGGTTCGCCGCCATAGCGCGTCGAAGACGCGCGTGAACGCGCTTATGGCGGCGCCCCGGAATGACAGGTGAAACATTTCGCTGGCAGGTGGTTGGAGTTACTTGTCCCCGACCACCGCGACGGCCGAAATCTCCAGCATCATGCCGACCGCCGGCAGGCTATGCACCGTGATGGTCGTGCTGGCCGGGAAATTGCCGTCCGGCCAGAACTCGCGGCGGATTGGCATCAGCGGATCAATGAGCCGCGGGTCGGTCAGGTAGACCGTGATCGTCACGACGTCCTTGATGCTGCCGCCGGCGCGCTTCACCACGGCGTCGATAGCGCGGAAGATCACCCGCGCCTGACCCTCGAAATTGCCGGCCATCGACTGGCCCTGCTCGTCCACGAGCCCGGTCTGGCCAGACACCCAGACGGTCTTGCCGCCCTCGGTGACGACGCCCGGCGAGAAGCCGCGCGACTGGGCGCGCTCCTGCTTGAGATAGTCCCGCGCCTCAACCGGCACGGCCAAAAATGCCAACCCCGCCGCCACCAACAATCCAATCGTCTTCATCGCCCCCTCCTTCGCGCCAAAACGTCAGACACCTCCAACGGCGGCCCGCGCGGCAAGTCGCGATGGACGCCGCTTCAGCGGCTCGGCCGAGCACAGCGGCGTCGGCACCGGCGTCTTCACGAAGCTCGGGCCGTTGGCGGTGTCGGCGATATCGACCCAGACCAGCCAATTGGCGTCGTCGCGCGTGTCAAAATCCTCGCGGAAATGCGAAAGCCGCGACTCCGTCCGGTAGAGCGACGCACCAAGGATGAAGCGCGCGGCGAGCAGCATCGCCTCGGTTTCCTTGAGGCGCACCAGCTCGTGGGTGTGCGGCGCGGAGATGTTCTTGAAGTCCTGCTCCAGCGCTTCGATCTTCTCGAATGCGGCTTGCAGGCGGCCGGCGCTCTTGAGGATGCCGGTGTCCCAGGAGAACATCACACCCTGCAACTCACGCAGGATGCGGTCCGACTCCGCTTTCGACGATGTGTCGAGCGGCCGCATCGCCTCGTCATGCAGCGCCTGCACCTCGGCCGTGTCGAGCTTCGGCGCCGTCGTCTTGTCGAGGTCCTCGATCGCCGAGCGTCCGGCGATCCAGCCGTTTCCGACGCAAAGTCCGATATGGAAGCCCGCGAAATGGTTGGCGCAGCCAGCCTGCGCGAGACCCGCGGCGAGCAAGCCCGGCACATCGGAGCGGCAATCCGATCCGGTGCGAATGCCCATCTTGGTCATCTGGTTCAGCGCGTAGTACGGCGTCTTGCCGAACATGTCGGTCTTGGCTTCCTCGCCGAGCTTGCGGAAGAAATAGTCCATCCACTTCACCTTCGACTGGATGAAGTAGTCGCGCAGGTTCTCGGGGATGCCCGACATATCGAGATAGAGCGGCGTGTTGCCCTTCTTGTTCTCGATCGCCATCGCACGCGCGATGCGTGGCACGTCAGCCTCGTCGGCCCAGTCGGGCTCGTAGTCCGCCATGAAGGCTTCGCCCTTGGCGTTGGTCCAGCGCGCACCCTCCTGAATGGCGAAGGTGATGCCTTCGAAATAGAACTTCGGCGTGCCCGGCCGGACGTATGAGAACTCGGCATTGCGCAGCGCCGCGCCCGCCTTGTAGGCGAGCAGCGTGCCGGTGCCGGTGATGTCGCGCACGAAGCCCGAACGGAATGTGATCGCGTTGGTCGCGACGATGGTTGAGCGCGCCTTGATGGCGTGAAACTCGCCGGTGCGGCTGTGCACGCCTGTAGCCCCGGTGATGCGGCCCGTCCCGCCGCCCATCAGCCCGGTGATGAACAGGCGGTCGATGAGCTGCACGCCCTCGCGCTCGAGCGCCAGGCGAAGCTTCCAGGCGAACTCGAGTCCGCCGCCTTCGGGATAGAGCACCCGCGCGATGTCGAGGCCGCGTGTCGGGCGACGCTTGTAGGCGCCACGCTCGTCGCGCGAGAACACCATGCCCATCGCCTCGAAATCCTTCAGCCGCGCGTAAGAATCCACGAGCGACTGCCGGACCAGCACCTGGTCCGCGATGCCGTCGTTGCCGGCGACGATCTCGCGCAGGATGCCGTCGATGTCGTCGTCCGGAAGCGCAACGATGGTCCACGCGTTCGAGAACGCGGTGTGGCCGGTCCGGCCGATCATCCAGGAGTCGACGATGGTGACGCGCGTGCCCGGCGGACCGTGACGCTTCGCTGACAATGCGGCGAGCAGGCCGCCCGCGCCGCCGCCGATCACCAGGACGTCGGTGTCGATCAGAACGCCTTCGACCTTTCCCATTACCAAGGCCTCGGACGGTTCTTCACCGACGGATGCACGTCGACGATTTTCTCGGGACAAAAGATTTCGCAGCTGAAGCAGGTGATGCAGTGCTCGCGGAATTTGATCACCGGCAGGAGCTTCACCTGCTTCAATCCCGCCATCTCGCTCGCGACCGGCGCGGGCTCCATGTGGATCACGTCCGCCGGACAGACCGCATCACAGATGCCGCAGCCCGTGCACTTTTCGAGCTCGATGTTTTCAATCATTCTAATTCAATAGCAAATGTCGGCCCTGCCCGTCAGCCGACCAAAACGGGAGAGATGCCATGCGCCCCGCACGCTGGATCGCAGGACTGGTTCTGGCCGTGGCTGCGCTGACCGCCGATGCTGCAACTGCACAAGACAAACTCAAGCTTGCACTCGGCCAGCGCGGCAACTGGGACACGGCCATCGCCGAGCTCGGCCAGAAGGCGGGTATCTTCAAGAAGCACGGGTTGGAGCTCGAAATCCTCTGGACCCAGGGCGCCGGCGAGAGCCAGCAGGCTGCGATCTCTGGCAGCGTCGATATCGGCCTCGCCGGCACGCTCTCCGCGTTCGGCGCGTTCCAGAAGGGCGCGCCGCTGCGGATCATTGCGGCGGAGGCCACGGGCGCGGCGGACTATTGGTACGTCAAGGCGGACTCGCCGGTGAAATCGATCAAGGACCTCGACGGCAAGACCGTCGCCTATTCGACCAACGGCGCCTCTACGCACACGCTGGTGCTGGCCTTCATCAAGGAAGGCGGCGCGGCGACCGCGAAGCCCACAGCGACCGGCGGGCCGTCGCAGACCTTCACGACCGTGATGTCGGGCCAGGTCGATGTCGGCTGGTCGGCCCCGCCGTTCGGACTCGATGCGCTGCGCGACAACCGCATTCGCATCGTCGCCCGCGCCAAGGACGTCGCGGTCGGCCGCGACCAGACCATCCGGGCGCTGGTGACGATGGGCCCCCTCTTGGAGCAAAAGCGCGACGTGTTCCGCCGCTTCGTGCAGGCGTATCGCGAGACCATCGACTGGATGTACGCGGGCGACGAGTCACTCAAGCCCTACGCGGAGTTCGCCGGCATTTCGGTCGAGACCGCCAAGCGCACGCGCGATGAGTTCTTCCCCAAAGCGCTGGTATGGCCGGACAAGGTCAGCGGTCTCGACACGCTGATGCAGGATGGCGTCACGTTCAAATATCTGCGCGAACCGCTCACTCCGGCACAGCTTGCCGAAGTCATCCAGATTCCCGCGCCCAAAAAATGATCGAGAAATGATTGAGGGGCCGTAAGGCCCCTCTTCCGTTCAGGCCGGGCTCTGCGCCGCCACGGGCGCGGCGGCCGTTTCAGGCCGGTTCATTTCCTCGTGTGCGCGCTCGAGCGCCATCTGGAGCGACGCCGCCTCGATGCGGTTGCGGCCGCGCTCCTTGGCGCAATAGAGCGCCTCGTCAGCCTGCGCCAGCATCGACGACATGTCGAGCGCGCCGCCCTCGCAGATCGCCAGGCCCATGCTGACGGTGCCACCGATCTCGTAACCGTCGATGTCCATCGCGGCGTCCTCGAACGACAGCCGGATTCGTTCACCGATCGCGAGCGCCTTGTCGCGCCCTGCGTCGTAGAGAACCATCGCGAACTCTTCGCCACCCAGCCGGCCGATCATGTCGTAGGGACCGAGCTTGGCGCTCGCGCAGTTGGCGAAAATCTGGAGCACGGTATCGCCCATGCCATGCCCGAAGCGGTCGTTGATCGACTTGAAGTGATCGAGGTCGGCGAGCAGCACGGCGATCGGCCGCGGGTCTTCGGCCTGGCGCTCGGCAAGCTCCTGCGCCTCCTCCAGGAACGCGCGGCGGTTGGCGATACCGGTCAGCGGATCGACCAGCGCCGCGGTCTTGTGACGAAGCTCGGTGCGCTCCTTGGCCATGGCGAGCAGGATGAATGCGATGGCGATGGTGAACAGCAACGCCTCGAAGCTCAGCACCGTGAGCCACACGCTGTCGAACATCTGCGTGGTCGGCGACCACGGCAGGATCTGTGACAGCGGCGTGCGGAGAAGGAACAACGCTCCATGCGCGAACAGCATGAAGATGGCAGGCCAGCGCGACACCAGCGGCTCGGCGCGGCCGCGCCAGAATTCGTAAGCGGCAGCCCATGTGTAGGCCGCGATAATGCTCGAGGAGAGCAGCACCTTGGCGGCCATCGATTCCGCAAAGAACGGCATGCGGCAGGCCAGCAGCCAGACGATCGCGCCGCCGACGATATAGAGCGGCTGCGGCATGCGGCCATCGAACACGCGCGCGCCGGTCCAGGTCACTGCGAAAGCGGTGAACAGCACGGCGTTGGCGAGATCGATCGAGATCGCGTCCGGCACCGAGCCATACATGCCGAACAGGCAGACGGAACCCGCCTGCAGAAGATGCGCGCAGCCCCACCAGGCGACGGCATGGATGCCGGAGTTCTGCACCCAGGCGAACAGCAGCAGGAGGCCGAGCATGGCCTCGACGTAGATCGTGACGAGGAAGAGCGTGTTGACGTCGAGACCGATCATGAGCTGTCCGCTCCCGCGGCCAAACCGGCCCGCGCATAAGGGAAACTCCTAGGGTCCCAGGGAAAACAATGGATGAATGCGTTGACTCGAACGCTTTTATTGCGCCGGTTATGGTTTCGGAGATGTTGCCGGAGCTTGGCCAATTGGTCGGAAACAGAACCATTTACCTGCATGCCTGACGCTTCCCGCGAAAAGAACCGCAAACGTCCGGTGCTCGTCTGGTTTCGCGATGATCTGCGGCTCGCCGACCACCCTGCGCTATCCGAGGCGGTGAAATCCGGACAACCGGTGATCTGCCTCTACATTCTCGATGAAAAGACGCCCGGCATCCGTCCGCTCGGCGGCGCAGCAAAATGGTGGCTGGCAGGCTCTCTGCGTGTGCTGAGCGACGCCATCGAAAAACGCGGCGCAACGCTCGTATTGCGGCATGGCGCGGCGAAATCGGTGATCGCAGATGTCGTGCGTGAGACCGGCGCAGGCGCGATCTATTGGAACCGGCGTTATGACGGTGGCGCAAAAGCCGATGCGGCGATGGAACAGTCGCTCGTCAAGCAGGGCATCGCGGTCCGGACATTCCAAGCCGCACAGCTGCATGAGCCGCCGCTGCTCGGCAAGAGCGGCAAGCCATTGCAGGTGTTCACGCCGTTCTGGCGCGCGCTGCAAGAGACTGGCACACCGCGCGCACCGTTGGCCGCGCCGAAGAAGATTGACGGTTTCAGCGGCGTCGCATCGGACAAACTCGAAAGCTGGCATCTTGAGCCCATCAAGCCCAATTGGGCCTCCGGCATGTGCGCATTCTGGGCGCCCGGCGAAGTGGGCGCGCGGAATCGGCTGTCGGAATTCCTCGACGACGAACTCGCAGGATACGCAACGCAACGCGACCGGCCTGACATTCCGGGCACCTCGCGGCTCTCTCCGCATTTGCGCTTCGGCGAAATCAGCCCGTTCCAGGTATGGCATGCAGCGAAGATGGTCGCAGACTCGACGCCCGCACGTGCACGCGATGTCGAAAAATTTCTCTCCGAAATCGGCTGGCGCGAGTTCTGCTATCATCTGCTCTGCCAGCATCCGGATATCGCGGCGAAAAACATCGACAAGCGCTTCGACAAATTCCCCTGGCGCGCTGACGAGAAGGCGCTCAGGGCGTGGCAGAAGGGCGAGACCGGCTATCCGATCGTCGATGCCGGCATGCGCCAGCTCTGGCAGACCGGATGGATGCACAACCGCGTCCGCATGGTCGTCGCGTCATTTCTGGTCAAACACCTCCTGATTGACTGGCGCGAAGGCGAGCAGTGGTTCTGGGACACGCTGGTGGATGCCGACCCCGCGAACAATCCAGCGAGCTGGCAGTGGGTCGCGGGCTGCGGCGCGGATGCTGCGCCCTATTTCCGCGTGTTCAATCCCACGATCCAGAGCGAAAAATTCGACCCCAAAGGCGACTACGTGCGGAAATTCGTTCCCGAGTTTGCCGACGCCGGGACACTATTTGCCAAGTCCTATCCCGAGCCGATCGTCGATCACAAAGCCGCGCGTGAACGCTCTCTCAAGGCTTTCGCGAGCCTGAAGAACTAAAGGCAAAGCCTCGTGGCCTTGTCGCGGGAACCGCCCTCCTTTAGGGTCCGCAACTCGTTCCAAGGTGCGAAAAACATGCAGACCCGCGACGGAGTCGTCGACGCCATCGGCAACACACCGCTGATCAAGCTGGAGCGCGCTTCGGCCGCGACCGGCTGCACGATCCTTGGCAAGGCCGAGTTCATGAACCCCGGCGGTTCGGTGAAAGACCGTCCCGGCCGTCAGATGATCGTCGAGGCCGAGAAGCGCGGCGAGTTGAAGCCCGGCGGCCTGATCGTGGAAGGCACCGCTGGCAACACCGGCATTGGCATCGCTGTCGTCGCCGCCGCGCGCGGCTATCGCACCATCATCGTGATCCCCGAGACGCAGAGCCAGGAAAAGAAAGACATGCTGCGGCTCTGCGGAGCCGAACTCGTCGAGGTGCCGGCGCTGCCCTACTCCAATCCGAACAACTACCAGCACGTCGCGCGCCGCCTTGCGGACGAATTGCGCAAGACCGAGAAGAACGGCGTCCTCTTCGCCAACCAGTGGAACAACCTCGACAACCGCAAGGCCCACTACGTTTCGACCGGCCCAGAGATCTGGGAGCAGACCGGTGGCACGGTGGACGGCTTCATCTGTTCGGTCGGCACCGGCGGCACGCTCGCCGGCACCGCGATGTATCTGCGCGAGAAGAACAAGAACATCGTGATCGGCTGCGCCGATCCGCGCGGCGCCGCGATGTACAATCTGTTCAAGACCGGAGAAGCGAAATCGACCGAAGGCGGCTCAATCACCGAAGGCATCGGGCTCGGCCGCGTCACGCCGATCATCGACGGCCTCAAGGTTGAGAAGCCCTACCTGATTCCGGACGAAGAGGCCGTGCCCGTGATCTTCGACTTGCTTGAACACGAGGGCCTGTGCCTTGGCGGCTCGACGGGCGTCAATGTCGCTGGTGCGATCCGTCTCGCCAAGGATCTCGGCCCTGGCAAGACGATCGTGACGATCCTCGCTGACGGCGGCGCGCGCTATCAGTCGAAGCTGTTCAACCCCGAATTCCTGCGCTCGAAAAAACTGCCGGTGCCGGAATGGATCGAGCGCAAATCGAGCTTGACGATCCCGTTCGAAAAAACCTGAGGCTTGCGATGGCGACGGAGTGCCTGTTCCGCGAGGACTCCTATTTGCAGGAATGCGACGCCACGGTGCTCGCCATCAACCCTGATGGCGGCATCATCCTCGACCGGACTGTTTTTTATGCCAACTCCGGTGGCCAGCCGGCCGATCGCGGCGTCCTGCTGACGAGCCGCGATACGACCATTCCGCTCGCCAATGTCGTCTACACCGATCCCGGCAAGACCGTGATCGCGCACTATCCCGAGCCGGGCTTTCCGCTGAACGTCGATCTTGAAGTGGGCGATAAGGTCACCGCTGCGATCGACTGGGACATTCGTTACGCTCGGATGCAGATGCACACGGCGCTTCACCTGCTCTCCGCGGTTCTGCCTTATCCTGTGACGGGCGGCTCGGTCGGCGAGAAAGAAAGTCGCCTCGACTTCGATATTCCGGAGGCCGGTCTCGACAAGGATGCCATCAATGCAAAGCTCGCCGAGATGATCGCCAGCGACGCTGAAGTAAAGAGCCGCTGGATCACCGACGCCGAACTCGAATCCAATCCGGCACTGATCAAGACCATGGCAGTGAAGCCGCCGATGGGCACCGGCCGCGTGCGGTTGATTGAAATCGTCGGCCTCGACCTTCAGCCCTGCGGCGGCACGCATGTGCGCAGCACCGGCGAGATCGAGGCCGTTCGGGTGACGCAGATCGAGAAAAAAGGCAAAATGAACCGGCGCGTGCGTCTGGCGTTGGTGTAGAACAGCGAGAACTTCATGACCGACACGCGCCCGCCCGCCAGCAAGAACCTTGTCACCACCGATTGGCTCGCCGCACGTCTCGGCAAGCCGGATGTCGCGATCGTCGACGGCTCGTTTTATCTCCCGGCGCAGAAACGCGACGCGAAGGCGGAATTCCTCACAGCGCATATTCCGGGCGCGGTGTTCTTCGACATCGACGCGATCGCGGATCACTCCTCAGACCTGCCGCACATGCTGCCGGGTGCGAAGCACTTCTCGGATGCGGTCGGCAAGCTCGGCGTCGGCAAGGACGACACCATCGTGGTCTATGACGGCGCAGGCCTTGGCGGCGCGCCGCGCGTGTGGTGGACGTTTCGGATTTTCGGCGCGAAGAACGTGGTCATCCTCGATGGCGGCCTGCCGAAGTGGAAGGCGGAAGGCCGCCCGACCGAGAACGGCGAAGGCAAACGCCCTGCCCGCGCGTTCGACGCCGCGTTGAACACGTCCGTCGTCGCAGGCGTCTCCGACATTCAGATGGCGCTCTACAACAAGGATGCGCAGGTGGTGGATGCGCGGCCGGCGAACCGCTTCCGCGGCGAAGCGCCAGAGCCGCGTGCGGGCATTCGCTCGGGCCACATGCCGGGTGCGCTCAACGTGCCAGTGACGGAACTGATTGAGGACGGCCGCCTGGTTACGCCGGAGAAGATAGTCGAGCGCTTCAGTGCGGGCGGCGTGGACGTCAACAAGCCGATCATCACGAGCTGCGGCTCGGGCGTCACCGCGGCCACGCTCTGGTTCGCCCTCGACGCCATTGGCAAGGCGCCCAAGGCGCTTTACGACGGCTCATGGACCGAATGGGGCGGACGCCCCGATCTACCGGTCGCAACGAAAGAATAGTTGATGGCCAAATCCAAACGCCCGGTCGCGCTCGTCACCGGAGCCGCGAACGGCATCGGCCGCGCGATTGCGAAACACCTGTCGGACAATGGCTGGTGCGTTGGCGCGCTCGATCTGCCGAAGACCGGGCTTGGCCGCGCGTTCGGGCGCACCCGCAACGTCCTGATGATGGAAGGCGACGTGGCGGACGAGAAGACCGCGCCCGCCTGCGTCGGCGCGCTGCTTGAGCACTACGGGCGGCTCGACGCCGTCGTGTCGAACGCCGGCATCATGATCCGCAAGCCGTTCCGGCAACTCAAGCTCACCGAGTGGTATCGCGTCATCGACACCAATCTGACGGCAACGCTCCTGCTCGCGCAGGCCGCCGAGCGAGCGCTGCGCGCATCGAGCGGCTCGATCGTCACCATCGCTTCCACGCGCGCTTCAATGTCAGAGCCGAACACCGAAGCCTATTCCGCCTCCAAGGGTGGTCTCGTCGCCCTCTCCCATGCGCTCTCGGTCAGCATGGGACCGAAGGTGCGGGTGAACTGCGTCAGCCCCGGCTGGATCGAGACCGGCGACTACGCAAAGCTCAAGCGTAAGGATCACGCACAGCATCCCGTGGGCCGCGTCGGCAAGCCGCAGGATGTGGCGGAAATCGTCGCCTTCCTGCTCGACAGCGAACGCTCAGGCTTCGTCACCGGCGCCAATTTCGTGGTGGACGGCGGCATGACGCGGAAGATGATCTACGCCGAATAGCCTCGATTTCGGCGCGTTTGCGCGCGATCCTGAGCCTCTGGAAATCCAGGCCCCTCCGGACGACTTGGGGTATATTGGACCCATGATCTTCCGCCAGCTCTACGACAGTGTTTCGGGCACTTATTCGTATCTCCTCGCCAGCCGTCCCGGCGGCGAGGCGCTGATCCTTGATCCCGTGCTGGAGAAGGTCGACCGCTACCTTCAGCTTGTCCGCGAACTCGACCTCAAACTGGTGAAGGCCGTCGACACGCATCTGCACGCCGACCACATCACCGGCCTCGGCGCGCTGCGCGACCGCACGCACTGCATCACCGTGATGGGCGAACAGACCAAGGCCGATGTCGTATCGATGCGGCTCTCCGACGGCGACAAGCTGACGATCGAAGGCGTCTCGCTCGACGTGATCTACACGCCCGGCCACACCGACGACTCCTACAGCTTCATCATGCCGGACCGCGTGTTCACCGGCGACACGCTGCTCATCCGCGGCACCGGCCGCACCGATTTCCAGAACGGCGATCCGCGCCAGCAATACGAGTCGATCTTTGGCCGGCTTTTGAAGCTGCCGGACGCGACGCTGGTTTATCCCGCCCACGACTACAAGGGCGACACGGTCTCGACCATCGGCGAGGAGAAAGCCTACAACCCGCGGCTACAAGTGAAGTCGGTCGATGAATACGTCGCGCTGATGAACAACCTGCACCTGTCCAACCCGAAGATGATGGACGTCGCCGTCCCCGCCAACATGAAGATCGGCATGGCGCAGGACGAGATCGCGCGGCGCGGCTGGGCGCTCGACGCCAAACAAGCGGCCGGGATGATCGGCCGGGATGACGTGGTGCTGGTCGATCTACGGGAAACCAGCGAGCGCGAGCATCATGGCGCGATCCCGAACTCGCTGCATGTTCCGTATCCGAGCTTGCAGCAGAACATCACATCAGGAGGCATTCTCGCGCAGAGGTTCAGGGCTTATAGGTCGACGATCGTCTTCTATTGCGCCTTCGGCGAGCGCTCGGCGATGGCTGTTCAGGCCGCTCAAGACGCCGGCATCACCACCGCTTGCCACATCCAGGGCGGCATCGACGCCTGGAAAAAGGCCGGCGAACCCGTGACGCGATAGTCCGTTGGATCGTCAGCCAGCGGCCCAATTCGGCCATTGGCCCATAGACTTAGCGGTTGGCGCCAAGCCCTGCGCCCTTGATCGCATCGGCGTTCACGGCGGAATCCTGCTCGAACATCTTGCGGAATTCATTGCCCGGCAGATAACGCGCAATGGCGCCGAGCCGCTCGACGATGGCCTTGTATTCCGCTGCAGCGGTCGCGCTAGCACAGGCTTTTTCCAATGCAGTTACAATAACATCCGGCGTCTTGGCCGGCACGATCAGTCCACCGGCACTGAATCCTTTGGCGGGATAGCCGAGCTCTTTCATGGTCGGAACGTCCGGTAACCCCGCGATCCGCTCATCGGAAACCGCCGCGAGGATCGGAAGGCTGCTGGCTTTCGCCACCGCCGGGCTTTCGGTGATCGCCATGATCGTGCCTCCAAGCAGGGCGTGGGACATCGGCCCAGCCCCCTGGAACGGCACGCCGAGACCGTCGACGCCCGCGGCCTTCAACACGGCCAGCATCACCAAGTGCGGCTGGCTCGCAACGCCCGGATGGCCGTAGACGACGTTCTCCTTTTTCGCCTTCGCAAAGGCCAAGAACTCCGGGAATGTCTTGAACGGCGCCTGCGGTCCGGCGATCAAGACGTAGGGTGTGTCGTAGGTCAGGCAGACGTAACGGAACGTATCCATGCCGTAGCGAAGCTGCTGCATGTGCGGCTGTGCGGTCAGCGGATTGTTGGGCGAGAGAGCGATTGTGTAGCCGTCAGGCTCCGCCTTCACAAGCTCGAGAATGCCGATGGTGCCGGCCGCCCCGCCCTTGTTGTTGATGATGACCGACTGACCGAGCGCCTTGGACAACTCGGTCTGGAGCGCCCGCGCCATCAGATCGGTGTTGCCGCCCGGCGGGAACGGCACCACCATCGTCACCGGCCGCGACGGATAATTCTGCGCCTGCGCGCTTCCTGCCAGCGCGGCAATCGTCAGCAACACGAGGCCGTAACGGCACATCGTTTCCTCCCCATTTTCTTATCGGGAAAGACTGCGACGTTCTTCCGCTGCTGGCAATGCGGCTTAGTGAAGAATCTGACTCAGGAACAGCTTGGTCCGCTCATGCTGCGGATGGGCGAAGAATTGCTCGGGCGTGTTCATCTCGACGATCTGCCCCGCATCCATGAACACCACGCGATTGGCGACCTGACGCGCAAAGCCCATTTCGTGCGTCACCACCAGCATGGTCATGCCGTCCTCGGCGAGCTGCACCATTGTGTCGAGCACCTCCTTGACCATCTCGGGGTCGAGCGCGGAGGTCGGCTCGTCGAACAGCATGATCTTCGGGTTCATGCACAGCGCACGAGCAATCGCAACGCGTTGCTGCTGACCGCCGGACAACTGGCCGGGAAACTTCTTCGCCTGCTCAGGAATCTTGACTCGAGCGAGATAGTGCATCGCAATCTCTTCCGCCTCCCTCTGCGGAAGTTTCCGGACCCAAATCGGCGCAAGCGTCAGATTCTCAAGGATCGTCAGATGGGGGAACAGGTTGAAGCTCTGGAACACCATGCCGACGTCACGGCGGATTTCGTCAACCTTCTTCACGTCGTCGGTCAATTCGATGCCATCGACGACGATGCGGCCCTTCTGGTGCTCCTCCAGACGGTTGATGCAGCGGATCATAGTGGACTTGCCCGAGCCCGACGGCCCGCAAATCACGATGCGCTCGCCGCGCATGACCTTGAGATTGATGTCACGCAACACGTGAAATTCGGCGAACCACTTGTGCATGCCGATGATCTCGACCGCAACGTCGGTCTTCAGCGGAGCGGGTTTGAGGATCGATCGGTTGTTTGCGGGACCAGCCATCGCCCTCACCGTTTATCGCCAGCCGCGAGGCGCGCTTCGACGAAGCGCGCGTAACGCGACATGGAATAGCAGCAGATGAAGTAGAAGATTGCAGCGAAGGCGTAGCCTGAGACGCTCGTCACCGACGTTGCCCAGTTCGGGTCAATGCGCGCGGCTTCGATTGCGCGCAAGAAATCGAAGATGCCCACGACGAAAACCAGCGTCGTGTCCTTGAACAGACTGATGTAGCTGTTGACGATGTTCGGAATGGTGACCCGCAGCGCCTGCGGCAGAATGATCAGGCGCATGCTTTGCCAGTAGCTCAGCCCCACCGCCATGGCGGCCTCGAACTGTCCCTTGGGGATCGCCTGAAGACCTGCACGGACCACCTCGGCCATGTAAGCTGACGAGAACAGCGCAACGCCAACCAGTGCGCGTACCAGCTTGTCCGGCGACCAGCTCTCCGGAACGAACAGCGGCAGCATCAGGCTCGCCATGAAGAGCACGGTGATCAGAGGCACGCCGCGCACGAACTCGATGAAAAGGACGGACGCGGTCCGCACCACCGGCATGTCGGATCGCCGACCGAGCGCCAGAAGAATGCCGAGCGGCAGCGACACCACGATGCCGACGGACGCCACCACAATGGTCACCAAGATGCCGCCCCACGACGATGTCTCCACCGTCGAAAGACCGATGGCGTCAAAGCCATGCAGCAGGAAGAAGGACACGATCGGAAGGATAACGAACGCATAGACCATGCCGAGATCGCGGCGCGGAGCGTTGAGCCAAGCGACCCAGACAATGGCAACCGCAAACAGACCAAAGAACAAATCCACCCGCCAACGTTCCTCAATCGGGTAGAATCCGTAGGTGATGAACGGCAAGCGATCGATCACGAAGGCCCAGCAAGCACCGATCTCTGGATGCTCCGGCCGTGGCAGACAATCGACGCGGCTTGCGCCATCCCAGATCGCGTCAACAAACATGAATTTGACGAGCGGCGGGGCAATCCATGCGATCAAGGCGACAAGCGCGATGGTGATGGCCGTGTTCAGCCAGCTCGAAAACAGGTTGTCCCGCAGCCAGCCGATGGTGCCGGTAAGCCGGACCGGCGGCGGCAGCGCTTCGACCGGCGCACCCTGCACATAGCTCACGGTGGCGGTGCTACTCATCAGCGCTCCACCAAGGCGATACGGCGGTTGTAGAGATTCATCAGCCCGGACGTAAAGAGACTGATGGTGAGATAGACCGCCATCGTGATGGCGACGACCTCAACCGCCTGCCCAGTCTGATTCAGCACAGTGCCAGCAAAAATCTGCACAAGATCAGGATAACCGATCGCGACAGCGAGCGAGGAGTTCTTGGTCAGGTTGAGGTATTGGTTGGTCAGCGGTGGCACGATCACCCGCATCGCCTGCGGGATGACAACGAGCCGCAACACCTGACGCGGACGGAGGCCAAGCGCCGCGGCCGCTTCGCTCTGCCCCCTCGGCACCGCGAGAATGCCGGCGCGCACCGCCTCGGCGATGAAGGCTGCGGTGTAGATCACGAGCCCGAACAGAAGCGCGATGAACTCCGGCAGGATCTCCATGCCGCCCCGGATGTTGAAGCGCCCCTTCTCCGGATACGCGAACTCAACCGGAAAGCCCGCGAGCGAAAACGCCACCAATGGCGGAATGACAAGAAATGCGAGGGCAGGCCAGAACACCGGCACTTGGCGGCCGGTTTGCAACTGATGCCGTCTTGCCCAAATACGATAGACAGCAGCACAAACCAGGCTCGCCACAAACGCGGCCAGCGCGACACGGGCTTCAGGCCCGAACACCGGCTGCGGGATGAACAGACCGCGGTTGTTGAGGAAAATGCTGCCCGGAAACGCCAAGCTGTCGCGCAGCTCGGGCAGCGCCTTGAGTACGGCATTGTACCAGAACAGAAGCTGCAGCAAGAGCGGCAGATTGCGGATCAGTTCTACGTAACCACCGGCAAGTTTCGCCACCAGCCAATTCTTCGAAAGGCGCGCAATACCGATGGCAAAGCCGAGGATCGTTGCGAACACGATGCCCAGTGCGGCGATGAGCAGCGTGTTGAGAAGCCCAACCCAGAATGCGCGACCGTAGGTCGAGGTCACCGTGTATTCGATCAGCGATTGGCTGATATCGAAACCAGCGGTCGTTTCCCAGAAGCCGAAGCCGGTCGCAATCTTGGCGCGCGCCAGATTTTCGGCGGCGTTGGTGATCGCGGCCCAGGCTAGAAAGCCGATCGCCGCGCATAGCGCGAATTGATAGACGAAGCCGCGAAATCTCGGATTGTAGATCAGCGCCGTCTTGGGTTTGGCCGTGCCGGCCGTATCGACAACGCTCATATCGCCTGCCTGTGTGAAGCCCGGCCCCTTCCGGTCTTCACGAAATCAACGGCCCGACGCCGAAGCAAAACCCTCAGCGGATCGGCGGCGCGTATTGCAAACCGCCCTTGTTCCACAGTCCGTTCAAACCACGCCCAATCTTCAACGGCGATCCCTGTCCGACGTTCCGTTCGAAAATCTCACCGTAATTTCCGACGTGCTTGATGATCCGGTAAGCCCAATCATTGGTGAGGCCGAGCGCTTCACCGTGTTTGCCTTCAGTACCAAGAAGCCGCTTTACGTCCGGGTTGTCGGACTTCATCTGGTCATCAACATTGGCCTTGGTGACGCCGAGCTCCTCCGCGGTGATCATCGCGAAATGAGTCCACTTCACGATATCGAACCACTGGTCGTCGCCGTGACGCACGGCCGGGCCGAGCGGCTCCTTGGAGATGATCTCCGGCAGAACGATATGATCATTGGCGTTGGCCAGCCGCAGACGTTCACCGGCGAGGCCTGAAGCATCTGTCGTGTAGGCGTCGCAACGGCCAGCATCATAAGCCTTCAGGGCCTCATCCGCAGTCGCGAATGTCACAGTCTTGAGCTTCATCTTGTTGGCGCGGAAATAGTCCGCGAGGTTCAGTTCGGTCGTGGTGCCCTGCTGCACGCAGACCGCAGCGTCGTTCAGCTCCAGCGCCGAATTGACCTTCAATGCCTTGCGGACCAGGAAGCCCTGGCCGTCGTAATAGTTCACGCCGGTGAAATTCAGACCGAGCGATGTATCACGCGACGACGTCCAGGTTGTGTTGCGCGCGAGCACATCAACGTCGCCGGATTGCAAAGCCGTAAAGCGATCACGCGCAGTGAGCGGCACAAACTTGATCTTGGTCGGGTCGTTGAAGATCGCGGCCGAAAGCGCACGGCAGAAATCGACATCGAGACCAGTCCAGCGGCCCTGCGCGTCCGGCGACCCGAAGCCCGCGAGCGTGCCGTTCGACCCGCAATTGAGAACACCGCGCTGCTTGATCGAGTTGAGCGTCTGAGCCGACGCCGCGGAGGCGGCGAGCCCCAGAATCGCTGCCAAAGCCACGCGGACGAGAGCGCGCTTCATATCGAAATTCTCCCACAACAAGGCCACCCGCGGCCGGCACAGCGTGCCGGTCACTGCGACCCTACATTTCCCCTCGATTGGGCCATCAGAGAACGCTTATGAAGCTGGGTCAAGGGGTTGCGGTTGCCCAAAATCACACCGTAAATGCCTGGAACGGCAAGGAAAGAGTCCCATGAAGAAAACGGACGGCAACGGCAGCCTGAAGGCGAATTTGCGGCCAGCCACACGATTGACTTTGGGTGGGCGCGACCCTTTCGCACACCACGGCTACGTCAACACGCCGGTCTACCATGCCTCGACCTTGCTCTACCGAACGGCAGACGATTTCGAGCATCGCCGCGGGGCGTATTCGTATGGCCGGCGCGGCACGCCCACCTCAGAAGCATTCGAAAAGGCGGTTGTGGACATCGAGGGGCCGGCCTGCGCCGGCGCTCTCCTGATGCCGTCCGGCCTTTCAGCAATCTCCACCGCGTTTCTCGCAGTTCTGAATGCCGGTGACCACGTGCTGGTATCGGATTCCTGCTACGGGCCGACGCGGAAGTTTTGTGACACGGTGCTGAATCGCTTCAGTATCGAGACCACCTACTACGATCCTGTGATCGGCGCGGGCATCGCAAGCCTGTTCAAGCCCAACACGAAGGCGGTCTACACGGAGTCGCCCGGCTCGCTCTCGTTCGAAATGCAGGACATCCCGGCGATTGCTGAGGTGGCGCACTCCAAGGGCGCGCTGGTCCTCACCGATAACACCTGGGCCAGCCCGCTCTACTTCAAGGCGCTGGAGAAAGGCGTCGATCTCTCGATCCAGTCTGGCACGAAATATATCGGCGGCCATTCGGACATCATGCTTGGCGTGGTCGCGGCGAGCAAAGCGGCGTGGCCGAAGCTGGAGCATATGGTCTACACGACCGGCCTCTGCGTCGGCCCAGACGACATGTACATGGGCCTGCGCGGCCTTCGCACACTTGGCGTGCGACTGGCGAAACATCACGAACAGGGCCTCACGGTCGCGCAGTGGCTGGAGAAGCGGCCGGAGGTGCTTCGCGTCATTCACCCGGCGCTGCCGAGCCATCCGCAACACGCGATCTGGAAGCGCGACTTCACCGGCGCCTGCGGGCTGTTCACGATCGTACTGAAGCCCGCGCCGCAGAAGCAGGTGCACGCCTTCCTCGACGGACTCTCGCTCTACGGCATCGGAGCGTCGTGGGGCGGCTTCGAGAGCCTTGCGATCCCGTTTGATCTCACCGAGGTCCGCACCGCGACCAAATGGGCGCCGGGCGGGCCCTGCGTTCGCCTGCACATCGGCCTCGAGGACGTGAACGATCTGATTGCCGACCTCGAACGCGGCTTCGCGGCCATGGCGGCAGCCAGATAGCTAAGGTGCGGTTGCCGCCACCTTCCGCTCGCGCAAGACAAAATAGAGATTGCGCAAATACACGAACACGCCGAAGGCCTGCCCCGCGATGAACACCGGGTCGCGGCGGTAGAGTGCATAGACGAGAAGCAGAATCCCTCCTCCGATCGAGCACCACCAAAATGCGATCGGAATCACGCTTCTTTTGACGCGCTCGGACGCAATCCATTGCACCACAAAGCGGGCGGTGAAAAACGCCTGCGCCACGAAGCCGAGGATCACCCAGGCGTCGATGCGGATGACAAACACATCGTGCAGGTAGTCGCCGACCGCCTGTGAAAGAGCAATCAACATCTACACCTCCGAAACTTCAGGCACGCGTTTCTTGCGGCGGATGAGCCACCACACCCCGCAAAGGTCAAGGATGCCGACCCACAGCCGATCCCACATGCCGTAATTTGATTGTCCGTGACCGCGCGGGCGATCGACCACATCGACATAGCCGATCTCCCGGCCTTCGCGCCTGATCAGCGCTGGCAGGAAGCGATGCAGGCCATCGAAATAAGGCAGCAGCAGGCCAAGATCGCGCGGAAACGCCTTCAGGCCGCATCCACTGTCGCGCGTGCCGTCGCGCAGGATCGCGTTACGCACTCGGTTGGCGAGCCGCGACTGGAACCGCTTGAAACCGGACGCTTTGCGCCCGACGCGCTGCCCGGCGATCAGACCGACGTGTGGAGCACCCCGTTCGAGCGCATCGATCATCCGCGGCAGGAAGGCCGGATCATTCTGTCCGTCGCCGTCGAGCGTGACGACGATTGTTCCTCGCGCCGCCCAGATTCCAGTCCGCAGCGCCGCCGACTGGCCGCAAGATTGCGTGTGTTTGATCTGCCGCAGCCACGGATATTGCCCGCGCAGACGGATCAGTTCGGCTTCGGTGTTGTCGGTCGAGCCGTCATTGATGCAAACGACTTCAAAATTGCGCCCGGCAAGCGCGGTGGCAATCTCAGCCACGAGCGGACCGACATTTCCCGCCTCATTCTTCATGGGAATGACGACGGAAATGGCCGGGGTTGTGCTGGTTTCGGACATGCTTTGACGCTGACGGGGTTACAACGGGAGCTTCTAGGCAGCGAATAGCCCACGAGCAACTGCTTTCGCACGGCGCCACGACGGCCCTGGAAGACGCCGAACGCAACCATCGGACCCCACCCAAAAGCCCAATCGGCGGGCAGCAAACCAATTACGCACCAACAGCGCTCCCAGCCCCCCCACAATGGCGCCCGCCACCACATCGCTCGGATGGTGCGCGGAGACAATCACCCGGCTGCAAGCGATAACCACGGCATAGAGCCACATATACGGACGCGCCGCAGGCCAGATCGCACCGATGGCAACGGCTGCGGAAAAAGCCGTGCTGGAATGCCCCGACGGAAAACTTGCGTAGTCGACCTGCCAACCGAACGGCCTATAAGTCCAAATGTCGTGATTGCCGACCCATGGCCGTTCCCGGCCGATCAGCCGCTTGACGATCGCCACGAAAAGCCCAGGCACGGCAATCGCCGTGAATACGAAGCCGAGCCGCACGGCAATAGAGGCCATCGCGCCGCGCATGATGCGCGGCATATCGGGCGAGTCCGTCATCCCCATGGCAAGCAAAAGGATGCCGGTCGGCCAGAGGAACCAGCCCGAGAGGCCGAGGTCGGTGATGTATTCGAAGGCCTGCACGAAGCCGTAGGGCAAACGCTGCTCAAGCCCAAGCAGGGGTGGGTCCAGCAGCAACATCGCGGCTGCAATCGCCGCCACGGCCAGCGCGGCCCAAAACGCGATCCGACCAGCCGGCGGCCATGCGATCTTGCGGCTCGCAGGACGCGGCGCACGCGTCAATGTCGCGAGCGTGCCGCGAGCATTGTCTGCGATCTGGCGTAGCCGCGAGTTGTCATTCATCAGGTTGTTGCCAGCGCCGTCTGCCGCGCTCACGGCGTCGCGTCCGAGCGGAAGATCGCGATTGTGACCTGCCGACCCGCCGCGTAGTTGACGCCTTCGATCCGTGGGCCCTGCGAATAACGAAGGCCGATCGCTTCGGCGCGGCGCAGGAAGCTGCGCTCGAACCGCGTTTCGATCAACGCGAAGCGGCAACTTCCGCCGCGCAGGAAATCAGCCGCTCCTTGCGCGTCGGCGAGCCGAGTCGATGTGCCGGCGAGGAACACGAGGCTCGGCTCGTGGAAACCCACGGCTGCGGCTTGCGGCGACGAGCACCCGCTCGATTTCAGCGCCTGCGCGAGCGCCGCGCTCGGGAACAGCGGCGTCATCGATGGGAGAACGACGCCATAAACGCCGATGGCGATCAAGATCGACGCCGCCATGGCCCGCAGGAGCGATGTCTCGGCGCCGTCGGCCTCATAAAGCCGCCAAGCGAAGAATGCGAGGATCACCGCACCCGCTGCGAATGGCCACGCGAGCAGGCCCGGCTGCTTCGCGATTGCGATCAATGCGCCGATGCTGCCAAGCGCAAGAACGACCGCGAGCACGAACCACCAGCTTGCGCCGCGGGTGAGCCAGCGCTCGCGCGCCAGCACGTGGCGGTTCACCACGCCCGCGATCAGGATTGCGATGGCGGGATAAGCCGGCAACACATAGTGCGGGAGCTTCGTCATCACGACTTCGAACACGATCCAATTCGGAATGATCCAGGCGAGCAGAAAGCGTGCGCCCTTCTCCTTCCGAGAAGCCCATACGGTTTGCGCGGCCATTGCCGCGAGCGCCGCACCTGGCCAGAACGTCACCCAGAACAAGAGGAAGTAGTAACCGGGCGGCGCGCCGTGTGACTCTTGACCGCTAAAGATTTTGGAGAAGAGATCTTCACCGACGGAGCCTGCGATGAATTGCTCTCCGGCTCTGCCGAGGATCGCAACAAACCACGGCAGGATCAGAAGACACATCCAGATGAGGCCTGGAAGTGGACGCAGGCCCATCAGCCATCGGCCCGAACGGTCCGCGATCGCGAGCGTGACGACCGTAAGTCCGATGAACATGACGATCAGCGGGCCCTTGATAAGGATGCCCACCGCCATCGCGGTCCAGAAGATCGCGGGCAGTTGCCAAGTGTCCCAAAGTCCGGACCCCGGTTTGTGTATTCCGAGATAGACGCGCCCGAGCGCACCATAGGCAGCGATGATGGTTGCGAGCAGCACCGCATCGGTCTTCGCGATACGTGCTTCGAATCCAAGCATGATGGATGTCGCCATCATCAGACCCGCGAGCACGGCGGCCCTGCGGGAGACAAAAGCGAGCGCGGCCCAGTAGGTCAGCAGCACCGCTGAGATGGCGCCAAGCAGCGAGGGAATCCGATAAAGCCAAATCGTGTTCAGCGCGTCCGGGACGCCAAGCGATGCGGCAGCGTTCACCGCCGCAGCCTGCATCCAATAGATGCCGACCGGTTTCTTGTAGCGGACCTCGTCTTGAAAACGGATGTCGACGTAGTCGCCAGTCTCCACCATCTGCTTGGTGGCCTGGGTGTATCGCGCTTCGTCACGGTCGGTCGGCGGGATTTGGAAAAAGCCCGGCAGAAACGCGAGCAGCGACGCGATCACCAGCACCGCGACCGCGCGGCCATGGGATTCCACGGCAAAATCGACGATCGCCCGAAGCTTATGGGCCCGCCACAGGGGCTGCGCCCGCTTCGGTTCGGTATCTTTGGTGGTAACGCTCGCCATATCCCCCAGAATCCGCGATTTCGGCGGACAATAGAGAAAACGCCCCCGGGGGGAAAGCACTGCACAATTCAGACCTGTGCAGCGCCTAAGCCGATGTTCCGACTACTAAATTGCGGCATAATGGGCGATCTCAGGTCTTGTACGATGGGTCGCGCCGGTCGAGCATGCGTTTCAGCGCCGGCCACTCGATCGACCCGTGCGGCCGCTTTTTGCCCTTGGCGTCCGGCGACGGCATGACCTGGAGCTGGGCGTTCGACTTGGCGATCACCTCGTCGGACGGCATGTTGATCTCGGAGTTGCAGGCCATCGTCAGAAGCTGGGTCTGGCAGGCCCGTTCCAGGCGATAGATGTTGTTGAACGCCTGACCGACGGTCTTGCCGCAAGCCAGCAAGCCGTGATTGCGCAGGATCAGCACCTCGGCATTGCCCAGATTTTCGACGAGACGCTTCTGCTCGCCGAGATCAACGACGACGCCTTCGAAATCATGATAGGCGACCTCGCTCCACCGCATCGCCGTCTGCGTGATCGGCAGCAGACCGCATTTCAGCGACGACACCGCCATGCCGGCGTTGGTGTGGGTGTGAAGGACGCATGTCACGTCGTGGCGCGCACCGTGGATTGCGCTGTGGATCACGTAACCCGGCAGGTTTATTCCGAATTCGGGATTCGAGTTCGAAATGATGTTGCCCGCGAGATCAATCTTGATCAGCGACGAGGCGGTGATCTCCTCGTACATCATGCCGAACGGGTTGATCAGAAAATGCTCCTCCTTGCCCGGCACCCGCGCCGAGATGTGATTGAGGTGCAGGTCCGTCATCCCATAAAGGTCGACGAGGCGATAGCAGGCGGCGAGATCGACGCGCACCTCCCACTCGGCCGGATCGATGCCGTTCGCGGGTTGGGCTGCCGCGGTGTCGATCTTGGGCATCTCGTTCATCGCCAGTCTCCTTTGTCCAGGTACGGCGTCAGTTAGGCTGAATCTTCGCCTCAGTGATGATCTTACGCCAAGCCGCTACGTCCTCGTCGTAGATTTTTTGCAGGTCTGCCGGAGTTCCCGTGCGGGGGACCATGATCAACTCGCGGAACCGCTTCTGGATATCAGGGGTCGCGATGGCCGCGTTGATCTCCTTGTTCACGCGAGCGACGATCTGCGGCGGCGTTTTGGCGGGCAGCACCATCCCGTTCCACGAATAGGTCCGGTAGTTCGGCACGCCACTTTCGGCAATGGTCGGAACATCAGGCAGGAATGGATTGCGCTCGGTGGACGACACCGCAATCGCCCTCATCTCGCCAGCCTGAATCTGGGCGATGGCGCCCGGGATCGTCTCAAAGGCGGCTGCGACGCTTCCAGAGATCAAAGCCGTCATCACCTCACCCGTGGTGCGGAACGGAACCGTCGGCACGTCGATGCCGGCCATCGACACGAAGTTGAGCGTCGAAAGATTCTGCGCGGTGCCGACCGCAATCGAACCGAAGTTGAACTTGTCCGGGTTGGCCTTCGCCGCAGCGATGACATCCTTCACGGTCTTCAGCGGACTGCTCTTGTGCACGAACAACACGAAGTCGAACGTCGCCATCGGACCGACCGGCGTGAAATCCCGCGACCACTCATAGGCCAGGTTCTTGAACATGGATGGTGCGATGGCGTTCTGGCTGCTCACCCAAAGCATCGTGTGGCCGTCGGGCGGGGACCGTGTGAGAGCAAGCGCCGAAGCCGTCGCCCCCGCTCCCGGTAGATTTTCCACCACCACTCCCTGACCAAGCGACTCCGACAGTTTTTGTCCGATGGCGCGGCCCGCGATATCGCCGAGGCCGCCGGGGCCGAATCCCATCACGATCTTTAACGTCCGGGATGGAAAGTCTTGAGCGGCAGCGGGAGCTGCCAATCCGACCGCGAACAAAACACCTGCAATCCAACACCCGAACCGAGAAGCCATTTCCCCTCCTCCGGATGTCGCGCGCCTTGTTTTGATTGTCAGCGCTTGATCGGCGCGAACGGCGCCGGCGACATCAATTTGCTTTCCTGTTTGATGAGATAGCCCGCCTCCGCGTTCACATCGAGGTAAGCGAGCCACTCCGGATCCTTCATCATCGCGGCACGCTTGCGCGCGCGGTCGGCGGCGTCTTCGTAGAGCCAGATGTGGACGTAGGTGTTCACATCGCCGGTCTCGGCAACCAGATAGGCGAAGGGCTCGCCGAAATGACGTTTCTGCGCGGCGAAGCCATACTTCTCATACAGGGCGAGTTGTTTGCGGAGCGTCCCAGCGCGCACGGTGTACGTGCGATGATCCAGCAGCATTGCAGTCTCTTGTTCTTGACGGCGTTTCCTCGGCCCAAAGGCTACACGCCGGAAGAACGGTTGCAAACGGCTACTGAAGCCGCACCAGCACGCTGTCGGCAGTCCCCTTGGCGTCGATCACCGTGAGGCGGACGAAGCCTGGCCCATCGGGCTCGAAGAACATGGTGCGTTTACCGAACTGTCCGGCGACCGGCATGCCGTTCACCAGCATTGTCAGTGGCTCGACGCCGCCCGCAACCTTGAGTGCCACCGGATCGAGCTTGCCCGAGACGGACGCAAGTTCAAGCCGCGCACCATTCGGCGGGAACATGATCTTCAGCGCTGGCTCCTTGCCGTCGCCCACGAGGCTGCCAGGGCGGAAATGCTGCAACGGCAGCGGAAGCTTGGCGCTGGGCGCGTGAATCACACCTTTGGGTGCGCGCTGAAGCGGTGTGGGCGCTTGCCCCGTACGGGCGAAGGCGTCGAACAGGATTGGTGCTGCCGCCGTGCGGCCAAGAAGGCCGGTCACCGGCGCGTTGTCGGCGCGGCCAACCCATACGCCAATGGTTCGCCGGCCGTCGAAGCCGACCGACCACGCGTCGCGGTAGCCGTAAGAGGTCCCCGTCTTGAAAGCGATCCTTCCGCCCACCGCATTCTCCGGCGGCGGCGTGCCGGTCAACACATTGCCGATGTACCAGGCGGCGACCGGATCGATCAGGCGGCGCGGCACAGCGTGCACGGCATCATCCAAACGCTCCGTGAGCGGCAACGTCATGCCGCCGCGCGAGAAGCCTGTGTAGAGCATCGTGAGGTCGGCAAGCTTCACGCCGACGCCGCCGAGCGCCATGGCAAGGCCCGGCGCCTCGCCTTTCGGAAACGTCAAGGGCGCGCCCGCATTGGCCAATCGCGTGGTGAGGCGGCTCGCGCCCACCTTGTCGAGCAGCGCGACGGCGGGAACATTCAGCGACATCTGCAACGCGCGGCGGACAGTCACCGTGCCCTGGAACGTCAGATCGAAGTTCTCCGGCGCGTAAGCGCCATAGCGAACCGGGCGATCCTCAATCAGTGTTTCGGGATGCGCGAGGCCATCTTCGAAAGCCATCCCGTAGATGAAGGGTTTGAGCGTGGAACCCGGCGAGCGCAGCGCCTGGGTCATATCCACCTGACCGGCGCGCCGTTCGTCGAAGTAGTCGGCGGACGCCACGCGGGCAAGAACTTCGCCGGTCGCATTGTCGACCGCCACGATGGCGATCGACATATCGGGCCCGAGCAGACGGGCGCGCTCGCGCGCGAGGTCTTCCAGATTCTTCTGGAGCTGTGCGTCGATGGTGAGGTGATGCAACTTGCGTGACGGCGCAGCCGCAATCGCCTGATCGGCCGCATGCGGCGCAAGCGCGGGCATGGGCTTGCGCATCGCCGGCACCGGCTCCTGCTTCGCCAGCGCGATTTCATCCGCCGGGATGCGGCCCGAGGCCGCGATGCGGTCCAGCACGCGGTCGCGGGCATTGCGGGCTGCGGCAATCGAGCGGTCAGGCCGCCGCACCTCGGGCGATTGCGGCAACGCCACAAGCAGCGCCGCCTCTCCGAGCGACAATCGCCGCGGCTCCTTGCCGAAGTACGCCAGCGACGCGGCGCGGATACCCTCAAGGTTGCCGCCGTAAGGCGCCGCGCTGAGATAGAGCGCCAGCACTTGATCTTTCGTCAGCGTGCGCTCGATCTCGATGGCACGCACGATCTGGCGGAGCTTCGCTCCAATCGTACGTTCGGCGCGCGGCTCCATCAGCCGCGCCACCTGCATGGTGATGGTCGAGCCGCCGGAGACGATGCGCTTGTTAGCAATCCATTGCTGGGCCGCGCGTCCCATCGCCCACAGATCGACACCGCGATGCTCGCGGAAGCGCTTGTCCTCATAAGTCAACAACATCTCGACGTAGCGGTGATCGACACTGTCGAGCGCCGCTGGCAACCGCCAGCGGCCGTCCGTGGTCGCATATGCCCGCAGCAAGCGGCCCTCGCGGTCCACCACCTGCGTCGAGATTTCGAAGTTCTCTGCTTTGGGCACCGGGCCGAGCGCGATCACCCACCACGCGCTGCCGAGCACCGCAGCCGTGGCCGCGGTGCAGGCAAGCGCAAGAATGAGCCGGCCGAATTTCATCGCGGATTACTTCGCCGCGATCTCGATCATGCCAGTCCCGGTGCGGCCGAAGCGGTCGGGACGATACATGTCCTCCACATAGGCCTGCGGCACCACGTAGCGCCCGGGCGAGACAGCCCGAACCACATAAGCCACCGAGAACACTGGCTTGTTGGACGCTGACCGCTCGAATGCCGCGTTAAACCGATCGTCGCGGAATTCCGAGTGCGTCGGATCCTGCGCGTCCTGGATCCAGTCGAGCTTGCCGGTGTCGCCGGAGGAGACCAGCCGCGGATTGTCGATCTCGAAACCCGCGGGCAGATAGTCGGCGACCATGATCCGGCCAAACTGCGGCTGCGGTTCCGTGACCTTCAGCACCACGACGAAGCGCTGGTTTTGCTTCGCCTTAGACGGGTCCGCGGCTTCGCCGTCGAGCGTGTAGTAGAGACGCTCGATCTTGAAGCCCTTTTCCGCCGCAGGCTCCGGCACGACCGGCGCGCCGGAGACCGACACCACCGCCTGCAACGGGCCGTCGCCGGTGTTGGTCACCTTCAGCGGCGTCGAGAGATCGGTGTTGCGCGCGCTGCGGAACACCGAGCCTTTCTTGGCTTCGCCGTTGACATCGACGGACACGTTATTGGCATCCTTCGACATCGCACGTGCGGCGAGCACCATCCACGCGTTCTCCTGCGTGGACGTGTAGGCCGTGAATGCCCTCGCCTGTTCGACGCGCTGCAACGCCGTCGAAATCATCGGCCGTGAACCGCCAGCCTCGCTCGCAAGCGTCACAAGCGCCGCTGCGTCACGCAGGGTCGAGCCGTAGTCCGAGCGGCTGATCAATTCAAGCGCGGTCGGCGGCTTGAGGTCATTGAGCGCCGCCGCGTAGACCCTCTCGGCACGCGTGCGATCGCCCAGGAGACCAAGCGCCGCAGCGATCTGCGCCTTGGCGATCGATGACGACACGTCACCGAGCTTGGCATCCGCGAGATAGCGGAGGTCGCCGAGCGGTGCGACGCCGTTCTTTGCCAGCACATAGAGCGCGTAAGCGAGATTGCGGCCGCCGTCCTTCGCCGGCTCTTGCGCGTTGGCGACGACGTTCTTCAGGCGATCGAGCGCCAGCTTGAACGCGACGTCCGGCACCGGGAACCCGCGTTCACGAGCGCGCGTCAAGAAGTCAGTGACATAAGCGTCGAGCCAGGCATCGTCGCCGCCGACACCCCAGAGACCGAACGAGCCGTTCGACGACTGGCGCGCCAGCACACGCTCGATGGCGTCACGGATGCGCTGGTCGATCGCAGAGTCGAGCGCGAGATGCTGCTCGGACGCAAGCTCGTTGACATAGAGCAGCGGCAGCGCGCGGCTGGTGATCTGTTCGGAGCAGCCAAACGGATAGCGGTCGAGCGCCTTGAGCAACGACGCCGCATCGAGCGCCGTCGAGACACCGACCGACATCGCAACCGAGCCGGTATTAGGCACGAGGTCCGCGAACAGATCGTTGGAGAGCGTGAAGCTCTCCCCCTTCGCAATGGTGCGTACCGTGCGGCGCGTCATCACCTGCGTCGCGGGCTTCACGTGCATCGCGAAGCTGCGCTCACTGACAAAGCCACCCGGCCCCGCCACGCGGACGCTGACCGTCGCCGGCCCCGCACCTGTCGCGGTGAGCGGCACGGTCATGGCTTCGCGCTGCTTAGCGCGGAGACGAAGCGTCTTGTCCGCTCCCGTGCCAATGGCAACCGTGCCGTCGCCCTTAACGGTGACGGCATAGTCGCCCGCCTGCCCTTCGACATTGTCGACATCGACGTGCATCGTGCTGCGGTCGCCCGTCAGCAGGAAGCGCGGCAGCGTCGCGGTCATGACAACCGGATCGCGGACGATCACGTCGCCGGCAAACCGGCCGACCTTGTCCTTACTCCACGCGATCGCCATCACGCGGACCGTACCCGCGAAGGCCGGAATGTCGAAGTTCACCTCGGCGGTGCCGTCTGGCTTCACCGTGACGATGCCCGAGTACAGCGCGACCGGCGGACCGGTCGGCGGCGCGCCGCTCAGTTCGGCCGCATTCTCGTCGCCACCGCTCCGGATCTGGCCGCGAGTGCCGGACATGCCGTCGATGAGCTGACCGTAGAGATCGCGCAGTTCCGTCGTGAGCTGGCGCTGGCCGAGATAATAGTCATCCGGCGCCGGCGGCTTGTAGTTCGTCAGGTTGAGGATGCCGACATCGACCGCGGCCATCACGATGCGCGCCTCGTCACCCGCGGCGAGGCCGTTGACCTTGATCGGAATATTGAGCGTCGTACTGGGCCGCTGAAGCTGCGGCAGCTTCACATCCATCGCCAGAGTCTTGGCCTGGCGGTCAATCGCGAACCACTCCACGCCGATGGCGCGGCCCGGCATGCGCTGAGCCTGCTCGTCGAGGGGGCGGCGCAAGGTCGCAACCACGTAGGCGCCGGTGCCCCAATCGCGGCCGACCGGCACGCTGATGCGCGACATGCCTGGCTGCACCTGTTGTGTGACCGACGTGATCAGTCGGTCGCCGACGATATTGAGCGTGACGCGGCCTGCCGTGCGCGCGGTCACCAAGGCCGTTAGGCTCTCGCCTGGCTTGTACTCCGGTTTGTCGAGCGCAAGCTCGAGCATGTCCGGCGTATCGGCCGTGGCTTCGGTATAGTAACCCGCGGTGAACTGGATCGTGGTCGTTGGACCGTCAGGCTCGCCGGTCGAGACTTCGAGCCGGTAGCGGCCCCATTGCACCGGCGCCGAAATCCGGCCTGGCTTTTCCGCGGCCACGTCGACCTGCCCGTCCGCGATGCGGCGCGTGGACTTGATCGGCTCGTAACCCCAGCTTCCGTCGCGCCGGTACCACTGATAGCGCGATTCAATCTTCAGCAGTTCGTAGCGCAGCCCCTTCTGCGTCAGCGCCATGCCTTCCGGCGAGACCAGCACGATGTCGAACGTCGCATTCTCACCTTCGCCGAGCGACGTACCGGCAAACAGCGGCTTCACGCCCACCATGTTGCCGGCCGGTGCAACCGGCAGGGAAAGCTTGCGTTCAACCGCACGGCCGCCCGCTTCCGCCATACGGACCGTGATCGTCGCACTGAGCGGCCGCGAGGTCGCAGGAAGCTTGTCGAGATTGACCTCGAATTTGGCTTTGCCCTGCTCATCGGTCTGCGGCATGTCCTCAAGTGGCTTGCGCTCCGGCGGAGCCGTGTCGAAATCAGCGCCGAACTGATAGCCGGCGAAATTCGGCCGCTCGCGCACGGTACGGATTTCAAGCTCGCCATCGAGGTCGAGGCCAGAAGCTGGCGCACCGTAGAGATAGCGGCCGTCGACCGTGACCTCGACCGGCTTGGTGCGCGACAGCGCCGCCGCCTTCGAGGCGAGCTCAAACTCCATCCGATCCGGCACGTAGTCTTCCACGAGGAAACTCGTATCGCCGATCGCCGGGCGCTTGGGATCGGTGTAGGCGCGCACACGCCAGGTGCCGGTCGAGACGCCCGGATTGAGCGCAAGGCTCAGGCTTCGTCCGCCGACGCCTTGGTCTTGCGTTGTCACTCGGCGGTATTCGAGACCGTCGGGCCGCTCGATCACCAAGATGAGCGGTGCGCCGGTCGCAGCCACACCCTGACTGTCACGCAGAAGCGCGGTGATCTGAACCGTTTCACCGGAGCGATAAACACCGCGTTCCGTGTAGACAAAGGCGTCGAGCCCGGCCGGCACTGTGCGCCCACTCACGCCCCGGTCGGTCAGATCGAACGCTGGTCCTTTCAGACTGAGGAACGCATAATCGCCCTTCGGATCGGCCGCGATCACCATCGCAGGCGACAGGCCGCCCTCGCCGCGCGACAAGCCGGCTTCGAACTGCACACGGCCGTTCGCGTCGGTGCGCTTGGTCGAGAGGATTTCGTTGCTGCGTGACATCAGCCGCACTTCGAGGCCGCTCTTGGCCTCGGTCGTCGCCAGCGAATTGACGAACACGTTGATGCCGTCGTTGCCGGAATACGACGCGATACCGAGATCGGACACGATGAACCATTGGGTCGCAAGCGTGTCGTAGTCGTCGCCGGTGATACCGGCGGACTCCGCCGTCATCACATAAACGCCCGGCGCTAGGTCGCCGACCGCCTGATCGACCGGAAACGCGGTCGTGACGTCAGCATTCAACTGCTGCTCGACGGTCAACTCGCCGGACCACACCTTCATGCCGCGATCCTGGCCGAGCCTCTCGATGTCCGAGCGGTCTAGATTACGCTGGAAATCGCTGCCCAACACGGTGTCGATCAAGTTGCGGTCGCCAATGCGGAGGATCGCGATCTTCACGAGCTTGGTGTTGACCGTGACAATCGGGATGCCACGTTGGCCGGTGCGCGGCAGCACATAAGCCTTCGCGGTGAAGCGCGCGAAGGGCTTACGGTCGCGAACATAGACGGTGAAGTCAGCGGACTTCGACAGCGTCTCCTTTACGGTCGACGGCAGGCCCGCGCGAACGGTCATATTGTAGCGTTCGCCGTGCTTGAGGCCCTCAACACAAAGCTGCCTGTCGTCGGCGGACAGCGCCGGCTTGTCCATGCCGGAGACGACAACGAAGGGAGAGAAGTCGGTGCGCTTGCCGGGCAGCATCTCGGAGAACTGGAAGCACGCGCGTGGTGACGCAGAATCCGCATCAACCGTGTAGTCGAGCAGCCGGAAGCCATGATCCTCGCGCAACCGCTCATATTGCGCCCGCACCGGCGCGGCCTCGCGCAACTCGAGCGACAGGCGGAATGCATCGAGTGCCGGACGCCAGACGCGGCGGTCGCTGTAGGCGTTACCGATGATGAGGAGGCTGTCGGCCTCCTCTCCGCGGGTGTTCGTCCGCTGGTAGGCGATGTAGGCGGCGGTCGCAGCGCGGTCGAGCAGCGTTACCCGTTCGCCGTCGTTGGCCGGCCGGACTTGCGTGATGGTGCGCGCAAGCCTGATCCAGTTGGCCGGTTCGTTCGGCGCACCCGCTGCGATCTGGCTGAGCAGCACCATGCCGCCACGGAAATCGTTGCGCTGGAAAGCGGCCTCCGCCTCGCGCCGCAGTTGCGCGACAGGTTTGCCGATCTGACCGGCGTCGGCCTTGATCTGAGCTTCGAGCTTGATGGCGGCCTGGGCGAGATCGTCGCGCTTGAAAGCCTTGTCGGCGGCGACGGCGGCAATCGAAGTCAGGGAAAAGGACACAAGGGTAACGAGCGCGGCAACAACGCCGGCGCGGGAGAGCGCGATCATGCTAAAATTCCTCCTTCCCTCGGCCGGGAAATTTCCGAGGGTGACGCGACAAGGACATTCCCGAATCGTGTCGAGGTCGTGACCAAGCCGCGGCGACATTTTAGCCAGCCGCGCGGCCTTGGATATCCGGTTGAAGGACGGCGGAATTCGCCGATTGCGGTGGACATACTGCCGCCTGGGCGTGCCAGGAACGCTGCAGTGCACTATCCTCGGGACGCCGGGCGCGCTAGATCATCCGGCGCGCGACCCCGTAGCTCAGTTGGATAGAGCATCAGCCTTCTAAGCTGAGGGTCGAAGGTTCGAATCCTTCCGGGGTCGCCAGTTTTCCCAAAGTCTATTTCGCGGTCAGGCCGCCGTCGATCACGATCACCTGCCCCGTGACGGACTGCGCGCCAGGGCCAGCCAGAAATGCGATAGCGGCGGCGACCTCATCAGCCGTCGCAAGGCGATGCAGCGGAATGTTCGTTAGCATCGCGTCCATATAGGCCTTGTCGTTGCTGGTCCCTGCACGCGACGGCGATTGCGTGTCGAGCCGCCCCGGCGCCACGGCGTTCACCGTGATGTCGTACTCGGCCCATTCAATCGCCAGCATCTTCGTCATCTGCAGAAGAGCGGCCTTGCTGATGCCGTAGGCCGAGCGTTCTGGTGCGCCAACAAGCGCGTGCGACGACGACACCGTGATGATACGGCCCCCGCATTTGCGCGCTATCAAATGACGGCCGATCTGTTGGGTGAGAAAGAAAGTCCCGCTGAGATTGACGTTGAGCAAGTCGTCCCATTCCTGACGCGTTGTATCGACCGCCATCCGCCGCAGGTTCGCGCCGGCGTTGTTGACCAGCACGTCGATCTGACCGAACCGGTCGATGGCGGCTTGCGCCGCCGCCTCGATGCTTGCCTGCGCTCGCAGATCGAGCACCACCGGCGTAGCGGTGCCGCCTTCGGCCTTCACGCTCGCAAGCGTCTTGTCGAGGTTCTTTTCCTGCGTCGCGGTCAGAACGAGGCGAAAACCACTCCTCGCCAGCGCCAAGGCAGCCGCGGCGCCGACGCCGAACGAAGCGCCGGTGACGAGTGCAACCTTGCCCACATTATCCCTGACGCTCACGCCCGCTTGTCCCCGCTCAGCCCCAGTCGCGAGGCTCCGACGCCGGCGTGCCGGCCAACGCGAGCTCCGCAAGCAATGCCTTGGTATCCGCCTCGCCGAGCGCCGGCAACGGCGCGCGGGGAACGCCGCAGTCGCGGCCCATCGACTTTGCGGCGGCCTTGAGCGCGCTTGCCCCCCGCTCCCGCATCGCGCGGAACAGGATCGCAGCCTTCTCCTGCGCCGGACGCGCGTCGTTGAACTTCTCCGCGCGGCACAAGCTATAGAGATTACCGACCAATGCCGGTGCGACCGACGCGATCGACGACACCATGCCGGTTGCGCCGACAGCCGCCGCCGAAATCATATACTCCGTGCCCGAGACGAACTGGAAGTCGGGCCGCACGGCGCGCGCCAGCGTTACCACCTCGATCATGTACTGCCAGTCGAGACTTGAATCGATCAGCCCTGCGAAGTTCGGCGACTGGCCAAGCAAATCCACAACCGACTTCGGTGCGATCTCAACCTCGTTCATCTCTTCCGGTACATTGAGCACAAACAGTGGCACGTCGCCCGCCTTTGCAATGGCAGAAAAATGCTCGACCAGCATCGATTGCGGCGGCGTCCAGTAATAGGGCACGCTCGCAATCAGCGCGGCGGCACCCGCCTTCCCAGCATGCGCCGCGAGCGAACAGGCGAGCGCAGTGCCCGCCTCGCTCACATTGACGATGATCGGGGCGCGGCCCTTGACGTGAGAGACCGCGAATTCGAGCAGCTTCTTCCGCTCGTCCGCGGTGAGGCTGACGGATTCGCCCGCGTGCGTCGGCAGCGCGAGCTGCTCCGCGCCGTGTTTGAGATGGAAATCGAGGACCTTGCCATAGCTTGCGAAATCGATGCCGTCCTTGGTGAAGGGCGTCAGCGGCGCATGGGCAAGACCGAATTTATACGTCGTCATGATGCGTCCTCCCTGTTACCAGCCGTGCGGTTCGCTTTGCAGAATGCCGAGCTCTTCGAGCCGCTTCTCGATGAATTTGATACGCTCGGGCGAAGCTGTCGGCAGCGGCGGACTGGTCGGACCGACCGGCCGCCCCATGATCACGCAGCCACCCTTGAGCGACGAGGGGTATTGATCGCGGAAGATCTGCCAGAGCTGCGAGAGCTTGTATTGACATTCGCGGGCACGAGCCCAGTTGCCGCTGGCACAGGACTCGTAAAGCTCGACGCAGAGGTTCGGGCAGATCGCCCCCGCCGACGAGTACGAACCCGCGCCGCCAAGCGACACCGATGGCAGGAGATACTCGACGCCCGCGATCATCGCGAAGTTCGGACGCATCGGCAGTGCGGCGCGCAGGATCTCGAAGAACTTCTCACTGTTGAAGCTCGCCTCCTTCATCCCGATGAAGTTCGGCAGCTTCTCGATCAGCCGCTTCGTCATCTCACCTGTAAATTCGATGCCATCGAGATAGCTCGGCGAGTTGTACGCGATGAACGGCAACGCCGTGGATCGTCCGAGACCAAGAAAGTAGTCGTAGATCGACTCCGCCGGATACTTCCAGAAGTACGGCGTGATCGCGATGATCGCATCAGCGCCCGCCTTCTCGGCATGGCGGACCATGTCGTAGGTGTCCTCCAACGCCAGCGCACTGACGTGGATCGACACCGGGATGCGCTTGTTCACCGCCTTGATCGCGACCTCAGCGAGCTTCTTGCGCTCGGGGATCGAGAGGTTGTGCGACTCCGCCTTGTGATGCGGCCACGAGATCGCAGTCGCGCCGGTTCGCACATGGAAATCGACCAACTTCTCGAAGGTCTCGTAGTCCGGGCTGAAGTCTGCCTTCAGCGGCGTGACCGGACTTTGCATCACGCCTTTGAGGACGAGTGTCATAACGGCTCCTGCTTGTCTTTCAGCCGCGGCGTCATTCCGCGACGACGTTGGCGTCCTTAACGACCTTGCCCCACTTCACGCCTTCCGCACGGACGAACGCGGCGTATTCCTCAGACGACTCGCTCGGCGCCGGCATCATCGCGATATCCTTGTAGCGCTGCTGCACATCCGGCGAATTCAGCGCCTCGCGCACGGCGGCGTTCAACTTTTTGACGATGTCCGGCGGCGTGCCGGCCGGCGCGGCAAGGCCGAACCATTGCACCGCATTGAAGCCGGGCAATCCCGCCTCGGCGATCGTCGGAATATCGGGCGATGCCGCGGCGCGCGTCGCACCGGTGACGCCAAAGGCGCGCAATTGCCCGGACGACACCTGACCGAGCGCGATCGAAAGATCAGGCACCATCAACGAGACTTGACCGCTCATGACATCGTGCAGCGCGGGATGCGTGCCGCGATACGGCACGTGCAGCATCTTCACACCCGCCTCACGCTGGAACAGCTCGACGATGAGATGCGACAGGCTACCGATGCCCGCGGAACTGAACGCAACCTTGTCGGGGCTGGCCTTCAGATGCGCGATCAACTCACGCAGGTCCTTCGCCGGCAGCAACGGATTGCCGACCAGCGCGCCGGGCGCCGTGACGGTGCGCGAAACCATCACGAAATCGCGTTCGAGCTCGTACGGCATGTTCTTGAGAACGTATGGGTTGATCACGTGCGACGAGATCATCGCCAGCAGCGTGTATCCGTCAGCCGGCGACTTGGCGACGGCTGCGGCGCCAATGTTGCCGCTCGCGCCGCCGCGGTTGTCGATCACGATCGTCTGGCCGAGAATCTGGCCAAGCTTCGGCGCAAGAATGCGCGCCTGCGTATCGGTGCCGCCGCCCGCGGGCGACGGGACCACGAGCGTGATGGGCCGCGACGGATAGGTCTGCGCGGCCGCTACGGTCACGGCGCAAGCCAACAACGAAGCAACGGCTGACAGCCAGCCGCCTGCCCGAACGATCTGTTTCCCAGGATTCATCTGCGCCTCCCTCGATGCCGGTTCGCCAGCATCATGTGTTTCGTTATGAGCCTGAACAGTCGCGCACAATCTCGCACGCATCCCGCTGGATTTTCCATTGGGGCGGTGATTGATTGAGTATCAACTCTGGCATTGATAATGGAGGCGCCCCCATGGACCGCCTGCACGGCATCCTGGTCTTTCTACGGGTGGTCGAGACCCGAAACTTCAGCGAGACCGCCCGCTCGCTCGGCGTCAGCACCTCGGCTGTCAGCGCTTCCGTACAGCGGCTCGAGCAGAAGCTGGGCGTGCGGCTCCTCAACCGTACGACGCGGCGCGTTTTACCGACACCCGAGGGGCTCGAATTCTACCAGCGCTGCAAGCCGATCATCTCCGAGTTGGAACAGGCAGAAACCAGCGTGGCGCGCTCCGGCAGCCTGCCGAGCGGACGGCTGCGCGTCGGCATCCCCTCCGGGTTGGGACGGAGCTGGGTGATCCCTCGTCTGCCAGAGTTCGTCAGCGCCTATCCGTCGGTGTCGCTGGAGATCGTCCTCGGCGATTTGTTCACGGCATCGAGCCGCGAGGGCTTCGACGCGCTGATTCACGTCGGCGAAATCCAGCCGTCGCGCATGATCGCGCGCAAGCTCGCGTCGGTGAATTATGTGGTCGTCGGCTCACCGGACTATCTGCGGCACAAAGGCCGGCCACAGAGCCCGAGCGACCTGAAGGATCACACCTGCATCAGCTATCGGCGGCCACGCAACGGCCAGATCCGGCAATGGCGCTTCAAACGCGGGCGCTCCGTGCAATCAATCGCACCGAGCGGCGATATCATTCTCAACAGCGGCGAGGCGCTGATCGCCGCCGCAACCGTCGGCCTGGGGCTCGTTCAAGTGGCGGATTATTATGCCCGACCAGAAATCGAAGCGGGCCGTCTGATCGAGGTCATGAAGAACCACGCCATCCACGCCCACGATATTTCGATCGTCTTCCAGCAGCGGCGCAGGATTGCGCCGCGTCTGCGGGTGTTCGTCGACTTCGTGGTGGAGCTGTTCAATGCGCCGCCATGGCGGAAGACTTCACCCGCCAAATAGCGGAGCCCCCACACGGTCGACGCAGCTTTCTGCGTCAACCGCCGCTCGAACCCGCCTCACCGCACCGGCGGCGCGTATTGAATGCCGCCGCGATCCCAGAGGCTGTTGAGGCCACGAGGGATTGCCAGTTTCGAGTCCGCCCCGACGTTGCGTTCGAAGGCGTCGCCGTAGTTGCCGACAAGACGCACGATCCGCGCGGCCCAATCCTTGGTAAGACCGAGCTGTTCGCCAAGATTTCCTTCAAGGCCAAGCAGCCGCCGCACGTCCGGCTTTTGCGATTTCAGTGCTTCGTCAAGCGTCGCGCGACTGACGTTGAGCTCTTCCGCATTGATCATGGCGAAGTGCGTCCACTTGACGATGTTGAGCCACTGAACGTCGTCCTGCCGAACCGCAGGCCCAAGCGGCTCCTTGGAAATGACCTCCGGCAGCACGACTTGATCGAGCGGATTGGCAAGTTTGATCCGCAATGCGTGAAGCTGGGAAACGTCCGACGTAAACGCGTCGCAGCGTCCACTGTCATAGGCTTTCAGCGCCTCGTCGGCGGTCGGGAGCGTCACCGCTTTATACGTCAGCCGGTTGTTGCGGAAATAATCGGCGAGATTGAGCTCGTTCGTGGTGCCGGATTGCGTGCAGATCGACTTGTCGGCGAGTTCAAGCGCCGTATCGATCTTGAGCGCCTTGCGGACCATGAAGCCCTGCCCGTCGTAGTAGTTCACCGCGGCAAAGATCAGCCCGAGCCCCGCGTCGCGCTCCATTGTCCAGGTCGAATTGCGCACCAGCACATCGATGCGCTTCGACGACAATGCTTCGAAGCGATTCCCCGCCGAAAGCCCGACAAACTGGACCTTGCTCGGATCGTTGAAGATCGCCGCAGCAATCGCGCGGCACAGATCCACGTCGAGACCGCTCCATTGGCTCTTGTCGTCAACCGCAGAGAAGCCTGGCAAGCCCTCGCTCACCCCGCAGATCAACTGGCCACGGTCGCGCACCGTCTTGAGAGTCTGCGCAGTGGCCGCGGACACCATGGCGACAAGCGCAGCAAGCGCGACGGCAATTGTTCTCGTCATAGGCAAACTCCTTTGGGCGCGCCGTCAAAGAGTCGGCGCATGCAGGACAACGACCTTGGTGCCGACCGGCACGCGCTCATAAAGATCGATGATGTCAGGATTGACCAGCCGGAAACAGCCGGATGACACGGCAGAGCCGATGGTTTGTGGCTGGTTGGTGCCGTGCAAGCGATAGACCGTCGAACCGATGTAGAGCGCACGCGCGCCCATGGGATTGCCCGGTCCGCCGGCCATGAAGCGCGGCAAATATGGCTGACGCTCGATCATTTCGGGCGGCGGCGTCCAATCCGGCCACTCGCCCTTGCGCGAAATGCGGTGCACCCCTGACCAGCGGAAGCCGTCGCGGCCGACACCGATGCCGTATCGGATGGCGCGGTTGTTGCCCTGGACGAGATAGAGATAGCGCGTCGACGAGTGAACGATGATCGTGCCCGGCGCTTCGGTTGTCCGGAAGAACACCGGCTGACGCTGGAACGCCACATCGAGTTGTTCTTCCGACGGATTGGGAACGTAGCCCGGCTGATCGGCCAACGCCGTCATATCCATTTCGCGGACCTGCTCGCTCCGGCTTTGGGCAAGCGTAGGGCCGCTCAGCAACAAGACTGCGAAGATCGATCCGGCCGAAATCCAAGTCTTCATCCGCACCCTCCTCAATCGGGATAGATTGTCGAGGCGATAGACAACGGGTCGAGATGGACCTAGGTCCTATGTCCATCTCGCGTTGAGCCTAGAATACTTGCCCTGATCGGCGAGCCAATGGCAAATTATTACGAAGTGCTTCGGTCTGCGGTTGAATCCGTTCCGGAATTGGATGGCCGGCTGGCCATTTACAACCGCGCGCGCCGCGCGCTGACCGACCGCATGAGATCGGTGACGCCGCCAATTCCCGATGCAGTCATCGAGGGAGAACAGACCGCCCTTGAACAGGCCATCAATCGCATTGAAGCGGAAATGCGCGGCAGTCTGGCAGCCGCCCCGCCTGTTTCGCCTGATGTGCCGGAAATCGGATTGGCGCCACGGCACGCCGTGCCGCGCTGGTTCCTCGGTGTCGCTGCTGTCGCTTTCGCGGCGCTCGTTGCCGTGCTGGCAACAACATACCTCCGCAGCAAGCCGACATCGCCCGATCGCTCCGCCGGTTCGTCCGGCATCGAAATCGACGACAGGAAGCCGGCTCCTCAGCAGAACGCTGGGGACTCTCGATCTTATGTCTTCGGGCGTCAGTTGATCTACTACCGCACCACCCATCCGCCCGGCACCATCATCATCGATAAGGGCCAACGTTTCCTTTACGTGGTTCGGCCAAACGTGAGTGCGACCCGCTACGGCATCGGGATCGGCAAGGAATGCTTTGAATTGCCGCCGCTCATGCGCGTCTCGCGCAAGGCTATGGCTGCACCGACCTCCAACGAGGAAGTCGAGTCGATGGGGCAACGGCTGATGTTTCTGGAGAGTGACGCCCGGCTCATTCACGGCACAAACCGGCCAGACACCATCGGCCATTTGGTTCGACTTGGCTGCGTCCGGTTGACGAACGAGGACGTGATTGAGCTTTACAACCAGACGGCGATCGGCGGACGCGTTGTCGTCACCGACTACGGGGCGAACTAAGCGGCCTTCGCCGCCTCCGCGCTCACCTCGACGGTGCGAAGCGAGCCACATTGCGTGCAACGATATGTGTGCAGTTCTGGAAGTCTGGGCGCCTGCGGATGGACGACGGCGAGGTCCATCCCGTGTGTGCAAATCGAACACACCATTTCCATTGCCACAGTTGCAGCTTGCGGCTTCTTCTTTTTGAACACGGGCATTCCCTCCGCCTGAGATCGACGCACGACAATCGCGCTGGTCCTTGTTTGGTTCCTTGTAGTTGCGAAAAAGTTCAAATGGTGGCAGCCAAAATAAAATGGCCGGGCACAAGGCCCGGCCATCGTCATTTGATTGTCGCCAAACGATCAGTCGGTCTGCTGGATCGCCGAGACCATCCAGGGGCCGCCCTGGGGACGGCGGAACGTCCAGTATTCGACGCCCTCGTCCGGCCGGTCGTCGCCCTCGACCAGTTTGTTGGTCGCGCGATCGAAAGTCTTGTCGATTTGCTGATAGCGCATCGCGACGGTCGCATATTCGTCGCCGCCCTCGCGCCACGCCTCGGCAAGATCGCCTTGCAGGAGCTTCACGTCGGTCAGCTTGTTGACCACGCCGCGGCTCGCATTCGCTGCAAGTTCCTCGGAGTAGTACGACAGCATCTCCGGCGTCACGCGCATGCGCAACGCTGCAAGGTCTTCGTTGCCGTACGCAGTCTGCACCTCTCCGAGGATGCGCTCGAACGCATCAAAGTCGTCAGGCTTGATCTCGATCGGCTGACCGGCCGGCGCGGCGGCACCGCCGCCAAAGCCGTTGAAGAAGCCCGGACGCGACGTCTCGTTGCCGCCCATGTCACGCATGGACGGGCCACCGGCCATCGCGGTCTGCGGCTGAGAACGGCGCTGCCACCAGCGCCACGCCAGCATCGCGACGATCGCGACGAGACCGACCTGGAGCAATAGACCGAGGAACGAGGCGAAGCCCGCGAGCCCACCCATGAAGCCGCTGCCGGACAGAAGTCCAAACAGCCCCGCGCCGAGGAAGCCAGCGGCGAGACCGCCCATAAGGCCGCCCATCATGCCCGGACGATTAAAGAAGCCACCTGGCTGGGCTGCGGCGGGCGCGCCCGGACGAGCGGCTTGCGCGCCGGCTTGGCCTGGCGTGGTCATGGAACGCTCGATCGGACGAGCAGCACTCGGCGACGTCGCCGTCGGCGGCGGCGCGGAATAGGTGCGGCTGCCGCGGCTGCCGGCGTTCATTCTCGGAGCCGCATCGGACTCTGCGGCCACGAACGCGAGCGTCGCCACAACAGCCAGCGACGCAATCAGCGGTCGAAGTCGGATCAACATTGCGCTTTCCTCTCTGGGGCCGTTTTGGCCCGTGTTCTTGTCCCGGAGCGCAATATGGGGTGCCGTTAACGGCAAAAAAGTGCCGTCAAACGGCAATCACAGGGCGCCCCCGCCAAGCAATGGCCGTCAATTCTTACGTTATATCACGGGTTTGGCGGTTCCAGATGACGCGCGAAGCGCGGAACCGGCGGCTCAAAGCCGCACCACCTCTGCCTTGACCGGCGGGTGACTCAAGTTGCCGCCGGACGTGGCCTGGCCCTTGGATCGACAAACTCCACGCCGAGCTCACCGCCGAGCCGCCAAACTACCCGACACTCCTTGCGGATGCTGGCTTCGCCCGTCATCGACAGAACGAACTGGTCCGGGATCTCGACCCCCTCCGCGTAAAGCCGGGCGCCGCGTTCCGAAAGATCCGTGACGAAGCAATCCCGCGGCAGCGAGCCGATGCCGCTCTGGAACTTGGCCACGCGATTGATGACCTGGCGCGGATGGAGACGACGTTCCTTGAGCAACACGAAAAGACCCCGAACAAACGCGGGATCAGAGGTACGCCCCTCCGCTTCAACGGCAGGCTAACCGCCACTACGTGTTTTTACGGAAATATTTGGATTCAATTCGAGACAAAGACACGCCGCGTTTTCGCAAAGCGCGTCGCGCAAACGAACATGGCCAGCCCCGAAGAACTGGCCATGCGATTGCCTCGTCGAATTGATCGTCAGACCACCAGCCGCGAATGCTCGCTCTGGCCCTCGGTCAGACCGCGCGCCTTCATCCAATCGTAAGCGCGGCCGAACAGGGTCAGATCGTAGTAGTCGACGTGCTTGTAGCGCACGAAAGCCTGGAGCAGTTCGTTCGGCTTCAGCGCGCCCTTGGCATGGGCCGCAACGTGATGCGCGTATTTGTAGAAGTCCGCGTTGATCAGATCGACCGCCTGGTTCTCGGCTTCATAGTAAGTCTTGCGCTGCTCTTCGGTCAGGTTGGGCGCAACCACCTCGCCGCCACGATAGAACGACGCCGCAACGATGTGCGCACCCTCCTTGAGGCCGAGACTGATGAACGGCTCCATCACCGTCACAGCGCGGTAGGTGCCGTCCTTCAGGCCGGCATAGCGCATCTGCGGCAGGCGGCCGTGCACGAGCTTCACGTGCTCGGCGCCGATAGCGCTCTCAAGCATCTGCACCGTGGTGTAATGCGAGCCGGTCAGCTCCTGCACGCACACAGGCACGTCAGCCATGTCGCGCGGCACTTGCAGGTCCTCGTCGAACGTCAGGATCGCCTGCGCTGCGACCGCCGCGCGGAGCGCCGCAATATTGCCGCCGCGCTTGCCGCGCTCGAGACGATCGATGCTCGCCCATTCGCAGACGTTGTAGCTGTCCGCGGAGCCGCAATCGAACTGCTGCTCCTTCAGGCGCGACATGATCGGACGCGTTGCGTCATCCTTCTCGCGGTCGGCGTATGACGCCGAGAAGTGGACATCGAGCCCTGCCTTCTCGAACAACTTTTCCTCAATGCCGACGATCACCGGAAGATCGAACACCGGATTGTTCGGCGCGATGCGGACGACAGTTTTCTCTGACATGAGCGACTCTCCCTAAGAGCTGGAGTGAGTGTAGCAGCAGGCACGGCAGCCTGCCATTGAGTCTGATTGCGATTCTGGACTGGCAGCTATTCCGGCTTGAACCCCACGGCCTTTACCATACCAAAGGAACCAGCCGCGCGCGTTCCGCATCGACGAACCGCTGCGCCTCAGCAGGTGTGTCTGCGACGAAATCGAAGCCGGTGGCAGCCAACTTCTTCTGGAACTCGGCGCTCGCCATCGCGCTGCGGTTGGCCTTGGCAATCCGGTCCACAATCGGTTGCGGCGTACCCGCCGGCACGAACAGCCCGGTGAACAGCGAGGCGATCAAGCCGGGAAACGTCTCGCTCGCCGTCGGCACGTCGGGCAACACAGCGAGCTGCTTCGGCGTCATCACAGCGACGACCCTGATCTTGCCGGTGCGATGCAACTCCAGAGACTGGTTGGTAATGTTGAGCACCATCGTCGGGATGTGACCGCTAACGAGGTCGGACATACCCGGCCCTGCTCCGCGATACGGAACGTGCACGAGGTCCGGAATGCCGGCCGCCCGCTTGAGCATCTCGCCAGCAAGATTGGTGAAGGTCCCGGCGCCCGGCGAACCGTAAGACAGCTTGCCGGGGTTCGCTTTGATGTAAGCGACAAGTTCGCCCAGCGTCTTCGCGGGAATTCCCGGATTGATCGCAATGGCAATGGCAGAATTCGCCACGATGCTGACGGTCTGGAACGCGGTCGCCGGGTCGTACGGTGGCTTTTCCGAAATCGCAGGGTTGAGCACCTGCGTGCTCGTGTTGCCGAGGAGGATCGTGTAGCCGTCCGGCGCCGAACGCGCCGCGTCCGCCGCTCCGGTGAGCCCGCCCGCGCCGCTCTGGTTCTCGACCACGATGGTGCCGAGCGCGGACTTCATCTCGTTGGCCCACAGGCGTCCGATCACGTCGACCACGCCGCCCGGCGCGTAAGGCACGATCAAGCGGATCGGCCGCTCAGGGTATTCACCCTGCGCCAACAGCGCGCGCGGCGCGCTCGAGGCAGCAAGCAAGGAAAGACCGAGTTTGAGTGCGTCGCGGCGATTCATCATGCGTCGTCCCGTTCAAGTTTCGGGAACCTATGCGCCGTGTTTCGTGTCCGCAATTTGCAGATCGCGATGAAACAAACAAAAGAGAGTTATTCTACGGATAGCCGGGAAACGTACCGGTTGATCCAAATCCCCAGTAATTGCGCAACGTTCCTTTCGGCCAAACTTTCGGTTTTTGCGGCCGATCCTGATGCCACGGCCGCGGATCGAAATAACCAAGCGCCTCGTCCTTCATCTGATCCATCTCGCAGAACAGCTCGACGCGGATGTAATCCGAGTTGCGGTGATAGGCCGCGATGTTGTGGCCGATGATGTGACGCCCAGGGCCCCACACCAATTGGATACCATGCCTGGCGAGATGGTCATTGGCGCGGTGCAGCTCCGCCCAATCTTGAACTTCGAATGCGATGTGATGAAGCTGCGGCGTCGCGTCATAGACGAAGTTCACGGTGTGGTGATCGGCGCCACAACGCATGAACACGAAATTGTCGGCGTGCCAGTCGGAAGCCCGGAAGCCCATCACCTCGGTGTAGAACTTCGCGACCTTCTGCACATCGTCGACGCGATGCGCGACGTGGCCGAGCTTCAGCGGCGTAATGATCGCAGGCTTGCCGTCGTCCTTCCGGAATTCGTAGTCGGTGTAGACCTCGATCACCGTGCCTTTGACATCGGTGAACACCAGCGCCCTTGCGACGCCCGGCGAGATGCCGCTCCGCATCTCGTTCTTGATGCCGTGCTCCGAGAGCTTGCGCGCGAAGGCGTCGAAGTCCGTGCCTGCTGCTGCCTGAAACGAAAGCCGTGTCAGATCGGGTTTGTCGCCACGCTCGACCGCAATCGCTTCAAGGCCCGTGCGCGTCGCAAGAAACGCACGATCCTTGGTTCGCTCAGAGACGATCAGTCCTAGCACGTCGGTGTAATACGCGACTTGCTTCTCGACGTCGGGCGTCGTGAAGGTCGCGTGTCCGGCGCGCAGGATGTTGATCATGCCTGATGCGCTCTCACCTGGATCTTCAACTCGCCGAGCTGCGGGAGCGAAGTGAGGCTGATCCAGTCGCCCGGCTTCACCGGGCCGACGCCTTCCGGCGTGCCGGTGTAATAGAGATCGCCCGGACAGAGCGTGTAGAACTTCGAGGCGAACTCGATCAGCTTCGGAATGTCAAAGATGAGGAAGCTGGTGTTGCTCTCCTGCTTCTTTTCACCATTCACCGTCAGCTTGAACGGCACGTCCGCCGGGTTCGGCAGCTCGTCCGCCGTGATCAGCCACGGGCCGAGCACGGTGTAGCCGTCCGGCGACTTGCGGAAGCTGCGGTCCTCGACGCCGCGCGTGGTCATGTCGAGACCGAGTGCATAGCCCGCGATATAGTCGTAGGCCTTCTCCTTCGGGATGTCGCTGCCCTGTTTGCCGATGATGGCGACAAGCTCCGCCTCATGGTCGTTGCGGCGGTCGGGGAAGCGCATCGGAATGCCCTCGGACGGGCCGACCAGCGAGGTGTTCGACTTCAGGAAGATGCCGGCCTTTTCGATGTCGGGCGAGAACCGCGACATGCCCACCACGGTATTGCGGGCGTGCTGCATCTCCTCGACATGCTTCGCGTAATTGGTCGGTGCCGCCATGATCTTTGGCGGCCTGGCGACCGGCGACAGCAGCTTCACTTGCGAGATCGGCTTGCCGGGCGCGGCCTTGGCCGCGGCCTCGAGCTTCGGCCGCCACGTGGTGAGCGCAGCGACCACCGGATCGACCTTCGCCGCGTATGGCGTCGAATTGCGGATTTCGGTCTGCGCCGCGGTGACGTCGTGGACCATGTCCCCGATCACCACGCCCATGCGGTCGTCGTCGTAACGGCAGAGCTTCATTCGTCTTCTCCCTGAAATCCGAGGCGCGCACCATACATCGGACGCCATGTCGCTTGGAACAGCGCCCCGAGCCGGGTGACCATGTCTTCAAAGCACGAGATCCTTGGTTTCCTCGATGCCGAACAGCGAGGCGCCATAGCTCTTGCCGTTGGCTTCGAACTGGTTGGAGACGTGCTGGCGGCCCACGTTGATGTCGGCGAGGAAGCGCCCAAACGGCTGATCGCTGAAGATGCCGGACGTGCCCACCGCCTTGAACAGCTTGGCGGCGAGCAGCGTGCAGCGCTCGGCCACCCAGGCGTTGTGGAATTTGTATTCCATCCGCAGCTTGAGCGGCGGCATCTCCCCGCGCCTCGCGTAGTCCTCGAGCACCGAGAAGTTACGGTGCAGGATCGTCTTCATCTCATCGATCCCGCAGGCGACCTCGGCGCAAGCGATCTGGATCACCGGGTCTTTCGCCGCCGCCTCTCCCGTCAGGCGTTGGATGCGTTCCTTGCCGTAGCTGGTGAAGGCATTGAGCATGCCCTGCAACGCGCCGATTGCGCCGGTCGAGACGCCGCGGAAGAATACCTGCCCGAACGGTAGCCGATAAAGCGGCGACGTGTTGATTGCATGACCTGGAGCTACGCCGCGGAAATTGTCGGCGAACGTCACCGTCCGGTACGACGGCACGAAGGCGTCCTTCACCACGATGTCCTGGCTGCCGGTCGCCTTCAGCCCTGACACATGCCACACGTCCACAATCTCGAAGTCGCTGCGCGGCACGACGAAGATGCGCCTTTCCTCCAGGACGCCGCCGGGCGGCGAGCCGCCAAGGAACGCCCACTGGGTGTGATCGCAACCGCTCGAATAGCGCCAGCGTCCGCTCAGCCTGAACCCGCCATCCAATGGCGTCGCGGTGCCGACGGGCATCAGCGACGAACAGGTGATCGTGGAGTCATCCTGGCCCCAAATATCCTTCGCGACGCGATCGTCGTAGAGCGCGATCAGCCACGGGTGTACGCCGACGACGCCATAGACCCACGCCGTCGACATGTCGCCCTCGCCGAGCGCCATCTGCACATCGAAGTACGTATGGATGTCCATCTCATAGCCGCCCCAGCGCTTGGGCTGGAGCACGCGGAAGACGCCCGCTGATTGCATGTCCGCGATGGTTTCGTCCGGCAAACGGCGCAGCCGCTCGCCTTCGGGCGCGCGGGCGAGCAACGTCGGGATCAGAGCGCGGGTGCGCGCGAGAACTTCGGCGGGGGACGGGACGCTCATTGCGAGACGAGGCTACTTCTCAAGCTCGACCGTCTTAAAGTTGGCCGGCATCACGATCTCCAGTACCTCGCAGCCAGGCGAGTAATCGAGCACCTTGTGCTTGATGTTCTTTGGCTGAAGCCAGGCGTCGCCCGCCTTCATGGTGTGCGTGCCCTGCCCTTCGAACTGCGAAGTCATCGAGCCCTTCAGCACATAGATCATCTGGAATTCGGCGGCGTGGGTGTGCTCCCTCGAGACCACCTTGGGATCGCATTGGCCGGCAAAGCGGATGACATGCGCCACAGCCATGCCGTTCGTCGCGTCCTTGATGCCGAGATCGCGATACTGCGCGTAGGTGCGAAGCCCGTCGGACTTGAAATCCTCGTCGCGCAGATGACTAACCGTGAACTTGTGCTTTCGTGCGGGCTTTGCCTTAGCCTTCCGCACTGACGTGCGCTTGCCGCGCGACGCAGCCTTTGTCTTGGTCCGTGTGCTCGCCTTGCCCATGACCGCTCCTCCCACATTATTCGTTACGATCATGCTGCCCCTCCGGCTCTCGCCCGGCAAGCGGTCCGGTGGGGCTTTTTCGCCCTCCTGAACCGTGCCATCACGGGCGTGGAGAATTCGTCATGAAAGCATTCCGTTTCCACGAGACCGGCGGCCCCGAGGTGATGCGCTACGAGGATGTCGACATCGCACCGCCCGGCCCCGGTGAGATCCGCATGCGCCATACAGCTGTGGCGCTCAATTTTCGCGACATATTGGTGCGGCGCGGCCAACACGCAGTGAAGTCGCTGCCGTCCGGGCTCGGCATGGAAAGCGCAGGCCTGGTCGAGGCGATGGGCTCGGGCGTCACCGGCTTCGCCATCGGCGATCGCGTCGCCTGTGTCGCCGGTCCCGACGCAGCTTACGCTGAAGCGCGGAATGTCCCTGCTGCACGGGCGGTGAAACTGCCGCGCGGGATCGACGACAAGATCGCGGCGTCGATGATGATCCGGGGCATGACCGCACGCTATCTCACCCATGCGACCTACAAGGTGAAGGCCGGTGACACTATCGTCATTCATGCCGCCGCCGGCGGCGTCGGGCAAATTCTGTCGCAATGGGCGAAGCATCTCGGTGCGACCGTCATCGGAACCGTCGGCAGTCCCGACAAGATCGCAATCGCCAAGGCGCACGGCTGCGATCACGTGTTCGGCTACAACGACTTCTCCGAGAAGACCCGCGAGTTGACTGGCGGCAAGGGCGTGCCGGTGGTCTACGACTCTGTCGGTCGCACCACCTTCGAAGGCTCAATGAAAGCGCTCGCCCGGCGCGGCATCCTCGCCTCGTTCGGCGAAGCATCGGGCGATCCCGATCCGGTGCCACCGCGCAAGCTCGGCCCGCTCGGCTCGATCTTCCTCACCCACCCGAGCCTGCCGGACTACACCGCGACGCGTGAAGAACTTCTCGAAACCGCGAACGACCTGTTCGCCATGGTCGGCAGCGGCAAGATCAGGATCGAGATCAGCCACACCTATGCGCTGCGGGATGCCGCGCAGGCGCATCGCGATGTGGAGAACCGCAAGACCACGGGATCGGTCGTTCTTCTCCCGTGAACGATGCTTGAGCGGGTCTCTTGAGCGGAGGGTGCCGATCCTGCACCATCCCGCCCGGCTCACAGGATCGTTCCGATGCCCCAGTCCACGCGCCGACAGTTCCGCGAAACGCTAAAGCCCGGAGCGGCGATACTGCTCCCCGGCGTCGCCAATGCGCTCGCGGCGCGGATCGTCGCTGATCAGGGCTTTGACGCCGCCTACATCACCGGAGCGGGCATCGCGAACACCTATCTCGGCATTCCCGACAACGGCCTCGTGACGCTCTCCGAGCTTGTCGATCACGTCATTGCCATCCGGGATGTATTTCCCAATCCGCTGATGGTCGATGCCGACACCGGTTTCGGCAATGCACTCAACATGCGCCGCACGATCCAGCTTCTGGAGCGCGCGGGCGCCGATGCGATCCAGATCGAGGATCAGGTGTTCCCGAAGCGCTGCGGCCATTTCGAAGGCAAGCAGGTAGTGCCAAACAGCGAAATGGTCGCCAAGATCAAGGCTGCCGTCGATGCCCGCACCGACCCCGACCTGATGATCGTCGCGCGCACCGACGCCATCGCGGTCGAAGGCTTCAACGCCGCAATGGATCGTATCCACGCCTTCCGTGAAGCAGGGGCAGATATCGGCTTCGTCGAAGCACCGACGACGGCCGAACAGATCGCGACCATCGCCCGGCTGCCGTTCCCGCAGCTCATCAACATCGTGGTTGGCGGCAAGACGCCAGAAATACCGAACGACGAACTGAAGAAGCTCGGATTCGCCGGAGTGCTCTACGCCAACACCGCGTTGCAGGCTGCGGTCTACGGCATGCAGCGCGCGCTGTCGCATCTGAAGACGAACGGCCGCATGGGCGACGCCTCCGATATGCTGGTGTCGTTCAAGGAGCGCCAGCGCCTTGTCGATATTCAATCGTTCCAGGACATGGAACGACGCTACAGCCCGGACAAGCAATGACCGTTCGCACTCCGGTGTTGGTCGTTGGCGGCGGGCCGGTCGGCCTCGCTCTCGCGGGCGATCTCGGCTGGCGCGGGGTGCCCTGCACGCTCATCGAAAAGACCGACGGCGCCATCGAACAGCCGAAGATGGATCTCGTCGGCATCCGCACGATGGAGTTCTGTCGCCGCTGGGGTATCCTCGACTGGGTGCGCGACGCGCCCTATCCGCTCGATTATCCGCAGGACTACGTCTACGTCACGAGCCTGAACGGCTACGAACTCGCGCGCGAGCCGTTCCCCGGCCGCGGCTTCGAGCCCTGCCCGCCGGAAAGCCCGCAGAAGCGCGAACGCGTGCCGCAGGACATGTTCGATCCGATCCTGCGCCGCTTCGCCGAACGATCCGGGCTCGCAACGCTCCGCTATAACTGCGAACTGATCTCGTTCACCGAGAAAGCGGATGGCGTCACCGCGCGTGTTCACAACACGCTGACCGGCGCCGAAGAGACCATCGAAGCCGATTTCATGGTCGGTACCGACGGCGGCGCGAGCACTGTGCGCGAGGCGCTCGGCATCGGCATGAGCGGCAATCCAGCGCTGACCTACACCACCAACGTCCTGTTCCGTTGCAAGGACTTCACAAAGCTCCACGACAAGGGCGACGGCTACCGCTTCATCTTCATCGGCCCGGAGGGCACCTGGCTCACCATCGTCGCTGTCAACGGCCGCGACCGCTTCCGCATGTCGATCGTGGGCTCGCCCGAGAAGATCAACCACAGCGAGGACGACATTCGCGCGGCGCTCTTTCGCGCCATGGGCAAGCCGTTCGACTACGAAATCCTCTCGGTGATGCGCTGGGTGCGGCGCGAGCTGGTCGCCGATCGCTACGGCACCAAGCGCATCTTCATTGCGGGCGATTCCGCGCATCTGATGTCGCCGACCGGCGCCTTCGGCATGAACACCGGCATCGGCGACGCGGTCGATCTCGGCTGGAAGCTCGAAGCCGTTCATAAGGGCTGGGGCGGCACCGAATTGCTTGACACCTACGACGCCGAGCGACGCCCCATCGGGCTACGCAATGTCGCGGAGGCAAGTCGCAACCTGCGCCGCATGCTCGCGACCCGCGAGCGCCTCCCCGACCCAGAGATATTCGAGCCAGGTGCCGCCAACGATGCCACGCGCAAGGAGTACGGCGAATGGTTCGCCGGCGTCATGCGGCAGGAGTGGTTCGCCAACGGCATCATGATGGGCTACCGGTACGACGACTCTCCCATTGTCTGGCCGGATGGAACGCCTGCACCGCCGGACCTGTCGCACCCCTACGTACAGACCGCCCGTCCCGGCGCCCGCGCGCCGCACGTCTGGCTGAAGGACGGCCGCTCAACACTCGATCTGTTCGGACGCGGTTTTGTGCTGCTGCGGCTCGGCGACATTGCAACTGCGCATATCGAAGACGCTGCGAGAGATCGTGACGTTCCGTTCACGGTCGTCGCGCTCGACGAACCTGACATCCTTGCCGCCTACCAGCGCAAACTCATCCTCGTGCGCCCGGACGGTCACGTCGCCTGGCGCGGCGACAGCGAACCCAGCAATGCCCACGCACTGATCGACACCGTGCGCGGCGCCTCCATCACCATCCGACACCAGCAAGCAGGACTGAACGCATGACCGACAAACTCCGGGCGAAAATGATCAATGCCGGCCGCGTCCTCGTCGACGAGGGCCAGGGCGACTATGTCTGGGGCCACATCTCCGCGCGCCTGCCGGACGATCCCGGCAAGTTTTTGATGAAACCCGGCTGCATCGGCGTCGAGGAGATGACGGACGACAACATCATCACGGTCAACATCGAGGGCGACAAGGTCGCCGGCGAATGGCCGCGCCACAACGAAGTTTATATTCACTCCGAGGTGCTGCGCGCCCGTCCTGATGTCAACTGTGTGATCCACACGCATCCCGAACACGTCGTCGCGTTCTCCTCGCTCGGCAAGCCGCTCGCTGCGATCAGCAACGACGGCACCATGTTCTCTGCAGGCGTGCCGGTGTTCTCCGAGACCACCGACCTCATCATCAACCGGGAGCGCGGCAAGGCGGTCGCGAAGACGCTCGGCCAGGGCAGCATCATGATCCTGCGCAATCATGGCCTCGTCGCCGCCGGCCGCACCATCGAGGAGGCCGTGTTCAACGCGATCAAGCTGGAGAAGGCCTGCCGCATCCAGCTCCTCGCGGAATCCGCGGGTGGGCCGAAGCTGTTCGTGAAGGAAGAAGAACTCGCCGACAAACGCAAGCGCACCAACCGCGGCGACTCCCAGGGCAACGCCTTCAGCTACCTGGTGCGCCGCTGGCATATGCGCTGCGGCTGCGAGGTGCCGAAGGAATATCAGGCAACGCTCGATAACTTCGACCGCACCGGCTACAAAAGCGGCTGACCGCCATTTCCAGGGAGTCTTTCGTGTCCGATCTGGTTGATCGCCTGCTGGCGTCGATGACGCTTGAGGAGAAGCTCGGCCAGCTCAACATGATCGATGCCGGCACGCCGCCGTACGACGAGGCGGAAATGGAGCGCCAGATTGCCGCTGGCCGGATCGGCAGCCTGCTCAACATCCGCGATCCCGAGCGGCTCAACCGCTGGCAGGCGATGGCGCTCGGAAGCCGCCTGAAGATCCCGCTGATCTTTGGTCTCGACGTGCTGCATGGCCACTACACGATCTATCCGCTGCCGATCGCCGAAGCCTGCGCGTTCGATCCTGAGCTGTGGGAGCGCACGGCGAAGATATCGGTCGAGGAGACCGGCCGCGACGGCATCACCATGACCTTCGCGCCGATGCTCGACGTCTGCCGCGATCCGCGCTGGGGCCGCATCGCGGAATGCCCGGGCGAGGACGCCTATGTCGCAAGCCGTTTCGCCGAGGCCAAGATCCGCGGCTATCAGGGCACCGACCTGTCGCGGCGCGAGAGCATTGCTGCGACCGCCAAGCATCTCGGCGCCTATGGTGCGGTCGAGGCCGGGCGCGACTATGGCTCCGTCAATGTCTCGGAGCGACAACTGGCGGAAACCTACCTGCCCCCCTTCGAAGCCGCGGTGAAGGCCGGCGTCTCATCCATCATGCCGGCGTTCAACGACGTGGCCGGCATTCCGATGACCGCTCACGGCGACCTGCTGAATGATCTCGTCCGCGAGACATGGGGCTTCGAAGGCGTCATGGTCAGCGACTACACCGCAGTGGCCGAGCTGATTGCACATGGCATCGCAGACGACCTGACGCACGCGGCCTCCATCGCACTGATGGCCGGCGTCGATATCGACATGCAGGACCAGGCCTATGTGCAGGGCCTGCCCAAGGCGCTCGAACGCGGCCTCGTCACGATGGCCGACATCGACCGCGCGGTGCGGCGCGTCCTGACACTGAAGGCCAAGCTCGGATTGTTCGACGAGCCCTACCGCCGGGTGTCCGCGCCGCCGTTGTCAGAGACGCAGGTCAAAGAGTTCACTGCCCTCGCCCGCGACTCCGCACGGCGTTCGGTCGTACTGCTCAAGAACGACAACAACACATTGCCAATCACCTCGAAGAACAAAAAGATCGCGTTGATCGGCCCGCTCGCCGACGCGCCACTCGAAATGTTCGGCTGCTGGTTCGCCGCGGCTCCGCTCGAGTCCGTCACCATCCTGCACGGCCTCAAGACCGCGCTGCCGAATGCGGACATCCGTCACGTGAAGGGCGTCGAGATCGAAGGCGGCGACACCAACGGGATCGCCGAGGCCGTGGCGCTCGCGAAAGCGTCCGACACCATCGTCCTCTCGCTCGGCGAGACCAAGGACATGACCGGCGAGGCGCACAGCCGTGGCCGGATCGAGTTGCCCGGTCATCAACGCGCGCTGGCTGAAGCGATCTTCGCTCTCGGCAAGCCGGTGATCGTCGTGCTGAGCCACGGACGGCCCGTTGCCGCGCCCTGGCTGTTCGAGAGAGCAGAAGCGGTCGTCTCGTCATGGTTCCTTGGCTCGGAGGCCGGACACGGTATCGCTGACGTAATGACGGGCAAGTGGAATCCTAGCGCCAAGCTCTGCGTGACATGGCCCTACGATGGCGGCCAAATCCCGATCTTCCATTCGCAGCGATCCACAGGCCGCCCGGCCAATCCGGAAGTTTACTTCTCCACGCGCCATGTCGATTTGCCGATCGAGCCCCAGTTCCCGTTCGGTCACGGCCTGTCCTACACGCGCTATGCGCTATCCAACCTGAAGGTGCCGTCGGAATTTACCGAGGGCGACACCGTCACGGTTGCCGTCGATGTTTCAAACGAAGGCAGCGTCGCGGGCGAGGAAACGCTGTTCCTGTTTCTGCGCGATCCGGTCGCGAGCATTGCGCGCCCGGTGCTGGAACTGAAAGGCTTCGCCAAGGCGACCCTGAAGTCGGGCGAGCGCAAAACCGTGTGCTTCACGCTGAAGCCCGCCGACTTCGAATTTCTCGATAAAAATCTGCAGCCGCGCTTCGAGTCTGGTGCGTTCGAAGTCTCCGTCGGCCAGTCCGCCGACAGAACGAAACTCCTGACCGCGAAGGTTCAGGGCAACGCGCGCTAGACCTCCTTGAACGCCTCTTCGCGCGTCTTGCGGAAGTTCGGCAGGATCACCAGCAGCAGCAACACCACCGCCATCAGCAGCAGCGCGAGGCTGATCGGCCGCTGCACGAACACCAGCGGATCGCCGCGCGAGAGGAGTAGCGCGCGGCGCAAGTTCTCCTCCATCAGCGGGCCAAGGATGAAGCCGAGCACCAGCGGCGCGGGCTCGCAGCCCAGCTTGTAGAACACGTAGCCCATCAATCCGAACAGCGCGGTCAGCCCGACCTCGAAACCGGAATTGTTCAGGCTGTAAACGCCGATCGCGCACAGCAACAGGACCGACGGGAACAAGAGCCGGTACGGCACCTTCAGGAGCTGCACCCACATGCCGATCATCGGCAGATTGATGACGACCAGCATCAGATTGCCGAGCCACATGCTGGTGATGATGCCCCAGAACAGATCGGGCTGTTGCGTCATCACCTGTGGGCCGGGCGCGATGCCTTGAATCATCATGGCGCCGATCATCAGCGCCATCACAGGATTTGACGGAATACCAAGCGTCAGAAGCGGAATGAACGAGGTCTGCGCGCCCGCATTGTTGGCGGACTCCGGCGCCGCGACGCCCTCGACCGCGCCGCGGCCAAACTGCGACGGGTCTTTCGAAATCTTCTTCTCGAACGCGTAAGCCGCAAACGACGAGAGCAGCGCACCACCGCCTGGCAGCACGCCGAGTATTGAACCGATGATGGTGCCGCGCACCGATGCCGGCGCAGCCTTTCGGAACTCCTCGCGCGTCGGCCACAACCGCCCAATGACCGCACCGATCTTGCGGTCGTCCTTCTTCTCCAGATTGGCGAGAATCTCGGCCATCCCGAACAGACCCATCGCCACCACGACAAAGCCAATGCCGTCGCCCAGCACCGGCAGATCGAAGGTGAAGCGCTCGTGGCCGGAGTTTACATCGGTGCCGACGAGACCGAGCAGCAGACCGAGCAGCACCATCGCCACGGCCTTGAGCAGCGATCCGTGCGCCAACACGATAGAGCCGACGAGACCCAGCACCATCAGCGAGAAATATTCGGCGGCGAGAAATTGCAGCGCGAGCCGTGACAGCGGCGGGCTCGCAATCGCAATCAGTCCCGTCGCGACAGTGCCTGCGAACAGCGATCCAAGTGCGGCAATCGCGAGAGCCGCGCCCGCCCTGCCCTTGCGCGCCATCTGATAGCCATCGAGGCATGTCACCACCGATGATGACTCGCCCGGCATGTTGACGAGAATGGCCGTGGTCGAGCCGCCGTATTGCGCGCCATAGTAGATGCCCGCGAGCATGATCAGCGCCGGCACCGGCGGCAGATAGAAGGTCGCTGGCAACAGCATCGCGAGCGTCGCCAACGGCCCAATGCCCGGCAGCACGCCGATCAACGTGCCGATCATCGCGCCGAGGAAACAGAACAGAACGTTCTGCGGCGTCAGCGCGACGCCGAACCCGAAGATGAGATTGTTCAAAATGTCCATGCGTCAGCTCAGGAACGCCGGCCAGATCGGCATGGGCAGCTTAAGGCCGTAGACGAAGATGACGATGGCACCGACCGCGAGCCCAGCCGCCAGGATCAGCGACTCCGCGAACCGGAACTCCGGGCCGCCGAACGCACCGATCACCACGATCGCAAACGTCGCGGCAAGAAGTCCGCCAGGTTCCAGCAGATACGCGAAGGCCAGCACCGCGATGGACACGACGATCAGCGGCCTCCAGTGCCAACGGCCGATCTTCTCGCCAGCCACCATCGCTCCCTTGACCGCGATGACCGCGCCAATCGCGATCAGGCCCCAGCACAAGAGCCGCGGCACATAGCCCGGCCCCATCCGCAGCGCCGAGCCCATCGGATAGTCGCGCGCGATCCAGAGCCCCGCGATGCCCCAGCCCGCGAACATCAGCCCGGATACGAAATCCTGGTTGATCCGAATTCCACGCATATTGGAAAACACCTTCACTCGGGCTGCACGCCCACGTCCTTCACCAGCTTGCCGTACTTGTCGTAGTCCTTGCGGATCAGCGCGCTGAATTCCTGCGGCGAGAGATCGAGCGGTTCCAGACGCCCAGTGACGTTGAGCTTGTCCACGAAGTCATGTTGCCCAAGCGCCTTGCGCACCTCCTCACGCAGCCGGGTGACAACCGGCTCTGGCGTTCCCGCCGGTGCAAACAGACCAAGCCAGATCGTCAACTCGTAGCCCGGATAGAACTCGCCAATCGTCGGCATATCCGGGAACATTGGCGAGCGTTTTGCACCCGTGGTTGCAAGTCCGCGCAATTGCCCCGAGCGCAAAAGCCCCGCATTCGATGCGCCCGCAAGCACCACCATCGTCTCTCCTGCCACCGTTGCAGTGCCGGCCGGCGCGCCGCCGCGATACGGCACATGCGTCAGGTCGATGCCTGCGCGCTGCTTCAGCATCTCGATGCCGAGCTGGTGCTGGCTGCCGTTGCCGCCGGAGGCATAAGGCAGCGGCGGCTTGGTCTTCTTCGCAAGCTCGACAAGCTCCGGCACCGTTTTGACCGGCAGGCTTGGATTGACCGAGAGGAAAAACTGGTTCGACGCCACGCTCGCGACCGGCAGCAGGTCCTTCAGCGGATCGAACGTCATCTTCGCATAGACGTGCGGATTGATGGTCAGCAGGCTGTCGGCCGCGACCATCAGCGTGTAGCCGTCCGGCGCGGCCTTGGCGACGATATCGGCCGCGACATTGCCGTTCGCGCCAGTGCGGTTCTCCACCAGCACCGGCTGGCCGATGCTCTCGGTCATCTTCTGGGCGAGCAGACGCGCCGCGATGTCCGGCGCGCCACCCGGCGGGATCGTCACCAGAACCTTGATCGGCCGCGACGGATAAGGCTGCTGCGCGAGCGAGGCCGTTGCAGCGAACGTCATCAACACGGCGGCAAACAACTTCAGTTTCATTCCCATCCCTCGACCTGTCCGGCGCGCCCCGCCCGGTTCTCAATCGGCGGTGACGCCGATGTCCTTGATCAGCTTGCCGTACTTCTCGTAGTCGCTGCGGACCTGCTTCGCGAACCCCTCCGGCGTCGTGACGTAGGGCCGCAAACCGCCGGCGTTGCGGAGCTTTTCGGCAACCTCGGGCTCCGCCAGAACCTTGTTCGTCTCCGCGCGCAGCCGCGCGATGATCGGCTCGGGTGTTCCCACCGGAACGAAGAAGCCGAACCATACCTTCAGCTCATAGCCTGGATAGAATTCCGCGATGGCCGGCAGATCCGGATAAAGCGGCGAACGTTGCAAGCCCGTCGTCGCGATCCCGCGCAACTTGCCGGTCTTCATCTGCGCCACGAGCGACGCACCCGACATGAAGGCCTGCACCTCACCCGCAACCGCCGCCGTCGCGGCCGGCGTGCCGCCGCGATACGGCACGTGGATCATTTGCAGCCCGGCGCGCTGCTTGAGCATCTCCATGCCGAGTTGGTGAAAGCTGCCGTTGCCAGCGGAGCTAAACGGGATCGGCGGATCGGCCTTCTTCACGTAGTTGATGAACTCGGGAAACGTTTTGACCGGCACGTCCGGATTCACCGACAGGAAGAACTCGTTCATCGCGGTCGAGGTGACCGGTACGAGATCCTTCATCGGATCGAACGGCATCTTCGGATAGATGAAGGGGTTGGTGACGAACATGCTGTCCTGCCCGAGCAGCACGGTATAGCCGTCGGGCGCGGCCTTCGCCGCGAGATCGCCCGCGATGTTGCCATTCGAGCCGGGCCGGTTGTCGGCAACGATCGGCTGCCCTAACAGCTCGGACAACCGTTGCGCGATAATGCGGGTCTGCAGGTCCGGCGCGCCGCCGGGCGGAAACGGAACGATGATGCGGATCGGCCGGATCGGATATTGCGCCTGCGCCGCACTCGCGGACAGCGCGACAAGCAACACCGCGGCGATGCGCGCCAGCCAATTTATTGCGAGCCGCGCCATCGTGGCTCCTCCCCTTCACTTCCGCCTTGCTCTTTTTTGTTGCCGTGGAGCCTATCACCGATTCTGCGATGGAGAACCCGGTGTGCGCCTGCGGCCCTTGCGACCAATTGCGCAAGCCCCTAGCGTCCCGCGGCAAGCCAAAACGGCGATTGAGGGAGCGAGAGAGATGTCATTCAAGGTTCGGCGGGTCGTCACCGGCCACGACGCAAACGGCAAGGCGGTCGTCAAGATCGACGAGATCGTCACCAACATCCGCGAGGGGCGCCCTGGCGCCAAGGCCGCCGCGATCTGGACCACAGAGAAATTCCCGATCAGCAACGACGCCCAGGACGATGCGGCGCTGGTCAAGGTCGGCACGACGCTCCCGGGTGGCACCGTATTCCGCGTGGTCGAGTTCAGCCCGGGCGTGCAGTCGCGCAACCATCGCACCGACTCCATCGACTACGCCGTGGTCATCAAGGGCGAGATCGACATGGATATCGACGGGGTGAACGTTCATCTGAAGGCTGGTGACGTTCTCGTGCAGCGCGGCACGATCCACAACTGGATCAACAACGGCACCGAGCCGTGCATCATTTCCTTCGCGCTACTCGACGCGAAGCCGGTGACGACCGAAAGCGGCAAGGTCCTCAACGCGGTGGGCTGAACTTTCCAGCTACTTCTTCCGCCACTCGCCCCGCTCTTCAGTGCGGGGCGAGCTCGGCGCATTGAGCAAAAGTTACTTCAACATCACAATCGCTTCGACCTCAAACAACGCATCCTCGCGCGCGAGCGCGGTGATGCCGATGGTCGTGCTCGCGGGCGGCGCCTTCACGTTCACGTAGAGATCGCGCACCTCGCGATAAGCACCGAGGTTGCTCTTGATGTCGATCAGGTAGTTGTTGAGCTTCACCACGTCGTTGAACGTGGCGCCGACAGAAGCGAGCGCGTTCTTCAAATTCTCGAACGCCTGCACCGCCTGCGCGCGGAAGTCGCCCGCTATCTTGCCGTCCGGCTTCAGCCCAAGCTGGCCCGCGATATAGACAATCCGCCCCGGACCGACAGTCTCCACCACATGCGAATAGCCGCCCGGCTTCGCGATGGTTTCGGGATTCATGAAACGCGTGCTGGTCATGGACGATGCCTCAGTCGTTGCGCGCCGCCCGGCGCGGCGCGTGAGCTTTGAGTATAACGAGGCAAAATTTGTCACAAAAAACATTTTATTAACGGATTGGGCGCAGTTGTGAGGTGGTTGAATAGGGTGCCAACGGTGGCGCCGGAAGACGCATGGCCATCGACAGCCAACCGAACGGACCTGCACACGTGGGCGGCGGGAGCACGCCGCTCGGCTACGTCATCGACGACGAGAGCAGCGTCCGTTCGTTCCTCACACTGATCCTGCAAGGTTGCAGCGTCGACGCTGCGGAATACACCGACAGCATCCAGTTCCGGAAATCGCCACCGACGCGGCCGCCTGAAATTATCTTCCTCAGCGTCGGCACGGACGCGCAGGACTCGGTGCACACGCTCAATGTGCTGGCGAAGTCGGGCTACGCCGGTCCGATCCAGTTGATAAGCAACCGCGGTGATGCGGCGCCCGGAAACGTCAAGCAGATCGGCGATCACCTCAAGCTGAAAATGCTGCCGGCGCTGAAGAAACCATTCGACACCGCCGCGATCCACGCCGTCCTGTTCTCGCAGAAGATCGGTAATCCGCCGGCCGCGAACGCCAAGGCCGTCTCCGTCGATCTTGGCGAAGCGCTGCGGAATAAATGGGTCGAGTTCTGGTATCAGCCGAAGATCGCGCTGCGAAAGAAGCAGCTCGCCGGCGCAGAGGCTTTCGCGCGCATTCGCCATCCGCAGCATGGCGTGCTGTCCCCTGGCAGCTTCATGCCCAACGCCAGCGAGGCCGATCAGCTGGCGCTCTCCGAGTATGGATTGACCAGCGCGCTAAAGGCCGCGCAGAGCTTTGCCAAACTCGGCGTCAACCTGCGTATTGCGGTCAACATCTCGATCCCGGCCCTGATGAAGCTCAAGGTCCAGGACCTCGTGCGCACCCATCGCCCGCAGATCGACAAGTGGTCCGGCCTCATCATCGACATCACCGAGGAGCAAGCCGTCCGCGAACTCGGCTTTGCCAACGAGCTGTCGAAGGCGCTCGCTCCGTACAATGTCCGGCTCTCGATCGACGACTTCGGTCGCGCCTTCACTGCGCTGATGAAGCTCAAGGCGGTTCCTTTCGCCGAAATGAAGCTCGATCGTTCCCTCGTCATCGATTGCGGAACCGACAAGGTGAACGCGCCGATTTGCAAATCCGTCATCGATCTTGCCCACAGCTTCGGCGCGATGGCGGTCGGCATCGGCTTGGAGAAGGCCTCCGACGTCAATGCTCTGGTCGGCATGGGCTGCGACATGGGCCAGGGCTACCTGCTCGGCCAGCCAATGCCGGAGGAGCGATTTACCGCCCTGCTGAAGCAACGGGCGGCGCCCCGCCCGGCCGCAGTACCGGTTCCCCCCGCCGCAAAGCGCGCCTAGGGCGTTATCCGGGGTGATTTTCCAGTCCGCATTGACCGAAAGTGCCGGTTTATGCGATCCACTCCAGTGGCCTCGGGGCATAGCGCAGTCCGGTAGCGCACCTGCTTTGGGAGCAGGGGGTCGCAAGTTCGAATCTTGCTGCCCCGACCACCATTTCAACGGGATCGAACCATGCTCGCCCGCATCTACAAGCCCGCCAAGACCGCAATGCAGTCCGGCGTCGCCAAGACCAAGCTTTGGGTTCTGGACTACGAGCCGGAGGAACCCCGTGTGGTCGAATCTCTGATGGGCTGGACCTCGTCGGGCGACATGAAGAGCCAGGTGCGGCTCCGCTTCGCGACCAAGGAAGAGGCCGTCGCCTACTGCGAGAGGAACGGCATCCCCTACCAGATCACCGAGAGCAAAGCGGCGCCGCGGCACGGCATGTCCTATGCCGATAACTTCGCCTTCACCCGGCGCGGCGCCTGGACGCACTGATCGTCTGAATTTGGAATTTGCCGCCCCGCCTATCGCGCGGGCTGTTCCCATTCGCTTTGTGGGAAACGCACCACCGCACCCTCAAACGGCGGCCGTGTGTTCTGGAACGAGCCGCCAGCCCATAGATTGCCAGCGCCGTCGAAAGCCACTGTGTCCACGAACGGCATCGAGACCTTGAGCGTGTTGCGCCAAATACCTTCGCGCTGTGTGCCGTCGCGCTGGAAGACGTGCACCCGCCCCTCGCCGTATTCGGCGACGACCAGATAGCCCGGCCGCAAGATCAGCCCGTCCGGCCCCGCCTCCTCATAGGAATAGGTCTTGGTGGCCGGGATCTGCGCGAAGTCGGCGAACACCTTGGTCGCGGTCACGCGCTGGCGGCTGTCGAGCGTCAGCGCGAGGATGCGGCGCGCAAGATGCTCGGACACATAGAGCGTGCGGGTGGGCGGATCGAACTGCACGCCGTTGGCATATTTGATGCCGTTCATCACCTCGGTCATCACCCCCATCGCCGTGACGTGATAGACGCGTCCGGTCGCCGGTGCACGCACGCTGAACACGCCGGAGTCCGAGAAATAGACGCCCCCCTGCCCGTCACCCACCGACGCGTTCGGATCGTTGATCCGGATGCCGTTGGCCGCTGTGCTGAAGCGGCGTCCGGTGACGCCCGCAGCCGACACCTCCACCACCTGATGGCCAAGATGACAGTTGATCAGGAAGCCCGTCGGCCCGAACGGCGCGATCGACGTCGGCCCGCAGCCCGGATCGCGCCAGAGCGCGCGGGTCGATCCGTTCTCGATGATGGTGACCTGATCGGCCCCCATCTCGGTGAAATACATCTTGCCGCCCTGCCAAAGCAGCCCCTCGGGATAAGCCCCCGAGGCCATGACCGTCGGCTCAGCGTGGACCGGCGCGCAGAAGGCGGCGAGAGCAAGCGCCAGCGCGGTCCGGCGGAGCGTCATGCCTTGTCGCCTTGCAGATAGCGGTCGCACACGATCATCACGAGACCGCAAAACACCGTGAAAGCGGCAAACACCATCGTTAGCGTGCGCGATCCGAAGGCCGGGACCAGCGTGAAGGTGGTGATCAGCGTGCCGAGCACATTGCCGACCGTCGAGACGCCGTAGACAAAGCCGACCAGGCGTCCGCCAAAGCTCACCGAAGTCAGAAGCAGGCGCACCGCGAACGGTGTGAACACGCTCATCAGCGTGAGCGGAATGAACAACAGTGCCATCGCGGCCAGGATCGTTCCCACCATGCCGTCGCCGACACTGTTGAGCATCCACGCGAACAACGGATCGACCCAGAGCGGGATGCTGAACAAGTAAAGCCCGGCGACTGTCAGCAGGATGCCGCACAACCTTGGGCTCAAGGTGCGGTCGACCAGTTCGCCGCCGAGCAGATACCCCGCCATCAGCGCCACCAGCACCGTCGCGATCAGTGAGGCCCAGGTGTTGATGGTTCCGCCGAAATACGGATTGAGGAACCGGCTGCCCAGCATCTCGAAGCCCATCACCGCGAAACCGAGCGTGATGGCGATCCCGAACAGCAGAAGTCCGCGAATGACTGAGTGCGACATCAGCGGGGCGCTTCCGTCTGTTCTTTCCACTTCTCGTTCCGCTGCTCGATGGCGCGCATGGTTTCCACTGGCGCAAAGTCATCGGTGAGGATCTTGCCCGTCGGACGCTGGAGCACGCGGCGCGCGGCAACCATGGTGCGGAGATCGTAACGGAGATTGTAGCGCTCCTGCACCTTGGTCGCGCGGGCCAGCAAATCCGCTTGGCGGAGCGAAGGCCCGTCATAGCCGACCGCGACGATGTTGCCACCGCCGTCATAGAGATCGACCGACGGGAACACGCTGTTGAGCGTCGCGGTCGCCGAGTCGAACAGCATGGTCGAGGGCTCGATGTTCTGCACCACCACGCCGCCTGGCGCGAGGCGCGACTTCACCAGCGTGTAGAACTCCTTGGTCAGGAGGTGAAACGGCACGAACGGGCCTCGGTAGGCGTCGATCAGGATGACGTCCCACTTGTCGTTGTCGCGCATCAGGAACGAGCGGCCATCGGCCACCACAGCCCGCATGCTCGCGGACTCCGTGAATTTGAAATACTTCTTGGCGAGGTCGACCACGTCCTTGTCGATCTCCGCCGTCAGGATCGCGGTGTCCGGCAACGCGGCCTTCAGATACGAGACGGTGCGGCCGCCGCCGAGGCCGATTTCCAGAATGCGCTCGAGCTTGGGCGGATAGGCGATCCCGAGCGTCATGTAACGCGTGTATTCGACGGTCAGCGCGCCGGGGTCCGACAGCTTCATCGCGCTCTCGGTGTAATAGCGCTTGTTGTGACCGAAGGTCATGGTGACGCTGTCCTTGTCACCGAAGACGAAGATGTTGTTGTAGATCGACTCGCGCTTCTCCAGGAGACCGGCCTCCTGAGCTGCGGCAGCGCCGACGAGGAATCCCTGAAGCGCGATCGCAACGCCTGCGACGGCCGGACCGAACCAGCGCATCAACGGCCTACCCTTTCCCGGAAATCCGGCCTGACCCATCAAATTCGCGAACCCAACCAAAGCCTCAAACCCTCGCCCCGGGCGGCCGTTCCCCACAAATACGGAAGCTGTGGCAAAAAGACAACGAACTCAGGGCCGCGCGACAACACGTTCGCGAGACCGCCTCACGGGAAATATTTCGGTATCTAGGACCGAGCAAAGCCCATGAATCGAATGTGAATCGAAAGGGCCGCTATCGCGGCCCTTTGAATTCGTCCCCAATTCGGCAGCAGACGCCCTGTTTGTCCGCCTTAGTGAGAGGCCGGTCCGGTCGGCCCGCCATCCGGGCGGACCTCGGCAGCCATCATCCCCTTCGGCCCTGGCCCGAACCGGACCAGGACGGTCTGTCCCGGACGAAGCTCGGTGAGGCCGTACCGGCGGAGCGTCTCCATGTGGACGAAGATGTCCTCGGTGCCCTCGCCGCGGGTCAGGAAGCCAAAGCCCCGGAGCCGGTTGAACCACTTCACCATCGCCCGCTCGAGACCGCTGGTCGGCGTCACCGTCACATGGGTGCGCGCCGGCGGCAGCGTTGAGGGGTGGATCGCCGTCGACTCGTCCATCGACAGGATGCGGAAGCACTGCAAGCCCTTCGGCCGTTGCAGAACCTCGGCGACGATGCGCGCTCCTTCGTAGGCGGTCTGGAAACCGTCACGGCGGAGACACGTCACGTGGAGGAGAATGTCGGGTAGCCCGTTGTCGGGCACGATGAACCCGTAACCTTTGGAAACATCGAACCACTTGATGACACCAGAGAGTTCGATGATGGTTGCCGTCTCGTCGGCATCTACGCCGACGTCCGGTCCAAGCCCAAGTCCTTTTGAAACGTCTGCCGCCATGACGCCTTCGCGGCTGCCCCTTTATCAGCGCCTCTTGTTGGTTGGGCGCTTCGCGAATCTCTAAGTAACGATAACATTCGGCCTTGTTCCGAAAAGAAATAAATGCGGTTGCGCGTTCCGCGCTCCAAACACCTGTGAATAAGAGGAAATTCGAATCAGTGCGCGATGAAGGGGGCGAGCGTCGCGCCGATGTCGTGACGCACGACCAGATCTGCAATCTCGTCGAATTCGGTCGGATCGCGATTAACGATCGCAAGCCGCGCGCCGTTCCTCTTGGCAACCAGGGGAAAACCCGCCGCCGGCCAGACCACAAGCGAAGACCCGATCACAAGAAACAGCTCGCAGGACTCGGCTAGCTCTTGAGCACGCTGCATCGGCCCCTCGGGCATCGCCTGGCCAAACGATACCGTCGCGGTCTTGATGTAGCCGCCACAGCCCGGGCAGTCGGGCGAACTGCCGGAAGCCTCGTATTTCTCCCTAACCCACGGAAGCTCGTAGCGTTTGGCGCAGTCCAGGCAGGTGGCGTAGGTCGTGTTGCCGTGCAACTCGATCACGTCCGAGGCGGCAATGCCCGAGTTTTGATGGAGATTGTCGATGTTCTGGGTCACCACCGCCGGAACCTTGCCTTGGCGGTAGAGGCTTGCGAGTGCCAAATGTCCGCGGCCGGGTTTTGCAGCGCCGAACTGTTCCTCCATGATGAAACGCCGCCGCCAGGACTCGTCCCGCGCCTCCCGGCTCGCCAGGAAGTCGCCGAAGTCGATCGGCTTCATCTTGGTCCAGAGACCGCCTGGGGAACGAAAGTCGGGGATGCCGCATTCGGTGGATATCCCTGCCCCGGTAAACGGCAGAACCGTCTCCGCCTCGTCCACCAGTTCGCGCAGCCGCCGGATGCCGGTCTCAAGGTCAGGTGCGATCATGTATGGTCCCGGGCGAAGACAACCTTAGCGACAAGAGGTCACGATGCGATTCCTGCACACCATGCTGCGCGTGCGCAATCTCGATGCGGCGATGAATTTCTACTGCAACCTTCTCGGCATGAAGGAGGTGCGCCGGAGAGAGGACGACAAGGGCCGCTACACGCTGGTGTTCCTCGCCGCGAACGAAGACGAAGCCGCCGCTCACGAGACCGGGCAGAAGCTCGGCCGCGGAGCGCCGCTGGTCGAGCTCACCTACAACTGGGACACCGAGGATTACGGTGAAGCGCGGTACTTCGGCCACCTCGCCTACGAGGTCGACGACATCTACGCGCTCTGCGACAAGCTCATGAAGGCTGGCGTCACCATCAACCGCCCGCCCCGCGACGGCCAGATGGCCTTCGTCCGCTCCCCAGACAAGCACTCGATCGAGCTGTTGCAGAAGGGCAAGGCTCTGGCCCCGCAGGAACCCTGGATTTCGATGAAAAACACCGGCCACTGGTAGGCCCCACACGGGGAAAACCGGCTTTCCCCGGTGTGGGTTGCCGGGTCCGGCAAAGCGCCTTATACGTCCCCGCGCCGCACCCTTTCCGGGTCCAGACGTCCCCATCGTCTAGCGGTCAGGACATCACCCTTTCACGGTGAAGACCGGGGTTCGATTCCCCGTGGGGACGCCAGCTATTTCAATAGGCATTCCGCCAAGTTAGCGCTGAGTCTATTTTGAGCCGGCGTTTCCTCGGAATTCGATCCGCCCGGTTTTCTGCGCCGACCGAAGCATCCGGTAGGCCGGGCAGGGAAAATGGATTTCCAGCGCCCCCGATAAGGCCACCATGGCATCCAAGATTCGATTAGGTGCGCAATGGCACCTGCATGAAGTGCAGCACCTGCGTTTCTACAACCGGATGCTCGTAGCAGCCGCGCCGCCCAGCCTCGATGACGCCTTACCAAGAAACGCGGACAGTGCCGGTTCCAGCATAGGTTGTCGATTGTCCGGAAAACTCACCATCGAAGCGGCCGAGTAGAGATACGCCGTTTTTCAGCACGAGCTCCGCGCCCGCGGATACGAGCGCAGAATTGGGCGCTGCCGCGGCACCGTTTACGGTGAAAGTGGAGCCCGGCAGAGTCTGGAACGTCGCGGCCGTAGCTGAATTGTTGGAGCGGTCGTGGGCCCAAGCGAGCCGGCTGCGCAGCGTCAACAGCTTTCCATCGGCGAGGACAAAGGCTTTATCGAACCAGGCGCCCAGTTCGGTGCGAACGCTCGTCGTGGACTGCGCACCATAGGTCAGCGCAAAAGTGCCCGTCCCCGAAGCTGCGGACTCCGCATAGCTGGGCGTGCGGAAGTTTTGCACTTGCAAAGCCGCATAAGGCATAACACCGAGGACGCTCATGGCGAAACGGTAACCCGTTTCGATGCGGCCACCGATGCTCTGCGCGTTGAAGCTTGCCGTCAGCCGATCCGTGCCCGCGACGGTGACGGTGCGATCCGTCGTCATCCGGTGCCATGTGTAGGATAGCGCACCTGAGACATACGCCGCACCGAAGGAATGCGATCCATAGGTGCCGATCTGGAAGAAGTCGCCGCGTCCACCGCCAAGACCTTCGGATACGCTCCACGACGTTCCGCCGCCGGCCAGCGCGAACCCGATGAGCGTGTTGGGAGCAACGCGATAGTCGTAGCCGGTCGCAACGCCGTAAGCCTGCGACCGCGTATCGTGCGTTCCTGCGGAAGCGTCGCCTTGCGTGTTGTTGAGGCCGCCATAGCCCTGGCCCCAGACAGACCAGCGCTTTTCAAAATTGTCGCGCGTATCCCGCGGAGTTACCGCCGCATAGGCGGCGGCCACCTCCGGCGGGAGTTCGCGATCAGCCGCTGCAAACGCTCGCGCCGGGCCGAATCCACTCACGTTTCCGCCGGATAAGCCTGCGAATGGATTGAGCAGCAGCGACAGGAACGACGACGTCGCCTGGGTCCCGGCCCGGCTGCTGTTGGCCGCGCCCTCACCTGAAACCTGGTTCAAGGCGTTCGCCAGTGCCGCCCCGCTATAATTGAACAGTGTCTGAAAGCCCGATGGAAGCGGGCCGCCGTTGTTAAAGAAGTTATTGATCGCTCCCGCGATGTTTTGCTGGCTACCGCTAAGGACAGTCCCGCTGCCCAGCGCTGCGGTCAGATTCAGCATCACGTCCGTGGACGTATAGCTCAAGCTTGCGTTGAAGTTGGATGTGTTGGTGGCAATCGCCCCAAACGTCGTGCCGTTGAGGCTCGCGGCGTGCAGGATCGTGTAGGTCTTGGCGGTATAGGAGCCGGATTCGAACGACGCCTGGACGATGCCCGCAAGCGCGGCATTGCCGGTCACGTTTGTGCGGTCGGCCGCGCTCGGCGAAACCTCCACCAGATAGGTGCTGCCGGACGTGAAGGAGAGATTGCCGTTCACGGTCATCGTGCCGACCGAATTGCCAGGCGCGAGGATGCCGCCGCTGCCGATCACAGTGTTGCCGACCGTTCCGATGCCGCCGAGCACTCCACCCGAATTCACGGTTGTCAGGCTCGACGCCGCGATCGAACCGTTCACGCTCAGCAGACCGCCGTTGACCGTCGTGGCACCGGTATAGGTGCTGGTGCCAGCGAGGGTCAGAGCGCCGCTACCGGATTTGGTCAGCGTGCCGGTGCTGCCGGTGTCGCTGATGATGCCGCCGAACGACCAGATCGTGTTATTCGCCGTGTTCACGGTGAGTGCATAGCCGTTGAGCTTGACCTCGGTGTTGTTGCCGGCCTCGCTCATCAGGCCTTTGATGGTGTTGTTGGCGCCGAGGGCGAGCGTCGCGGTGACGATCGAATTCGACGTCGCCCCTGTCCCGCTGGGGCCGCCGACCCGGCCGAGATCGACACCCGAACTGCTGGCGATCGCATTCGCGGTGCCGAGGGTGAGCGTGCCGGCTTCGACGAACGTGCCGCCGGTATAGGCCTGTTGCGCAGAGAACGTGACGTTGCCAGTGCGGGCGCCGAAGCCCTGTGTCGTACTATCGTCAATGACCACGCTGCCGGACAATACGGTTCCTGTGGTTGCCTGCATCTGGCGACCGTCGCTGATCACGCCCGAATAAGTGCCGCCGGTGGTCTGGTCGAATACGACGAGACCGCCCGCATTGGTGATGTTGGCGTTGCCGGAGGAAACATTTGCGGTGGTCAAACTGAGGGTCGAGCCGATCTCGACCACTGTGCCGCCGCTGTAAGAGTGACCGGTGCCGGTCAGCTTCAACGTGCCGCCAATCAGATGCAGCAAGCCAGAGCCGGTGATGTTGCCGCCGAACACACCGCCGCCGTTCTGCGCGAATTGCACCTCGCTGCCGGCCACGGTCGAGATGTTGTTGACATTGGTGAACGTCGATGCGCTGACCCGCAGCGTGCCGCCGGTGACCGAAACGGTACTGCCGGCTGTCAGCGTGAGCTTACCGCCCGACAGATCCAGCATGCCGGTGCCGGCCTTTATGATGGCGGTCCCCGCGGTGCCCGCATAGGTAACCGTGCTGGAGATCGTCGAATCCAGATTGTTGAGCGCTGAATTGGCGTTGGCGGTCTGCCCGATCGTCAGTTGGGTGCCGTTGCCGCTGATCGTCACCGTGCTGTTGCTGCCGGCGCTGTTGAGCGAGGCAAAGGTGTTGTTGGCCGAGATCACCAAGCCGGTCGCCGCGATGGCGGTGTGGTCCGACAGATAGACGCTGCTCACGTTCGTAAAGGCATTCGCAGCCGTGATGCTAAGCACGCCGGAGTCAACGTTGATCGCTCCGCTCAGGGCCGACACGCTGCTCACCGTCAAGGTCGCGCTGCTGGTGCCGCCCACCAGCGTCATCCCGTTCGTGCCGGCAATCGTCGAGCTGATCGTCGAACTGCCGCGCTGAATGATCACACCTTCGCTGCCGTTGAACTGCAGCATGCCGCCGGTGATCGCAGCGCCACTGCCGCTGAGGATCAAGCCTGCGGGGTTGCTGCCGTTGCCGAGCGTGATGGTGAAACCGGTCGCCGTAACCGCCGATCCGGAATCGATCTTCAGCGCATAAGCAGACGCATTTGCAGCGAGCGTTGCATTGCCGGTTTGCTCGACAATACTCGTGCCGGATGCGGTCGCGATGTTGGTCGAATTGTATGTTGCTGAAATATAGCCCTTGGTCGGGTCATAAGTGGCGAAATCGAATCGATTGTTGCCCGCGGCGGCGCCGTTGCTCACGTAATTGCCACCCAGATTGATCACGATCCACGGATTGACCATGCCATTGGTGACACCGCCGTTGGCGACAGCAGGAGCGGCCGCCGCGCCCACCATGACCTTCTCGGACACACCGAGTACGGTGTTGCCTGCTGCTGTCGTCGGTGTGATGAAAAGCGCCGAGCGGTCGGTCCGGCTGACGCCGCCCGTTAAAGTCACCGTGTCGCCGGCCGCACCGCCCACGAGCGCCAGCGTCGCCGTCGTGCCGGTCGTGGTGGTTGTGTTCGCGCCGCTGATATTGAGCGAGCCGAACGTGACGCTGCCTGCGGTCGACGCATTGCTGTTGCTGACAGTAAGAACCTTGCCGCTGCCGGTATCCAGCGTTCCGGAGAACGACGTGGTGAAGCCGGCTGTGTCGAACGTGCCGTTGTCCTTCATCGACACGCTTCGCACCGAGTTGAACGACGCCCCCGGCCTGAACGTTCCGCCGTTGAACACGATCTGGCCGATGGTGTAGGCGGGCCCGCTGGTGTTGCCGAGCGCGGCATCACTCGATGCCACAAGTACGCCGTTGGAGAGGATCCAGTTGCCGTAGAACAGCGGATTGCTGCCGCTTGCCGGGGCAAGGATCATCGTGCCGCCGCCTGTCTTTCGCAGATCGCTTTCGCCATTGGCCGAGCCGAGCCCGGCGCCGCCACTGCCGAGCGAAACGATCTGCCCGGTCAACGTCAGCGTCGTGCCGCCGCCATTGACGTTGATCTTCGCGGTTTCGCCGCTCACCGCAATCGGCCGGTTGATAACGTAGGGCGTGGCGGAGCTGGCAAACTGCAGCGTGCCGTCCCCCTCGCTCAGGCTGTTGAAGATGATGCCGTTGGCCGCCTGCACGCTCGCAGCAATGTTTTTGGGGTCGATGGTGTAGCTCGACGGAGCCGCGGCACCGAGCGCGGCGTCGCCGTTGACGATCAGCGTCCCGGCGAGGATCGTGGTGCCACCGGTGTAGGTGTTGGCACCGGACAAGGTCACTGTGAAACCCTTGTCGGCGCCGACTTGCAGAATGAAGCCGGGGTCGGTCGAACCGATGGTCACCGAACCGAGAGTTTGATTGCGCACACCGGTGAAGGTGCCATTGCCGTCGAGCACGCCGTTGGCCAATGTGGCGTTGCTGATTGCGCTCGAAATCGAAATGTTGCTGCTCAGGATGTAGCCCGGCAGTTGAGCCGCGGTGACCGTGCCGATGCCGGACAGAGTGGTCTGGCTCGATCCTGTCAGGTTCCACTTGGTCGCGATCGCGATGTCACCGGGCGACAGATAAGCAAGCCCAAGCCCATTGTTCGCGTTGCGATAGGCATTGGCCCAAATGAAGTCGGAATAGAAAGCGGCGGTTTTATCGAGACCGGGCGTTGACGCGCCGGCAGCGCCTGTGATGTTCGATGCGTTGGGAAACAGCACCGAATTTTTGTTTTTCAGAATGCTGTATTCAAGACCGCGATAAGGATCGTTGGTCATCCCCGCGAAAGAGGACGGGATCGGCGCGCCTGTGAGCGGGTCGACGCTCTTGATGACGCCGTTGTCGAGCGGCAGCAGGAAGTTGCTTGCCTGCATCTGCGCCCAGAACTGCTCGGTCGTCAGGTTCGAATAGTTGGCGATGACGTTGACGTAGACGGTGGGATTCGCGCTTCCATAGATCGATTTCGTGAGCGACGTGAAGGTGTGATGTCCGTTGGTCAAGTAGAGGACGCCGCCCGGGCCGATCACCACCGGCTCGACGCTGGTCAACAGATCTTTGGTGAGGCCCGTGGGGCCGAGCAGGTCATAGCCGGTGATTTTCTTCCCGACCTCATAGAAGCCGAGATTCAATTGAGTCGGCTGCACGCTGTTGACCGGCACCTTGAACAGCGAAAAGGGGCCAGCCTGAATCGTTGAAGCGTTAGCAGCATCGTAGGTCTGAAAGGCGGTATCGGGCAGTTGTCCGGCCCAACCGCTCGATGCCGAGCCGATTGCGAGCGCGGATATCGTACAAAGGAGAATACGGCGTCGCCGCTTTAGCGCGGCCCAAGGTCCGGCGTACCCGCTTCCGTGCTTCCTTCTTTGGACAACTGTCGCTGAAAACTCTCCGGTCCGAGCATGACGGCTCGAACGACCCATGACAAACAACACGACCCCAACCCCACCTGTCTTTCGCGGGGCAAACTAGGAGTCGTGAATGACGGCTCGGTGACAACTACACTCAAACGGCGCGCGGGCTTCCGCTATAACAGCGGGCACCGCGCCATATTCGAAAATCGCGGCATCATCAGCGGCCGCCTTTGAGCGAGCCAGAGAGGCCGGCGCGCGAGCCCAACCGCCGCCCTGAAATGCGAGACGGTGCGTTGGGCTTAATTGGGCGGTGACACGCTGCGATCTTGCGGGTCGCTCAATCGCGCGAGTACGGAGCTTTCCACGACAAGCCGAAAGCCGCCGTTGCTCAAATTCTCAAACGAAATACCGCGCTCGCTCCAAAACCTCTCGATCATGAGGATGGTTCGAACCTTGGGCTGGACGTCCCCATGCTCGATGCGATGAACGGACTTCTGGGTCAGTCCGATTTCGTGCGCGAGCTGATCCTGGCTGAGGCCAAGGACCGCCCTCGCCGCACGCAACTTGGCGGCAAACGCCATCCGCTCGACACGCATGACATGGTCGAGCTGTGAAGCATGCGAGTTGTGTAACGCGTCGTGCAAAGAGCTCATGCGAACGCTCACAAGCTTGGAGGCAGCACCTTAGAGACAAGAAGCCCCCGGCAGTCTCCCGCCGGGGGCTGTTGGTTAGATCAGCACTGCCGATCCTACGCGATCATCAAGGAACGATGTCGCGATGGATGCGGAACGCCGCGGTCCAGGCCGACTGATCGCCCACCGTGTAGGTGCCAGCGCCCTTCGCGCCGTTCGGAGCGGTCGTCGTGAACACGTTGGTCGTGTTGATCTGAGCCGACTGCAGACGGGTGTAGAGCACGTCGACACCGAGGTAGAGACCCTTGGTGACGTCCCACTGCGAGCGCGAGCCCACGTTCCACTGCGCGAAGTCCGGGTTGCAACCCGCACCAAACGGAACGCCGCCCGAGCCGCTCGCACAAATCAGGGTCTGCGCCGTCGAATTGTGCGTGACCTTGATGTACGAACCGTAGAACGACGTATGCAGGTTCGGCGTCCAGTAGTGCTCGTAGGCCGCCGCAACCGACCACGCGGTCGTCAGCTGAACGTCGGTGCCGGCGCCGCCGATGGCGCCGTAGACGCCGTCGGTCATGTAGCCGAACGCAACGTTCTGACCGTTCCAGATCAGCTTGGACGTCGAGTTCGTGCTCGAGGCATACGCGATCGCACCCTGCGTGTAGCTCGCGACGGCGATGAAGTAGTCGCCGGCTGCGATGAACGGGGTGTTGATGCGGATGCCAGGCGAGATGCCCCAGCCCCAACGGTCGCCCGGGTGACCCGTGGTTTCCGTGGTGCCGTAGTAGCCGGCGCTCACGTTGTGCAACACACCACCGATCTGCAGAGCGCCCCAGGCGCCATCCCAACGGAGGTTGGCGATGATGTCCGGAATGCCTGTGTTGGCGGTCGTGCTGCCGCCCTGGCCGAGGTTGTTCGCCGCCGGCGTGGTGCCGAAGGTTGCAAACGCGCCAGTGCCCGCGCCCGCGAGGACCGTCGGACGACGCAGCGACTGTTCGGCCGAGATCGAGGCCGACACGCCGTTGCCGAGCTGGGCGGTGTAAGCGGCAAGCATCTGGCCGCCGTCACCCGTGTCCGCCGCGAACAGGCTGCCAGCGTGATAGGCAACCGCCGCGCGCGGGAAGAAGTCGTAGAACGACGTCGCCTTACCGAACGTGAAGCCGGCGATCTGGATAAAACCGCGGGTCATGTAGACGTTCGGCGACGTGGACGGGGGAAGACCGTTCGTGTCCTGCTGGTAGCCCATCAACAGGTAGGTACGGAGCGTGCCGTACTGGGTCTGCTGGCGGGTGTCGAAGGTCGCGACAGCGCGGGTGCGC
>BFBZ01000201.1_pt1 | contig 74688 bp, 72 predicted proteins | sample 1888401 | NCBI WGS metagenome assembly BFBZ01 (sample SAMD00112614, study PRJDB3348) | symbiont metagenome | host: Chara braunii
AAGATGCGATCCCGGATCTCGGCGGGGACGCCGGGACCGTTGTCCTCGATATGCAATTCCAATGCCAAGCGCCAGCGCTGCTTGCCGATGGTGACCTGCCGCGCGACGCGGGTGCGCAGCGTGATGCGGGCGTCGCCGGCCGCGATGCGCGGGCCGAGCACCTGGGCGGCGTTCTGCACGATGTTGAGCACCATCTGGATCAGCTGCTCGCGGTCGCCGCGGAAGTCGGGCAGCGAAGTGTCATAGTCGCGCAGGATGCGCAGGCCTCCTTTCGAGTTCTGATGCTCGATGAGCACCAGCGAGCGCACGCGCTCGCAGATCTCGTGGATGTTGACGTCGCCGACCACCTGGGCCTTGCGGTGCGGCGCCAGCAGCCGGTCGACGAGGCTCTGCAGGCGGTCCACCTCGTGCACGATGACCTGGGTGTACTCCAGCAGCTCGGCGCTGTCGCCCTGCAACTCCATGGACAGCAGCTGGGCCGCGCCGCGGATGCCGCCGAGCGGGTTCTTGATCTCGTGGGCGAGGTTGCGCGTCAGCTCCTTGGTGGCCTGCACCTGGTCGAGCTTGCGCTCGTCGCGGTCCTGGCGGGCCTGCTGGGCGATCTCGATGAGCTCGACGAGGACGCGCGGCTCGCCGTCTTCGCCGGCATCCATCTGCGACACGATGACGTGCACCGGCAGGCCGTCCTCATGGGCCCAGGCGCCGCGGCGCAGCAGCGCGTCGAAGCGGCTGCTGGAGTAGTGGTTGGCGGCCACGCCGTCCAGCGTCTCGGTCAGGCGCTGGGCGTCGTCGAACCAGTCGGGCAGCTGGGCCTTCTGCACGGCGCGGCGCGACAGCCGCATGACGTTCTCGAAGGCCGCGTTGGCGAACAGGCATTCGCCGTCGGCGCGGGCGACGACGACCATGGTCGCGAGGAGGTCCAGTCCGGCGAACTCGGGTGGCAGCAAGGAGATGTCAGTCATAGCGCACGTCGGCGCCATGCCGACGTTCAGGGGAGTTTGGCGATCTCCCGCTTGAGGGCCTGCACGTCGGCCTCGTAGCGGGTGATGTTGTCCTTGAGCTCGGCCATGCGGTCCAGGTACTTCTGGTAGTTGCGCTCGTCGCCGCGGCGCTCGCCCTGGCCGTTGCTGAATTCCTTCTGCGCGCTGGCCAGGCGGTCTTCGGCCGAGCGCAGCTCGGTCTGCAGCACGCGGCGGCGCTCGTCGTCGCGCATGCGCTGCTGCTGGGCGTCGACGCGGCCTTCAGCACCGCGGCCCTCCGCAGACGACGGCGATGTGCTGGCGGCGCGCGGCCTGGCCATCTGCATGACGGTGATGGGCGTGCCCTCGATGGTGCGGCAGCCTTTCTCGCTGGCCTCCTTGGCGCTCAGCGCATCGGTGTAGAGCACCGGCGGCCCGGGGCAGCGGTAGACCGTGCCCTCGGCTTGCGCGCCCAGAGCCACCAGCGCGAGCAGGACGGCAGGAAGTCGATTCGGCATGCCGGCATTGTGTACGAAGGAGTGCAACAAAAAAGGGGCCGCGCGAGCGGCCCCCTTCGGTGGGGATGGCAGCGGCAGCGGAGTGGCTGCCCATGGCCATCACAGCGCGTAGTACATGTCGAACTCGACCGGGTGCGTGGCCATGCGGAAGCGGGTCACTTCCTGCATCTTCAGCTCGATGTAGGCGTCGATGTAGGAGTCGGTGAACACGCCGCCCTTGGTCAGGAAGGCACGGTCCTTGTCCAGGTAGTCCAGCGCCTGGTCGAGGCTGTGGCAGACGGTCGGGATCTTCGCGTCTTCTTCCGGCGGCAGGTGGTAGAGGTCCTTGGTGGCGGCTTCGCCCGGGTGGATCTTGTTCTCCACGCCGTCCAGGCCGGCCATCAGCAGGGCTGCGAAGGCCAGGTAGGGGTTGGCGGAGGGGTCCGGGAAGCGCGCTTCGATGCGGCGGCCCTTGGGGTTGCCGACGTAGGGGATGCGGATCGAGGCCGAGCGGTTCTTGGCCGAGTAGGCCAGCTTCACCGGGGCTTCGAAGCCGGGCACCAGGCGCTTGTACGAGTTCGTGCCGGGGTTGGTGATGGCGTTCAGCGCGCGGGCGTGCTTGATGATGCCGCCGATGTAGTACAGCGCGAATTCGCTCAGGCCGGCATAGCCGTCGCCGGCGAACAGGTTCTTGCCGTCCTTCCACACGGACTGATGCACGTGCATGCCGCTGCCGTTGTCGCCGACCAGGGGCTTGGGCATGAAGGTCGCGGTCTTGCCGTAGGCGTGGGCGACGTTGGTGATGATGTACTTCTGCAGCTGCAGCCAGTCGGCGCGCTCGACCAGCGAGCTGAACTTGGTGCCGATCTCCATCTGGCCGGCGTTCGCCACTTCGTGGTGGTGCACTTCGACCGGGATGCCCATCTGTTCGAGGATCAGGCACATCTCCGAGCGCATGTCCTGGCCGCTGTCGACCGGGGGCACGGGGAAGTAGCCGCCCTTGACGGTGGGGCGGTAGCCGCTGTTGCCGTGCTCGTATTCCTTGGACGAGTTCCAGGCGCCCTCTTCCGATTCGATCTTGAAGAAGGAGCCGGACATCTCATTGCCCCAGCGCACGCTGTCGAAGATGAAGAACTCGGGCTCGGGGCCGAAGTAGGCGGTGTCGCCCAGGCCGGAGGCCTTCAGATAGGCCTCGGCGCGCTTGGCCAGCGAGCGCGGGTCGCGCTCATAGGCCTTGCCGTCGGCGGGGTCGACGACGTCGCAGGACAGGATCAGCGTCGGCTCTTCGAAGAAGGGGTCGATGTTGGCCGTGTTGGGATCGGGCATCAGCAGCATGTCCGAAGCCTCGATGCCCTTCCAGCCGGCGATCGAGGAGCCGTCGAAGGCGTGACCCGACGTGAACTTGTCTTCATCGAAATGGGAGACGGGCACGGAGACGTGCTGCTCCTTGCCACGGGTGTCGGTGAAGCGGAAGTCGACGAACTTGACTTCGTTTTCCTTCACCATGTTCATCACATCGGCGACGGTCTTGGCCATCAATAGCTCCTAGCGGGATCGAGAGGGGTGGGTTGCCGCCGCCAGCGCACACGCGCCAGCGGCCACGGAGGAAATCAAAGCAGGTTGCATGCCAGAGTGCACCGACATGGGTTGTCGCGAGGCAGCGCCGGGCATTATGTGACGGCGTCAGTGACGGCGCGAGGACTATCGCACCAGCTCAGTGCTGATGGACGCACCAAACTGGATCACGCCCTGTTTGAGGGCGTCGTAGGCCGGAGAAAGGCGTTGCGCGTCGCCCTTCACACCCAGCTCGATGCAGCGCCCCCACTGCGGATGGTCGACGCTGGGCAGGCTGAAGACCTTGATGCCGGCGAACCCGGCCTCGATGGCCTCCATCAGCGGCGTCAGGCTGGCCTCCATCGCGCCCTGCACGATCAGCGAGCGCTCGGTGACGCCGACCTCGCGGTGCAGCTGCGGGTAGCGGTCCAGCACCCAGGCCATCATCGGATGGGCCATGACCGGGAAGCCGGGCAGGAAGTGCACGTTGCCGACGAAGAAGCCGGGGATCCTGTTGAAGGGGTTGGGGACGATGCCGGCGCCGTCGGGGAAGACGCCCATCTCGAAGCGGCGCAGGCTGTCCGGCTCGTCGGCCGTGACGGTCTTGCCCTGCTCCCGGGCCATCTGCCGGATGCGCTGCCAGATCAGCTCGCGCGCCTCGGGGTGCAGGGCCAGCGGCCGGCCGAGCGCGGCGGCGGCGGCCTGGCGCGTGTGGTCGTCGGGCGTGGCGCCGATGCCGCCGCAGCTCACGACGAGGTCGCCGCTGGCGAAGGCCTCGCGCAGCCGAGCCGTCAACAGCTCGCGGTCGTCGCCCAGGTACTGGGCCCACGCGAGTTGCATGCCGCGCTGCGCGAGCAGCTCGATGAACTTGGCCAGGTGCGAGTCCTGGCGCTTGGCCGAAAGGATCTCGTCGCCAATGATGAGCAGGCCGATCTGCATGTTTCAGGCTTCCAGAAGGACGGCGGACTCGGCCACCGGTTCCGCCGCGCGCCGCGCCTGCAGGGCCGCGAGCGCATAGTGCGCGAACCAGGCGGTGGAGAAGGCGAACACCAGCGTGTAGAGCCAGATCGCCAGCAGCACGAGGAAGGGCGCGAAGACGATGGCCATCGCACCGAAGGCCCAGATCAGCGACGGCGCCGCGCCGAGGTAGCCGCAGACGACACCCATGGCCAGCATGGGGATGCGGTGCTCGCGCAGCAGGGCCCGGCGCTCTTCCGCCGAAGCATGCTCGGCCAGCACGTCGTAGCCGAACACGCGGTAGGTCAACCAGCCCCAGATCAGCGGCGGCAGCACCATGACCAGCGGCGGGATCAGCCACAGCGGGATGGACAGCACGATGAGCACCAGGGCCACCAGCGTGGCGCCCAGCGAGGCCGCGACGCTCTGCAGCAGCGTGCCGCCGCGCTTCTTCTCGAGCAGCGGGAAGCGCCGCTCGGCCACCAGGCGCACGATGGCCGGCGTCATGCACAGCGCGACGAGGAGCAGGCTCAGCAGCAGCACGACGGGCACCACGCCCGCCAGCACGACGACCGCCGCCAGCGCGCTGCGCAGGGACTGCAGGCCCCAGGCATCCAGCCATTGCAGCAGGCTTTCGACGAGGCGCCAGCTTTCCAGCGTCGCGCGCACGCCGGCGATGGCGCCTTCCCAGAAGAAATACATGAAGCCGAACACCAGCACGCCGGAGATGACGAGGGGCAGCAGCGACAGCGCGATGACGCGCGGGTGCAGGCAGTAGGCGGCGGCGCGCCAGAAGGCATCGACGAGGCCCTGCATCAGGCGGTCTTTCCAAACGAGGCGAAGAGGCGGCTCAGGCCCAGCCACTGCTGGTGCCAGAAGCCGTGGCCGTAGTCGTGCGCGCCCTCCTCGGGCAGCTGGTCGCGCACGCCGGTGGCGTCGAAGCGGGGCTCGAAGTCGGCCGTGCGGAACAGCATGTCCCACCAGGGCAGCAGCACGCCGAAGTTGTGGCCGCCCAGCGTGCCGCGGCCCTCGCTCTCGTGGCCAATGCCGATGCTGTGGTGGCGGCGGTGAAAGCGCGGGCTGATCAGCAGCCGCTCGCCGAAAGCGCCGAAGCCGATGCGCGCATTGGCGTGCTGCAGGCTCTGCAGCAGCTGGGTGACGACGGTGATGGCGACGAACTGCCCCGGCTCGACGCCGATGAGGCGGGCCAGCAGCGCGAACGCGGTGGCGATGAGGACGTCGTCCAGCAGGTGGTTGCGGTCGTCGCTCCACATCGTCATCTGGCGCTGGCTGTGGTGCAGGCTGTGCAGCGCCCACCACCAGTTGAACTGGTGCTGCCAGCGGTGCAGCCAGTAGCCGACGAAATCGAAGACGACAAGGTAGAGCACCAGACTGACCCAGGCGATGTCGGTCACGCCGGGCCACAGCGCGTCGAGCTGCCAGGTGGGCAGGCCGGCCAGGCGCAACTGGCCGGCGACGCCGTCCCAGGCCGGCTGCACGGCGAAGAACATCGCCAGGCGCACGAGGCCGAGGCGGTGGATCAGCGTGTAGAGCACGTCGGTGCGCACGGCGCCGCGGTCGGTCACCGGCTCGACCGGCCAGCGCCGCTCCAGCAGGCCGATGCCCAGCAGCAGCACCGCCACCTGGATCAGTCCCCAGAGCAGCCAGCCTGTCGCGTCGAAGGCGTCCTCCAGCAGGTTGCCGAAGCCCAGCCCGAAGACGATGGGCTGCACGAAGGACTCGTACAGCGCGAGCTGCGCGGCGTCGAAGGCGTTGCTGATCCAGTCGATCACGGTTTCCTGGGGTCGGGTGGCTTGAACAGTGTCGCGTAACGCGGGTGCTCGCGCAGCGGCGCGAAGCATAGGCCCCGCTGCTCCAGCCCGGTCATCAGCGGCTCCAGCACGGCCGGCGCCCAGGCGTCCTGGCGCTGCCAGATGCCGAGGTGGGCGATCAGGATGTCGCCGGGCCGGATGTCGCGCAGCGCCTTCTCCAGCAACTGCGCGTTCGGGTAGGCCTGGCTGGGCAGCTCGTCGCCCAGGAAGCCCGCGCGGCTCCAGCCGACATGCGTGAAGCCGCAGGCCTTGGCCGCGTTCAGCAGCGCCGGGGACGTGCGCCCCGCGGGCGCGCGGAAGATGGGCGCCAGCGCCTTGCCCGTCATCGCGGTGAAGCGCTCGCCGACCCTCTTCAGGCTGTCGCAATACTGCTCGGGCGTCAGCTCGCGCAGGACGGGCGGGTTGATGCCGGCCTGGGTGCGCACCTTGAAGCGCACGACCCTGCCGTCGGCGTCCGCCACATCCTCCAGGAAGACATCGTGGTCCCAGGTGTGGGCACCGAAGTCATGGCCCTCGGCCGCGCGCTCGCGCCACCAGGGCGCCCAGGTCTCGTCCAGCGTCGTGCCGCCGGTCTGCGTGGGCTCGTTGGCGAGGAAGAAGGTCGCCTTGGCGTTGTGCTTCTTCAGCGTCTCCGCGATCAGCGGCGCGACGCCCATATGGCCGGTATCGAAGCTCAGGTAGACCGGCTTGTCGCAAGCCGGCTGCGCAGCGGCCGCGGTGGCCACCAGCGCCAGGAGCAAGGCCTTCATTGGCGCGGCTGGTGGTCCAGCGTCCAGATGCCGTGCGGCGACTTGCCGACCTTGACCTGGCGCACGACCCGGCGCGTCGTCGTGTCGATCTCGGTCAGCTTGCCGGCCCAGCGCGAGGTCACGAGCAGGGTCTTGCCGTCGCCCAGCACCTCCATGTCGTCCGGGCCGGCGGGGCCGGGAAACTGGTCGACGACCGTGAAGTTGTCGTAGTCGATCTTGCTGATCGTGTTGCCGGCGCGGTTGCTGACGAGGACGTGGCGCTTGTCACCCCAGCCGCGGAAGGAATGCGTGCCGTCGCCGGTGGGGAGGCGCTTGACGAGCCGGGGCGCCTTGCCCGACACGTCCCAGACCTCGACGAAGCGGTCGCCGGTCAGCGCGACGAGCAGGAATTTGTCGTCGGGCGTCAGGAAGATGTCGGCCGGCAGCTGGCCCACCGGCTGCTTCCAGCGCACCGTCTGCGTGGCCAGGTCGATGGCCAGCAGCTCGCTGCTGTCCTGCAGGCTGGCGTAGACCACCGTGCTCCTGCTGTCGATGTTCAGGTGGCTGGGCGTCCTGGGCGCCGGGATCTGCTTGACCAGCTGCAGCGGCTCCTTGGCCTCGCTGCCCTGCCAGCGGTAGAGGCTGACGTAGTCCAGCCGGTTGGAGGCCGTGACGAACCACTTCATGTCCGGCGAGAAGCGCAGGTGGTAGGGGTCGGAGATGCCGCGCACGACGCGCTGCACCTCGGCCGTGCGCGGGTTCAGGAAGGTCAGCGAGTCGCCCAGCGCGTTGGCGACGATGAGGCTCTTCTCGTCCGGCGACAGATAGAGGTGATGCGGCTCCTTGCCCGTCGGGATGCGCCTGATGACCTTGAAGCTGGCCGGGTCGACGACGGAGATGTCGGCATCCAGCGAGTTCAGCACGAAGACCGGCGGGCGCCCCTGCTGGGCCTGCGCCCCGAACGCCACCACCCAACCCAAGGCCAAGGCCCAACTGCGCAACATCCCGATCACTCCAATGCAAAGGGCGGCACGCCGCCGCCCTGTGCATCGAGTTTACCCGGGGGTGTTTGCGGGGCTCTGACCTGCGTCAAGCCGGCGCCTTCGTCGCCGCCCCCGGGCACGCCACCCGCCACCGAGCCCTCTTCGCTGCGGCCGCCGCGAAGCCCCTGGCAGAAAAAACCGGCGCGGATCATAGTGAGGCGCCCCCGGGGATTGCCGACATGCCGCTGCCCGCCCTGCCCCTGTTCGTGACCGATGCCGAGCTCGCGCTGCTGGAGACGCAGGCCCGGGGCGGCGGCGGCGACGCGGCGCTGGCCCTGGCCTGGGCGCTGCGCCAGCGTGACGGTGCGCGGGCGCGCGAGCTGCTGCCGCGCGCCACCGAAGGCCCGCGGCGCTGGCTGGTGGAGGCCGAATGCCAGGCCCTGGACGGCCAGCTCGATGCGGCCGAGGCGCTGCGCCGCCAAGCCCTGGCGGCCTTTGCCGACGCGGCCGATGCGGTCGGCCAGGCCGACGCCCAATGGCTGGGCTACCAGCTCGCGCTGGACCGCGGCGACCAGGCCGCCCTGCAGGCCGCCACGCATGCGGCCATCGCGCTGGCCGCCCAGTCAGGCGACGCAGGGCGCCTGCTCTTCATGCAGGCCTCCACGGCGCGCGCCGAACTGCTGCGCGACCGCAGTGCCGCCAAGGCCCATTGGGCTGGCCGCCTGCCCGCGCACAGCGCCGACCCGGTCTGCGAGGTCGCGCTGCGCGACTTCCGCGGCTGCCTGGAGGCGATGGGCTCCAACTTCCCGCAGGCCATCGCCGACTTCACGGCCGCCTTCGAGCTCGCACTGCAGACCGGCCAGCGCCGCCGCGCGATCGTGCTGGCCACCAACCTCGGCTTCGCGTTCACGCGCGCCCACGACTTCGAGAGCGCCATCGACTGGCAGCGCCGCGCGCTGGCCCTGGCCCGCGCGGCCGGCTGGCCGCGGCTTTACGGCCTGTGCCTGGCCCAGACCGGCGAGGCGCTGCGCCGCCTGGGCGAGCTGGACGAGGCCCGCGAGCTGCTGACCGAATGCCTGCAGACGCATGCCGGCGAACCCGGCGCCCGCGTCGTCGCGCTGGCCCGCAAATACCTCGCCCACCTGGAGATGGACGTCGGCGACGCCGCCGCCGGCCTGGCCGCCTTCGAGGGCCTGGCCCGTCACCCCGCCGTGCAGGCCTCGGTGGATCTGCAGATCGACGCCGACCAAGGCCTGGCCCGGGCGCTGCTGGGCCTGCAGCGGCTGGACGAGGCCGAGGCCGCCGCGTGCCGCGCCCTCGACGCCGCGCGCCGCCAGCAGGAACGCGGCCAGAGCCTGGAGGTGCTGGGCCTGCTGGCCGAGATCCGCCTCGCCCGGGGCGATGCCGGCCAGGCGCTGCAGCTGTACGAGCAGGCCCTGGCCGAGGCCGAAGCCCTGCCCGGCTACCGCCCGCCGCCGGCCCTGCTCGACGGCGCGGCCCGCGCCCACGCGATGCTGGGCCACTACCAGCCCGCCTTCGACATGGCGCGGCGCGCGATCGCGCTGCGCGAGTCCAGCCAGAGCGAGCAGGCCCGGCGGCGCTCGCGCGCCATCCACCTGCAGCACCAGGTCGACCGCGCGCGCACCGAGAGCGAGCACCTGCGCCGCCTGGCCGCCGCCGAGGCGGCCCGCTCGGCCGCGCTGGAGGACGCCCACGCGGTGCTGCAGCAGCTCAGCGCGATGGGCCAGGAGCTGACGGCCGAGCTCGATGCGGAGCGCGTGCTGGGCCTGCTGCGCGAGCGCGTCGGCGCGATGGTGGAGGTGGCCGAGTTCGGCGTCTTCCTGCTCGACGAGGGCCAGCAGATGCGCCCGGCGCCGGCCGCGGGCACGCTGCTGCTGCCCAGCGACGCGCCGGACCCCGAGCTCGCGCGCTGCGCCCGCGAGCGCCGCGAACTGCTGCTGCGCGACGGCACCGACCTGCTGCTGATGCCGCTGGCCGTCGGCAGCCAGCTCGTCGGTGTGCTGCGCCTGCGGTCGCGCGCGGCCGGCGCCTATGGCGAGCGCGAGCTGCTGATCCTGCGCAACCTCGCCGCCTATGCGGCCATCGCGCTCGAGAACGCGCGCGCCTACCAGCGCGTGGCCGTGCTGCAGCGCCAGGTCATCGCCCAGGAGCGCCTCGCCGCGCTGGGCGCCATGGTGGCCGGCGTGGCCCATGAGCTGAACACGCCCATCGGCAACAGCCTGCTGGCCGCGACGACGCTGCTGGCCGCCAACCGCGAGCTGGAGTCGCGCCTGGACGGCGGGCCGCCTCTGCGCCGCTCGGAGCTGATGCAGCAGACGCGGGTCACGCTGGACGGGCTGGCCCTGATCGAGCGCAGCATGCAGACGGCGGCCAGCCTGGTCGGCAACTTCAAGCAGATGGCCCAGCGGCGCGCCAGCCACGAGCGCCTGCAGTTCGAGCTGGCGACCTGGTGCCGGCTGCACCTGCGCCCGCTGGTGCAGCGCGCCGAGCAGGCCGGCCATGCGCTGGACATCGACATCCCGCCCGACCTGCTCATCGACAGCTACGCCGACCAGCTCGGCCAGGCGCTGGACATCCTCGTCAACAACGCGCTGCTGCACGGCATGCTGCCCGGCCGGCCCGGGCGCATCTCGGTCAGCGCGCTGTCCCTGCCCGGCGACCTGATCCGCCTGCAGGTCGCCGACGACGGCCGCGGCATGACGGCGGACGTGCTGCGCCGCGTCTTCGAGCCCTTCTTCTCGACCCGCTTCGGCCAGGGCGGCAACGGCCTGGGCCTGGCCATCTGCCACAGCCTCGTCGAGCAGGTGCTGGGCGGCCACATCCTGGCCCACAGCATCGCCGGCCAGGGCAGCCGCTTCGTGCTGGACCTGCCGCGCGTGGCGCCCTGACGGGAGCTGGATCAGCGCTGGGCGGCCCCGGGCACCAGCCCTTCGCGCCAGGCCTTGGCAATGGCCTCGGCGCGGCCCTCGGTGCCGAGCTTGGCCAGCACGGCCGACACATGGTGCTCGACGGTGCGCAAGCTCAGGCCCAGCCGGCCCGCGATGTCGGCATTGGCGCGGCCCTCGGCCAGCAGGGCCAGCACCTGCTGCTCGCGGCCGGTCAGCCCGTTGGGGTGCTGCCGCGACCGCGCATAGGGGCCGCGGCGGCGCTGCAGGGCCAGGCCGTGCCGCCGCGCCAGCACCTGCAGCCGGGCCAGCGCCGGCGCCGCGCCCAGCGGGGCGAGCAGGCGCTGCGCGTCGGCCAGGGCCGCTTCGGGCGCGTCGCCCGCCAGGGCCTGCTGCAGGCGCGCGACGCCGGCCTCGAAGGGCAGGCCCAGCCGGGCCCAGGCCTCGGCGGCCAGGTCGGGGCGGCCCGCCAGCTCCAGCGCCCAGGGCTCCGCCGGCCGCGCCGGCAGCGCCGCGGAACGGCCGCAACGCCGCAGCCAGGTGGCGAGGGCGCCGGCCGCCCAGGGGCTGGACTGCTGCTCGGGCAGCTCGCCCAGCGTCTGCAGCGCGGCGGCGGCGCCGGCCTCGTCGCCGGCCAGCCAGCGGCTCTCGGCCTGCGCCTGCAGCAGCGGCAGGATGCGGTGCCCTTCCCGGGTCGGCCGCGCGATGGCCAGCGCCTCGTCCAGCACTCCGCGGGCCTCGGGCGCGCCGCAGCGCAGCAAGGTCCAGGCGCGCACGGTCAGCGCGGGCAGCTTCATGATGGTGGTCAGCCGCGACATCGCCAGCACCTCGGCGGCGATGGCCAGGGCCTCCTCGTAGCGCCCCTGCTCCAGCCGCAGCTGGGCCTGCCAGCCGACCAGATAGGGCCGCCAGGCATCGAGGTCGAAGCGGCGGTTGAAGGCGATGCCTTCGGCCAGCCAGACCTCGGCGCGGGCGAAGTCCTTGGACACGACCGCATGCTCGGCGATGTTGCTGTAGGCCCGCGCGGCCTGCTCGTGGAAGCCGCTCTCGCGCGCCAGGGCCAGGCTGCGTTCGAGCAGCGCGGCGCCCTCGGCATGGCCGGCGAACAGCGTCGCCGTGCCGACCGAGTTCAGCGCATGGCACAGCACCTCGCGCTCGCCGAGCCGCCTGGCCAGGCTCATCGCGCGCTCGCCCCAGAGCCGCGCCGGCTCGACGCGGTCCCGCAGCATGTGCAGCTGGGCCCGGGTCGCATAGGCCCAGGCCAGTTCGGCCCCCGGCGGGTGGGCCTGCAGCACCTCGACGGCCTCGGCCGCATAGCGCTCGGCCTCGGCCGCATCGCCCTGGTACCAGTGCAGCCGCGACAGCCAGCGCAGGTTGAGGCCGATCTTGTCGATACGGCCCAGTTGCCGCCACAGCGCCAGCGCGCGGTGGCGGGCCTGCACGACTTCGGCGTCGATGCGCAGGGCCAGACCGGCTTCGTAGGACCAGCTCTCATGCAGCTGGGCGCGCAGCGCCAGCGGCGCGGCATCGGCCACGCGCAGGGCCATGGCCAGCAGCAGCGCGGCCTGGCGGTGGGCGCCGACGGCGGCGGCCTGGGCCGCGGCGGCGGGCGCGAACTCCAGCACCGCTGCGGCATCGCCGGCCGCGCTGGCATGGTGGGCCAGCCGGGCCAGCGTGGCCTCGCCCGACACCCGGCCGCGCAGGGCCTGCAGCACGGCCGCATGGCGGCTGCGGCGCTGCATCGGCGCGAGCAGGTCGGCCACGGCCAGGCGCGCCAGCTCGTGGCGAAAGGCCAGCAGCTCGCCGCGGGCCACCAGCAGGCCCCGGGCGATGCAGTCGTCGACGGCCGGCGCGGCGTCGGGCAGCAGGGCCTGCGCCAGGGCCAGGCTGGCGCCGCCGGGCACGACGCACAGCGTGCTCAGCACCTCGCGCAATTCGGGCGCCAGCCGGCGGATGCGCGTCAGCACCGCGTCGCGCACGCCGCTGGGCACGGCAGCGGGGGCGCCCGGGTCGAGATCGACAACGCCGCTGGCCAGCACCTCGGTGACGAAGAAGGGATTGCCTGCCGTGGCCGCATGCAGCGCGGGTGCCGTCGAGGCGGGGCGGCCGGCGGCCGTGCACAGCGTGGCCACGGCGCCCACGGACAGCGGCGCCAGCGCCAGCCGCGTGCAGCAGGACGCGGGCAGGTCGCCGAGCAGCCGCCCCAGCGGATGCTCGGCATGCACCTCGTCGCTGCGGTAGCTCAGCAGCAGCAGCGCCGGCAACTGGGCGATGCGCCGCCCCAGATGCTTGATCAGGTCCAGCGTGGCCTCGTCCGCCCAGTGCAGGTCCTCGAAGACGAGCAGGCTGGGGTCGTGGGCATCGTCGAGCAGCTCGACCAGCGCGGCGCCGACCTCGCCGGCCGGCGCATTGCCGGCCAGCAGGGCCAGCAGGGCGCCGGCGGCCTCGCCGTGCGCCAGCCCGCGGGCCATCTCGTGCAGCGGGCCGAGGGGCCGCGCGGAGCCCAGGTCCTCGCAGCCGCCGCGCAGCAGGCGCAGGCCGGTCAGCCCGACGGCCTGGGTGGCCAGGGCCGCCACGACGCTGGTCTTGCCGATGCCAGCCTCGCCGCTGAGCAGCAGCACGCCGCCCCGGCCGGCCCGCGCCCGCGTCAGCGATGCCTGGGCCTGCTCCAGGGCCTCGGCTCTTTCCAGCAGCTCCATGACGCCCCCTAGGCTGAAGGGCCGCACGACGGCGAAATCTGGCGGTCCCGCCCCTGGGCCCGCGGCTCGCGCCCAGGCATTCTGTCGAGGCACCGCCGTCATCACATCCTCAAAATCGGGAGTCACCGCCCTTGAATGCACCGACTGTCTGGCCCTCGCGGTCCACGGCCGCGCCGCCGTCGGCGCTCCAGCTCTGGGCCCAGCTGCCGCTGCCGATCTGGGTGCTGCGGCCGACGCGCGAACTGGTCTTCGCGAATGCGGCGGCCGAAGCGCTTCGAACCGAAGTCGGCCAGGCCGCCGGCCGGCTGATGCAGCTGGGTTCGCTGCCGGCCCTGACGCTGGAGGCGCTGCTGCGGCTGAGCCCGCCGCAGATGGCGCTGTGGCTGCCGGCCAGCCGGCGCACCGGATGGCTGCAGGCCATGCCCCTGCCCGAGCTCGTGGCGCGCATGACGGCCTGGCCGGCCGACACGCGGCTGCTCAGCCTGCACCTGGACCGGCCCGAGCTGACGCAGCGCGCCCGCATCGACGCCCTCAGCGAGCAATTCCGGCTCAGCCCCGCCGAGCGCTGCGTGCTGCTGCTGCTGGCCGACGGCCAGATGCCCGAGGCCGTCGCGCGCCAGCTCGACATCACGCTGAGCACGGCCCGCGGTCATGTAAGGCGGCTGCTGCTGAAAAGCCATGCGCCGTCGCTGGCCCAGTTGCTGCGCTGGCTGGGCAGTGCGGAGGCCCTGCCCGGTTGAGCTGGGGCCGCGCCTGGCGGCCCCGGTCTCAGTCGGCCGCCCTGACGGCGGCCAGCACCTCGGACTCGGGCTTGAGCGCCAGCCGCTGGGTCGCCTCGTCGCCCTCGGGCAGCACGCTCAGCACGAAGGCGAACTGCTGGTTGGCCTGGCCGTCGCCCGTGCACTTGAGGTCATAGATGACGCGGCGGATGGCGTTGCGCAGTTCGGGCGGCGCGCGGCGGAACCTGACCTGGTCGACCGCGCCTTCGTCGAGACGGAAGCGCACCACCATGTCGGTGGGCTGCTCGACCGACGGCAGCTGCAGGCGCTCGCGCAGCACCTCGCCGTAGCCGGGGCAGACGCGGGAGACGTCGGCACGCGGCGCGGCCGGTTCGGCGGCACGCTGGGCGCTGATGCCCACGAGGGGCAGGCTGGTCTGGGCGCGGGCCGCCGGCAGGCAAGCCAGGCCGGCACCGAGGGCCAGCAGCGGAATGATGCGATGGAACATGGCGACCTCCTTGTGTTGAATGTCGAGCGCTATGGCGCGCTCGACTTCAAGATAGGTCGCCCCACTGCCCCGGCCCAGGGCCTCGTTCCTCAGGCCAGGTAGTGTTGACTACGCAAGACTGGGGAGTGCCCCAGCATCACCCCATGTGCAGGCCGCCGTTGCAGGAGAAGTCCGCGCCGGTCGTGAAGCCGCTGTCCTCGCCGGCCAGCCAGGTCACGACGGAGCCGATCTCCTCCGGCGTGCCCAGGCGCCTGACCGGGATGGTCGCGACGATCTTCTCCAGGATCTCGGGCTTGATGGCCTTGACCATGTCGGTGCCGATATAGCCGGGGCTGACGGTGTTGACCGTCACGCCCTTGCTCGCCAGCTCCTGGGCCAGGGCCATCGTGAAGCCGTGCATGCCGGCCTTGGCGGCCGAGTAGTTGGTCTGGCCGGCCTGGCCCTTCTCGCCGTTGACCGAGCTGATCTGGATGATGCGGCCCCAGCCCTTTTCCACCATGCCGGGCACGACCTGCTTGGTCACGTTGAACATGGAGTTCAGGTTGGTGTCGATGACGGCCTTCCAGTCGTCGGGGCTCATCTTCAGGAACATGCGGTCGCGCGTGATGCCGGCGTTGTTGACCAGCACGTCGATGGCGCCATGCTCGGAGATGGCCTTCTGGAAGGCCTCGACCGTCGAGTCCCAGTCGGCCACATTGCCGACCGAGGCGTGGAATGCAAAGCCCAGGGCCTTCTGCTCATCCAGCCACTTCTGGTAGTCACGGCTGGGGCCACAACCGGCGATGACCTTGAAGCCGGCCTTGGCCAGCTTCTGACAAATGGCGGTACCGATACCGCCCATGCCCCCGGTGACGTAGGCAATCTTCTGGCTCATTGAATGTCTCCTGTTGTGGTGGGTGAGGGTATCAACGTTCGACGGTCAGGGCGACGCCCATGCCGCCGCCGATGCACAGGGAAGCGATGCCCTTCTTGGCATCGCGCTTGGCCATCTCGTGCAACAGCGTGACGAGCACGCGGCAGCCGCTGGCGCCGATGGGGTGGCCCAGCGCGATGGCGCCGCCGTTGACGTTGACCTTGCTGGTGTCCCAGCCCATCTCGTTGTGCACGGCACAGGCCTGGGCCGCGAAGGCTTCGTTGATCTCGAGCAGGTCCAGGTCGGCGGGTTTCCAGCCGGCGCGCTCCAGGGCCTTGCGGGCGGCAGGCACCGGGCCCATGCCCATGTAGGCCGGATCCAGACCGGCCGAGGCATAGGAGGCGATGCGCGCCAGCGGCTTCAGGCCGAGCGCTGCGGCCTTGGCGGCGGTCATGACGACCACGCCGGCCGCGCCGTCGTTCAGGCCCGAGGCATTGCCGGCCGTCACGCTGCCGGCCTTGTCGAAGGCCGGACGCAGGCCCGCCAGCGCGTCGGCGGTGGACTTGCGGTTGATGAACTCGTCAGCGGCGAAGACGATGGGGTCGCCCTTCTTCTGCGCGATGCTGAACGGCACGATCTCGTCCTTGAAGCGGCCGGCGTCCTGGGCCGCGGCGGCCTTCTGCTGGCTGGCCAGCGCGAGCGCGTCCTGCTGCTCGCGGCCGATGCCGTACTTCTTCGCGACGTTCTCGGCGGTGATGCCCATGTGGTACTGGTTGTACACGTCCCACAGGCCGTCGACGATCATGGTGTCCACCATCTTCCAGTCGCCCATGCGCTGGCCGTCGCGCGAGCCGTTGAGCACGTGCGGGCTCATGCTCATGCTCTCCTGGCCGCCGGCGATGACGATCTCGCTGTCGCCGTCGCGGATGGCCTGGGCTGCCAGCATGACGGCCTTCAGGCCCGAGCCGCAGACCTTGTTGATGGTCATGGCCGGCACGGCCTGGGGCAGGCCGGACTTGATGACGGCCTGACGGGCCGGGTTCTGGCCCACGCCGGCCGTCAGCACCTGGCCGAGGATGACCTCGTTGATCTGGTCGCCCTGCAGGCCGGTGCGGCGCAGCAGGTCCTGGATGACGGCAGCCCCAAGCTCGCTGGCGGGCGTCTTGGCGAGGGTGCCGCCGAACTTGCCGATGGCGGTGCGCGCGGCGGCGACGATGACGATGTCTTGCTTGCTCATGGTTCCACTTCCTTTCAGGCTTTGACCTTGACGTACCGGCCCGGCGCCGGCTCGATGGATTTGTATTTGCGGTTGCCCGGCGCCTTGGGCGCAGGCTGGGGCGTGCCGGCATGCGAGGCCAGCCAAGCGGACCAGTCTGGCCACCAGCTGCCGGCGTGTTCGGTCGCGCTCTTGAACCAGGCCTCGGGGTCGGCCGGCAGGGCCGCACCCTTGGCGATCCAGTGGCTGCGCCTGGCCGGCTTGCCGGGCTTGGGCGGCGGGTTGATGACGCCGGCGATATGGCCCGACGCGCCCATCACGAAGCGCTTCCTGCCCTTCAAGATCTGCGTGCTGCGGTAGGCCGCGTGCCAGGGCACGATGTGGTCCTCGCGCGAGCCGTAGATGTAGACGGGGGCGTCGATGGCGCCGAGGTCGAGCTTCTCGCCGCAGACGGTCAGCCGGCCCGGCTCCTTCAGCTCGTTCTGCAGATAGGTGTGGCGCAGATACCAGCAGTACATCGGGCCGGGCAGGTTGGTCGAGTCGCCGTTCCAGTACAGCAGGTCGAAGGGCGGCGGCGCCTCGCCCTTCAGGTAGTTGCCGACGACATAGTTCCAGACCAGGTCGTTGGGCCGCAGGAAGCTGAAGGTCGTGGCCAGCTCCTGGCCGTGCAGCAACTGCGGGCCCTTGGGCGAGTCGGGGCCGAGCGTGGCCTCGCGCAGGCGCACGCTGGCCTCGTCGACGAAGATGTCCAGGATGCCGTTGTCGGCGAAGTCCAGCAGCGTGGTCAGCAGCGTGACGCTGGCGGCCGGCTGTTCGCCGCGCGCGGCCAGCACGGCCAGGCCGGTGGCGAGGATGGTGCCGCCGACGCAGAAGCCCAGCGTGTTGATCCTGTCCTGGCCCGAAATCTCCTGCGCGACGCGGATGGCCTGGATGGCGCCCTGCTCGATGTAGTCGTCCCAGCCCAGGTGCCTGACCGATTCGTCCGGGTTGCGCCAGCTGACGACGAAGACGCGGTTGCCCTCGGCCACCGCATAGCGGATCAGCGAGTTGTCGGGCTGCAGGTCGAGGATGTAGAACTTGTTGATGCAGGGCGGCACCATCAGCAGCGGCCGGGCCTTGACCTCGGCCGTCAGCGGCGCGTATTCGATGAGCTGGAAGAGCTCGTTCTCGTAGACGATGCTGCCGGCCGTCGTGGCGACGTTCCTGCCGACCTCGAAGGCGCTCTCGTCGGTCTGCGACACATGGCCGCGCTGCACGTCGCCCCACAGGTTCTGCAGGCCGCGCGACAGCGTCTCGCCACTGCTGTCCAGCGCGAGCTTCTGCGCCTCGGGGTTCAGCGCCAGGAAGTTGCTCGGCGACGCGGCATCGACGAACTGCTGCACGGCAAAGCGGATGCGCGCCTTGGTCTTGTCGTCGGCCTCGACGGCGCCGGCCATCTGCTGCAGCGTGCGGCCGTTGAGCAGATAGAGCTGGGTCATGAAGCTGGCGGCCGGGTTGGCGCGCCATTCGGGCGCCGCGAAGCGCCGGTCGCTGACGGCCGGGGCCTCGCCCTGGCCGAGCGACGCATTCCAAAGCGCCGTGGCCTGCTGCATGTAGCCGGCCTGCAGCTCGGCCAGCGTGGCCGGCGAGATCTGCGGCAGCTGCGCCATCTGCTGCATCAGCTCCGCAAAGGCCTGGCCCTCCATCGGGGGCAGGGCGTCGTTCTTCTTGCGAGTGGCCATGTATTCCTCGGATCTCCGTCATCGCCGCAAGCGGTCTTGCATTGGCCGCTGCAATAAGCTTGCCACATCTTGCCGACACGGCTTTGTAACCCCGTGCGCTGACGCGCCCATGACACTCTCGCCGCCATGTACCTCGTCGCCCTTGCCTGGGCCTACGTCGCGCTGCTGATGGCCGCCGCCGAAGCGCTGAGCCCGCAGGGCACGCTGCTGGGCGCCTTCGTCACGCTGATGCTCTACGGCGTGCTGCCGCTGGGCCTGCTGCTCTACATCCTCGGCACGCCGGGCCGCCGGCGGCGCCGGCGCGCCGCGGAACTAGCGGCCGAGGGCGATGCAGGCGGCCATCCGCCCACGGGGCCGGCCGAGGGCCTCGCCGCGGAACGAGAAGAAGCGTGAGTCCTCGGTCAGCGTGCACCAGCCGCCGCCGCTGACCTCGCCCACGCCGGCGGCCCGCAGGCGATCGCGGGCCAGCAGAGCGAGGTCTGCACGCCAGCGCGGCTCGGGGTTGGGGCGGTAGAGGAAGCCGGGCTGGTCACGGTCAAGCGGCTCCCGCCCGAAGGCCCGCACGACCTCGGGGCCGACCTCGAAGGCCTCGGGGCCGATGCAGGCGCCGAGCCAGGCCCTGACCTCGCCGGGCCCGCAGCAAGCCGCGCTGCACAGCTCGGCCACGGTGTTCTCCAGCACGCCCGCGGCCAGGCCGCGCCAGCCCGCATGGGCGCCGGCCACGCCGCCCGGCGCGGCCAACAGCACCGGCAGGCAGTCGGCCACGAGGATGGCCACGGCCAGCCCGCGGTCGGTGGACACGGCGGCGTCCGCCTGCGGCGCGTTGTCGTCATGCCAGTCGGCGCGCAGGCGCACGACCTCGGCGCCATGCACCTGGTCCAGGAAGACGGGTCGCGCACCGAGCAGCCCGGCCAGGCTCGCGCGGTTGGCGCGCACCTCGTCGGGGTCGCCGGACCTGCGGCCGAAATTGAGCCCGCGCGTCGTCATGAAGGCGGTCACGCCAGGCCAGTCCGGCCTCAGCCAGCCCGCGTCAGGCCGCATCGGGGCAGGCGCTCGGATGCGTGTTCGCGAAGGCCGGCAGCTCCAGGCAGGCGGCGTTGACGCGCATCACCGTCGGGTAGGCCTCCAGCGGGCATTCGAAACGCTGCGCGTTGTAGACCTGGGGCACGAGCAGACAGTCGGCCAGCCCGGGCGCGTCGCCGAAGCTGAAGCGGCCGGCCGTCGCCGCCAGGCGCTGCTCGACGATGCCCAGGCCCGTCGCGATCCAGTGGCGGTACCAGCGGTCCACCTCGTCCTGCGGATGGCCGAGGTCGTTCTTCAGGTAGCGCAGCACGCGCAGGTTGTTGACCGGGTGGATGTCGCAGCCGATGTCCTGGGCCAGCGCCCTGACCTGCGCCCGCGCGACCGGGTCGCGCGGCAGCAGCGGCGGCTCGGCATGGGTCTCTTCCAGGTATTCCAGGATGGCCATGGACTGGCTCAGCCAGCGGCCGTCGTCCAGCACCAGCGCGGGGACGAGGTGGGACACCTGCTGGTTCGCGAACGGCCCGGCGAACTGCTCGTTCTTCGCGAGGTGGATGGGCAGGTAGTCGTAGTCCAGGCCCTTCATCGCGAGGCCGATGCGCACGCGCCAGGAGGCCGACGAACGGAAGTAGTTGTAGAGCTTCATGGTCTTCATTTTGGCCCTCTAAACTGGCCCGATGTTGACGCGCTTCAAGCATTGCCCGAACTGCGGCACCACCGTGGACTACCGCATCCCGCCCGACGACAACCGCGAGCGCGCCGTCTGCCCGGCCTGCGGCAGCGTCCACTACCAGAACCCGCTGAACGTGGTCGGCACGCTGCCGGTCTGGGAGGCCGATGGCCGCGTGCTGCTGTGCCGCCGCGCGATCGAGCCGCGCTACGGCCTGTGGACGCTGCCGGCCGGCTTCATGGAGCTGGGCGAGACGACGGCCGAGGGCGCGCTGCGCGAGACGCAGGAGGAGGCCGGCGCCGACGTCGAGATGGGGCCGCTCTACACCGTGCTCAACGTCGTGCGCGTGGGCCAGGTCCACGTCTTCTACCGCGCGCGGCTGCGCTCGCCGGCCTTCAACCCGGGGCCGGAATCGCTGGAGGCGCGCCTCTTCGCCGAGAGCGAGATCCCCTGGGACGAGATCGCCTTCAAGACGACGCGCGAGACGCTGCGCTGCTTCTTCGAGGACCGCCGCCGCGGCAGCGGCTACGGCCTGCACGACATCGACATCCCTTGATCGCGGCGGGCGGCTCGCGCATCATCGCCGAACCCTCCGAATACAGGGAGCTGGGCATGCCGACACGACGCTCGTGGTGCAAGGCGGGGCTGGGCTGGACGGGCGGGCTGGCGCTGGCGCAGCCGGCCCGCGCGACGCTGCTGCGCGCGGTGGGCTCACAGTTCGCGCGCATCTTCGAGGGCGGCGAGGGCCAGGCGCCGCGGGGCCTGGCCGTGGACCTGCTGGGCCAGCTTTTCGGCGACGGCGTGCGCTGCGAATGGATGCCCTGGTCGCGCGCCCAACTGACGCTGGAACAGGGCGAGGCCGACATCCTCATCGGCCCCTACCGCACACCGGAGCGCGAGACGCGCATGCTGTTCAGCGTGCGCTCCTTCTATTCGGACGCCATGGTCTGGTATGCCCGCCGCGGCGAGGAGGCCCGCTGGACGGGCGAAATCTCCGGGCTCGCCCAGACGCCCGTGGCCGCCGTGCGCGGCTGGGCCTATGGCAGCCGCTTCGAACGCATGAAGCCCCTGCTGGGCCAGCTGACCTGGGTGCAGAGCGTGGACGCCGGCCTGCAGATGCTGATGAAGCGCCGCGTCGAGCTGTTCGCGGCTAACGACCGCAACTGCCAGCCGGTGCTGCAGAGGCTGAACCTGGCGGATGCCGTGGTGCGCTGCTCGCCGCCGCTGGACGTGCTGCACGGCCACATGGCCTTCGCCCGCAGCGCCGGCGGCGAGGCGCTGTCGCAGCGCTACGACCAGGCCTTCGAGCAGTGGCTGCGCACGGGCTCGGCGGCCGAGCTGTACCGGCGCTGGGGCGTGGACCGCCCGGTCACGGCCGCCTAGCGCCGTCCGCCGCCGAGCACGCGCGCCGGCAGCATGACGATGGCGCGCAGCAGCTCGAAGACGCCCTCGACCGCGATGCCCAGCAGCCTGAAGGGCAGCGTGATCAGCCAGACCAGCGGCCAGGCCACCAGGGCCAGCAGCGCCAGCGGCCAGCAGATCGGGAACAGGGCAATCCAGAGCAGGAAGGTCAGCATCGCAAGCACTCCTCGGAGGGAACACGGCCGACTCTAGCCAGACCCAGGTCGCCATTCATCCGGCTTGCGACGAAACGATGGATTCGCGGGGCCGGCGGTTCATACGCGCCGCCGGCCGGCGACGTAGCAGGCCGCGAGATTGCGCTCGTCGGCCAGCGTCATCCACGCGAAGACGCGCTCGTGCAACTCGCGGGCCACCGCGTCACGCGCCTGCGCGACCGGCCCCCGGGCCCAGTCCCAGACGCAGATGTCGGCCGCCTGGCCGGCCGACAGCCCGCCGATCTCGCCGCCCAGGCGCAGCGCCCCGGCCGCGCCGCGCGTGGCCGCGTGCAGGGCCACCCAGGCCGTCAGGCGCGCGCCGCGCAGGGCCTGGATCTTGTAGGCGTCGAGCAGGTTGCGCGGCAGGCTCAGCGAGGTGCCGCCGCCGACGTCGGACGCGAGGCTGACGTTGAAACCCGCGCCCGGCCAGTCGAACAGCCCGCTGCCCAGGAAGAGATTGCTCGACGGGCAATGCGCCACCTGGGCGCCGCGCGCGGCGAGAAGGCGCCTGTCGGCATCGTCCAGCCAGATGCCGTGGGCCAGCACGGCGCGCTCGTGCACGAGGCCGACGCGCTCGTAGACGTCGAGATAGCTGCGCGCCTCGGGAAAGAGCCGGGCCACCCAGTCGACCTCGGCGCGGTTCTCGGCGACGTGGGTCTGCATATAGAGGCTGGCGTCGGCGCGGCACAGCGCGCCGGCCATCGCCAGTTGGGCCGGCGTGCTGGTGGGCGCGAAGCGCACCGTCACCGCATAGGCCAGGCGCTGGTACGGGCCGCCCTGGCCGTGAAAGCGGTCGATCAGGTCGACGCAGTCGCGCTCGGCCTGTTCGACGTCGTCGCGCAGCCCGTCGGGCGCATGACGGTCCATCAGCACCTTGCCGGTGACCAGGCGCATGCCGCGCGCCGCGGCGCCCTCGAACAGCGCCTCGGCCGAGACCTTGTGCACCGTCGGGAAGACGACGGCCGAGGTCGTGCCGCTGGCCAGCAGCGCATCCAGGAAGACCTCGGCCCCCGCACGGCTGCGCGCCGGGTCGGCAAAGGCCGCCTCGGCCGGGAAGGTGTAGCGCTCGAGCCAGTCCAGCAGCTCGCTGCCATAGGAGGCGATGACCTCCAGCTGCGGGCAATGGACATGGGTGTCGATGAAGCCCGGCAGCACGAGCCGGCCGGCATGGTCGTCGCGCGCCCAGCTCTCGTCGGGCTCGGCGGCCTGGCGGCCGACGATGCGGCCGTCCTCGATCAGCAGCCAGTGGTCGCGGTCGAAACGCACCGCCGGCGACTCGGCATCGCCCCAGGCCGGTGCGGCCGTGAAATCGAGCAGGTCGCCACGCAGCGCCCATCGGCGCGGGGCATCCGAGAATTTTTCCTTGTTAGTAAAACTCATATGGCAATTCTGAGGCAAGGTCGGACAATCGAGGCCAGCATGAATACCCGCCCCATCCGTTTCTTCCACCGCGGCGCGGTCGTGGCGGTGGCCGGCCTGCCGCCGACCACGACGGTGCTGCAATACCTGCGCGAGCATGCCGGCTGCACCGGCACCAAGGAAGGCTGCGCCGAGGGCGACTGCGGCGCCTGCACGGTCATCCAGGGCGAGCTGGATGCCAGCGGCCAGCTGCAGCTGCGCAACGTCAACGCCTGCACCCAGTTCCTGCCGACGCTGGACGGCCGCGCGCTGCTGACCGTGGAAGACCTCGGCGGCCCCGCGCGGCTCAGCCCCGTGCAGCAGGCCCTGGTGGCCTGCCACGGCTCGCAATGCGGTTTCTGCACGCCTGGCTTCGTCATGACGCTGACCGCCTGCTACGAGCGCCACCAGCAGGCCGGCACGCGGCCCGACCGCCAGCAGCTGGCCGACGAGCTCGCCGGCAACCTGTGCCGCTGCACCGGCTACCGCCCCATCCTGGATGCCGGCGAGCAGATGTTCGACGCGCCGGCCCGCCCGCTGGACCGCGAGCCCATCGCCGCCGCGCTGCGCGCTCTGGCCGCCGACGCGGCACTGGCCTATGAGCACGCCGGCCAGCACTTCCATGCGCCGCAGACCCTGGCCGAGCTGGCCCGGCTGCTTGAGGCCCACCCGGATGCGACGCTGCTGGCCGGCTCCACCGACATCGGCCTGTGGGTCAACAAGCAGTTCCGCGTGCTGCCCCGGCTGATCTACACCGGCCGCGTCGCCGCGCTGCGCGAGATCCGGCCCGAGCCGCTGGGCGGCCAGCCCGGCCTGTGGATAGGCGCCGCGGCGTCGCTGGAGGAGGCCTGGGCCGCGCTCGCCGCGCTGGCGCCGTCGCTGGCCGAGCTGTGGCGGCGCTTCGCGGCGCCGCCGGTGCGGCATGCCGGCACGCTCGGCGGCAATATCGCCAACGGCTCGCCCATCGGCGACGGCGCGCCGGCCCTGATCGCGCTGGGCGCCGAGCTCGTGCTGCGCCGCGGCGCCCGACAGCGCCGCCTGCCGCTGCAGGACTTCTATCTGGACTACATGAAGAAGGATCTGCAGCCCGGCGAGTTCGTCGAGGCGATGCACGTGCCCGCGCCCGACACCAGCTGGGCGATCTCGGCCCACAAAGTCTCCAAGCGCCACGACAGCGACATCTCCGCCGTCTGCGCGGTGCTGGCCCTGCAGCTGCGCAACGGCAGCGTGCAGCAGGCCCGCTTCGCCTTCGGCGGCATGGCCGCCATCGTCAAGCGTGCCGGCGCGGCCGAGGCCGCCGTCATCGGCCAGCCCTGGACCGAGGCCACGGCCGAAGCCGCCGCCGCCGCGCTGGCGCAGGACTTCAAGCCGATGACCGACATGCGCGCCTCCGATGGCTACCGGCTCAGGGTCGCGCAGAACCTGCTGCGCAAGCTCTGGCTGGAGACGCTGGACCGGCGCACGATCACCGTCTGGCGCGCGGGGAGGCTGGCGGCATGAACAAGCCCGAAGCGCTTCCTCTGCTGCAACCGGTCGTCGGCCGCCCGCTGCCGCACGAGTCCGCCCACCTGCACGTCAGCGGCGCCGCGCCCTACACCGACGACCTGCCCGAGCCGGCCGGCACGCTGCATGCGGCCCTGGGCCTGTCGCCCATCGCGCACGGCAGGCTGGTCGCCGTCGACCTGGAGCGCATCCGCCGGCAGCCCGGCGTCGTCGCGGTGCTGGGCGCGGCCGACATCCCGGCCGAGAACAACTGCGGCCCGCTGCTGCACGACGACCCCATCCTGGCTGCGGGCGAGTTGCGCTACGCCGGCCAGCCCGTCTTTGCCGTCATCGCGACCGACCGCGAGCTGGCCCGCCGCGCGGCCGCGCTGGCCAGGCAGGTCATCCAGGCCGAACCCCTGCCGGCCGTGCTGACGGCGCTGGAAGCGCACGCGGCCGGCCAGTATGTTTTGCCGCCCATGCATCTGACGCGCGGCGAGCCGGCCGCGCAGCTCGCCGCCGCGCCGCACCGCCTGCAAGGCCGCTGGAGCCTGGGTGGCCAGGAGCAGTTCTACCTGGAAGGCCAGATCAGCCTGGCCCTGCCGCAGGAAGGCGGCGAAGGCATGCTGCTGCACTGCTCGACCCAGCATCCGAGCGAGATGCAGCAGCTCGTCGCCCACGCGCTGGGCTGGCAGGCGCACCGCGTCGCCGTGCAGTGCCGGCGCATGGGCGGCGGCTTCGGCGGCAAGGAATCGCAGTCGGCGCTGTTCGCCTGCGTCGCCGCCATCGCCGCGCTGAAGCTGAACAGGCCTGTCAAGCTGCGCGTGGACCGCGACGACGACTTCCTCATCACCGGCCGCCGCCACGGCTTCGACTATCGCTGGGACGTGGGCTTCGACGCCGACGGCCGCATCCTCGCGGTCGACGTCGACCTGATCGCCAACGCCGGCCACAGCGCCGACCTGTCCGCGCCGGTCATGGCGCGCGCGCTCTGCCATTTCGACAACGCCTACTGGCTGCCCCATGTGGCCATGCACGGCTATTGCGCGCGGACGAACACGCAGAGCAACACCGCCTTCCGCGGCTTCGGCGGCCCGCAGGGCGCCATCGCCATCGAGATGATCCTGGACGGCGTCGCGCGCCGCCTGGGGCTGGACCCGGCCGACGTGCGCCAGCGCAACTTTTACGCCGCCGGCCAGGACGTCACGCCCTACGGCCAGCAGGTCGAGGAGTTGCACGCCCAGGCGCTGACCGCACAGCTGCTGGCCAGCAGCCGCTATGCCGAGCGCCGCTCCGAGATCGCCGCCTTCAACGCCGCCAGCGCCGTGTTGAAGAAGGGCCTGGCCTTCACGCCGGTCAAGTTCGGCATCTCCTTCAATGTGGTTCACCTGAACCAGGCCGGCGCCCTGGTCCACGTCTACACCGACGGCTCGGTGCTCGTGAACCATGGCGGCACGGAGATGGGCCAGGGCCTGAACACCAAGGTGGCCCAGGTCGTCGCGCATGAGCTGGGCCTGCCGCTGTCGTCGGTGCGCTGCTCGGCCACCGACACGAGCAAGGTCGCCAACACCTCGGCCACGGCGGCCTCCACCGGCAGCGACCTGAACGGCAAGGCCGCCCAGGATGCGGCGCGCAGGATCAAGGCCAGGCTCGCGGCCCTCGCGGCCGAGCGCTTCGGCTGCGCGGCCGAACTGGTCGCCTTCGAGGGTGGCCGGGTCAGCGGCGGCGGCCAGAGCCTGTCCTTCGAAGACCTCGTCGCCGCGGCCTATCTGAAGCGCATCCAGCTCTGGAGCGACGGCTTCTACGCCACGCCCGGCCTGCACTGGGACAAGACCAGGCTGCAGGGCCGCCCCTTCTACTACTACGCCTGGGGCGGCGCCGTCTGCGAGGCACTGGTGGACACGCTCACCGGCGAGAACCGCATCACGCGCGCCGACCTGCTGCACGATGTCGGCGCCAGCCTGAACCCGGCCATCGACATCGGCCAGATCGAGGGCGGCTTCATCCAGGGCATGGGCTGGCTGACGATGGAAGAGCTGGTCTGGCACCCCGTGACGGGCCTGCTGACGACGCACGCGCCCAGCACCTACAAGATCCCGACCGCCAACGACTGCCCGACCGAGTTCCGCACCGAACTGTTCGGCATGGCCAACGCCAGCGAGACCATCCACCGCAGCAAGGCCGTCGGCGAGCCGCCGCTGCTGCTGGGCTTCGCGGCGCTGCTGGCCATCAAGGACGCCTGCGCGGCCTGCGGCCCCGAGGGCTGCGACCCGCCGCTGCGCGCGCCGGCCACGGCCGAGGCGGTGCTGGACGCCGTCGACGCCGTGCGCGGCTGAATCAGCGCCGCGGCCGCTGCGTCGCGGCCACCACGGCCTGCGTGCGCGAGCTGACGCCCAGCGCCTTCAGCACCGCGGCGACATGGTCCTTGACGGTCTCGACGCTGACGCCCAGCTCGCGCGCGATCAGCTTGTTGGACAGGCCCTGGGTCAGCAGATGCAGCACATGCTTCTGGCGCGGCGTCAGCGGCAGCTCGGCCCAGTCCGGCACCGGCGTGGGCGCCGGCACGGGCGGCGCGGGCGCGTCGTCGGCGCGCGGCTTCAGCGCCGGCACATAGGTGCCGCCGGCCAGCACGAGGTGCAGGGCCTGCACCAGCGTGCCCAGGTCACTGCGCTCGGGCACATAGCCCATCGCGCCGGCGCCCAGGGCCCGCAGCGCGTCCTCGGTCTCGTCGCGGCCGGAGACGACGACCACCGGCAGCATCAGATGCTCGCGGTGGATCTGCTGCAGCAGCTCGAAGCCGCCCTCCACCCGCAGGTCCAGCAGCACGAGGCGGGGGAGGTTCTGCGCCAGCGCCGCGCGGGCGGCGTCGGCGGTGTCGACGCCCTGCACCTGGGCCTCGGCGAAATGCTGCTCGATCAGGCCGGTGAGTGCGGCACGCACCATCGGAAAAGCATCGACCAGCAAGATCCTCATCACAACCCAACCCCGTTCAGTGGCCGCGATGATAGTCAACGCAGGGCCGCGCCCAGCAGAGGCTTGGCCCAGGCCGGCACGCTGCGCAGCGGCGCGTGAGAAACGACGCGGCCGGCCCGCATCTGCAGCAGCAGCACCGGCTGGGGCCGGCGGCCGGCGCGCGGGTCGGCCTCGAAGCTGTTGTCGTAGACGCGCAGGCTGGCCAGATGCGGCATCAGCTTGACGAGGCTGCTGCGGCTGGCGTCGAAGCGCTCGCGCACCTTGGCCTCGGGAATGTCGTGGCCGCCGGCCGCCACGCGCGCCTGGATGCGGCGCAGATGCAGCTCGGGCGTGGCCAGGCCGGCATACCAGACGTGGATCTCGGCGCCGGCACGGGCGCCCTCCAGCAGCAGCCTGGCCATGCTGCGGCCGCCCAGCGTCGTCTCGAAGGCATAGGTCAGCCCCTCGGCGAGCGCCTTCTCCAGGCCGCGGCGGCCCAGCGTCCAGGCCAGGCCGTTGGCCTGGCTCACGGAGAGGCCGGGCCGCTGTTCGCGCAGCATTGCGGCGGCCACGTCGGGGTTGAAGAACTCTGCGCCGCTGGCCCGGATGGCCGCACCGCCCAGCGAGCTTTTGCCGGCGCCGTTGACGCCGGCCAGCACGAAGAGTTTGGCGGGCAAGGCTCAGGCAGTCTTGCGACGCGACGGTTTGGCGGCCTTGACCGCCGCGGCGCCGATGGCCTCGGGCGCCATCGCGAAGGCCTCCGCCAGCGCGTCGCCCTGGCCCTGCATGCGCGCCAGCATCGCGTCGAACTCGCCGCCCAAAGCGCCGAGGTCGGGCTCGGCGGCGCGCTGCAGCTCGCGGTAGCGCTCGACCGACATCAGCACGAAGGCCGGCTGGTCATGCTTGGTGATGAGCACCGCGCCATGGGCCGCCACGGCGCGGCCGACCTTCTGGATGCCGGCCACGAGCTGGGTGGCCGACACGCTGGGCAGTTGGTCGGCAACGGCGGGTTCGAGGACGGCAGACATGGCGGCTCTCCGTTGGGCAATGCCTGTATTTTCCATATTTTGTGAAAAATGGGAAATCAATGCGCCTCTTCCCAATTCGAACCCACGCCCACCTCGGCCAGCAGCGGCACCTTGAGCCGGGCCACGCCGGCCATCAGGCGCGGCACCTCGGCGCGCACCCAGTCCAGCTCGGCCTCGGGCACCTCGAAGACCAGTTCGTCGTGCACCTGCATGACGACGGCGGTCTGCTTGCCGGCGCGGTCCAGCTCGGCCTGCACGGCCAGCATGGCCAGCTTGATGAGGTCGGCCGCAGTGCCCTGCATGGGCGCGTTGATGGCCTGGCGCTCGGCGCCGGCGCGGCGCGGACCGTTGCCGCCGCGGATCTCGGGCAGATAGATGCGCCGGCCGAACAAGGTTTCGACGTAGCCGAGCTCGGCGGCACGCGCCTTGGTCTCGTCCATATAGCGCTTCACGCCGGCAAAGCGGGTGAAGTAGCGCTCGATGTAGTCCTTGGCGGCCTTCTGCTCTAGCCCCAACGCCGCGGCCAGGCCGAAGGCGCCCATGCCGTAGATCAGGCCGAAGTTGATGGTCTTGGCATAGCGGCGCTGCTCGCCGGAAACCTCGTCCAGCGGGATGCCGAACACCTCGCTGGCCGTCGCGCGGTGCACGTCCTGACCTTCCTGGAAGGCGCGCAGCAGGCCGGGGTCCTCGCTGATGTGGGCCATGATGCGCAGCTCGATCTGCGAGTAGTCGGCGCTGACGATGCGGCAGCCCGCGGGCGCGACGAAGGCCTCGCGCACGCGCCGGCCCTCGGCCGTGCGGATGGGGATGTTCTGCAGATTGGGCTCGTTGCTGGACAGCCGCCCCGTCACGGCCACGGCCTGGGCGTAGTTGGTGTGCACGCGGCCGGTCGCCGGGTTGATCTGCTGCGGCAGCTTGTCGGTGTAGGTGCTCTTGAGCTTGGCGAGGCCGCGGTATTCGAGGATCTTGGCCGGCAGCGGGAAGTCGGCGGCCAGTTCGGTCAACACCTCCTCGTCAGTGGACGGGGCGCCGGTGGCCGTCTTCTTGATGACCGGCAGGCCGAGCTTGCCGAACAGGATGTCGCCGATCTGCTTGGGCGAGCCGATGTTGAAGGGCTGGCCGGCAATCTCGTAGCACTGCTGCTCCAGCGCGATCAGGCGCTGGCCGATCTCGTGGCTCTGGGCCTGCAGCCGCGCCGCGTCGATCAGCACGCCGTGGCGCTCGATGCGGGCCAGCAGCGCGGCCGTGGGCATCTCGATGTCGCGGTAGATGCGGGTCAGCCCGGCTTCCGCCTCGATCTGCGGCCACAGCACCTGATGCAGGTGCAGACACATCTCGGAGTCCTCGCCGGAATAGGTCGTGGCCTTGGCCACGTCCACCTGGGCGAAGGGGATCTGGTGCACGCCCTTGCCGCACAGGTCCTCGTAGGACAGACCCTTGCGGCCGAGATGGCGCTCGGCCAGGGCTTCGAGGTTGTGGGTCTTGTGGGCCTCCAGCACATAGCTTTCCAGCAGCGTGTCGTGCTGCACGCCGCCGAGCGCAATGCCGGCATTGGCCAGCACGTGGCGGTCGTACTTCAGGTTCTGGCCGATCTTCTTGGCGCCCTCGTCCTCCAGCCAGGGCTTGAGGCGGGCCAGCACCTCGCCCAGCGGCAGTTGCTCGGGCGCATCCGGGCCGCTGTGGGCCAGCGGGATGTAGGCGGCCTCGCCGGGCCTGTCGGCAAAGGAGATGCCGACGATGCGCGCGGCCATCGGGTCGAGCGAATCGGTCTCGGTGTCCAGCGCACACAGCGGCGCGGCGCGCAGGCGGGCGATCCAGGCGTCGAGCTGCTCGAAGCTCAGGATGCAGTCGTACTGGCGGGCAATATCGGCCGCACCGGCGGGCGGCTCGGGCGCGTCGAACAGCCCCAGGTTGGCCGCGGGCGCCTTGGCAGGCTTGGCCTTGGGGGCCGGCACCTCGCCCGTCAGCTCCTTCAGCCAGGTCTTGAAGCCGTTGCGCGCGTAGAAGGCCGCCAGCGCGTCCTTGTCCGCCTCGCGCAGGGCCAGCGGCTCCAGCGTCGGCCAGCCGGCGATATGGCCGGCCAGGTCGCAGTCCAGCTTCACGGTGACGAGCCTGCGGCCCATCGGCAGCCAGTCCAGCGCGGCGCGCAGGTTCTCGCCGGCCTTGCCCTTGACCGTGGGCGCCGCGGCGATGACGCCGTCCAGCGAGCCGTACTCGGCCACCCACTTGGCCGCCGTCTTCGGGCCCACGCCGCTCACGCCCGGCACGTTGTCGACCGTGTCGCCCATCAGCGTCAGGTAGTCGACGATGCGGTCCGGCGCCACGCCGAACTTGGCGACGACGCCGGCCTCGTCCAGGCGCTCGTTGCTCATCGTGTTGATGAGTTCGACGTCCGGGTTGACGAGCTGGGCCAGGTCCTTGTCGCCGGTGGACACGACGACGCGGTGGCCCTGCTCCACGGCCACGCGGCTCAGCGTGCCGATGGCGTCGTCGGCCTCGATGCCGGGCACCGTCAGCACCGGCCAGCCCAGCAGCCTGACGACCTCGTGGATGGGCTCGATCTGCGCGCGCAGCTCGGGCGGCATGCGCGCGCGCTGGGCCTTGTACTCGGGGTACCACGCGTCGCGGAAGGTCGGGCCGGACGCATCGAAGACGCAGACCGCATGCTCGGCGCCGATGTCGCTGCGCAGCTTCTTCAGCATGGCCACCATGCCATGCACGGCACCGGTGGGCTGCCCCTCGGGGCCGCGCAGGTCGGGCATGGCATGGAAGGCGCGGTAGAGGTAGCTGGAGCCGTCGACCAGCAGCAGGATGGGTTTGCTCATGGCGACGGATTCTCGGACAGGTCCCACCTAGAATCGGCAGCATGCTTCGCCCCACCGCCCTGCTGCTGTTCGCCGTCTGCTGCACGAGCGCCCTCGCCGACCCGCCGCCCGAGCCCAAGGTCGAGCGCACCGTGGCGGAGGACGATCAGGTCCGCATCGAGGAGCTCAAGGTGCGCGGCGAGACCCGGAAGGTCACGGTCAGGAACAAGAAGACCAGGGCCCCCGACTACGAGATCGTCGTCAACGATGCCGGCCACGAGTCCGCCGGCGGCAGCGGCAAGAGCGGCTCGGGCACGCGGGTCTGGCGAATCCTCAATTTCTGATCGCGCGCGGCCCGCGGGCCGGCTCCCCCACATGGCCGTTTTCACCGAAGTCAGCCCGGCACAGGCGCAAGCCCTGCTGGACCACCTCAAGCTCGGGACATTGAGCTCGCTGCGCGGCATCGGCGCCGGCATCGAGAACACCAACTACTTCGTCGACTGCACGCAGGGCGACGGCCATCTGCAGCGCTATGTGCTGACGCTGTTCGAGCGCCTGACGGCCGAGCAGCTGCCCTTCTACCTGCGGCTGATGCAGCACCTCGCTCAGCGCGGCGTGCCCGTGCCGGAGCCGCATGCCGATGCGACGGGCGAGATCCTGTTCCAGGTCGCGGGCAAGCCGGCGGCCATCGTCGACCGCCTGCACGGCGGCCACCAACTGGCGCCGGACGCCTTCCACTGCAGCCAGGTCGGCGCGACGCTGGCGCAGATGCACCTCGCCGGGCGCGACTTCGACATGCGCCAGCCCAATCTGCGCGGCCTGGCCTGGTGGCGTGAGGTGGCTCCGCAGATCCTGCCCTTTCTCGACGCGCCCCAGGCCGAGCTGCTGAAGAGCGAGCTGGCCTACCAGCAGCAGCTGGCCGGGTCCGCCGAATTCGCGGCCATCCAGAAACTTCACTCGGGTCCCATCCACGCCGACCTGTTCCGCGACAACGTGATGTTCGAGCCCGGCGAGGGCCCGGGCCGCGAGCGCCTGACCGGCTTCTTCGACTTCTATTTCGCCGGCTGCGACACCTGGCTGTTCGACCTCGCCGTCTGCCTGAACGACTGGTGCATCGACCTGACCACCGGCGTCCTCATCGAGGAGCGCGCCGCCGTCTTCGTCGCCGCCTACGAGGGCGTGCGCCCGCTGTCCGGCGCCGAGCACCGCCTGCTGCCGGCACTGCTGCGCGCGGCGGCGCTGCGCTTCTGGGTGTCGCGCCTCTTTGACCTGCACCTGCCGCGCGAGGCCAGCCTGCTCAAGGCCCACGACCCGCGCCACTTCGAGCGCGTGCTGCGCGAGCGCATCGCCAAGCCCTGGCATGCCCTGCACGATGGAGCCAAGGCATGACGATGCAGCTGCATCTGCAACAGGTGCCGGCCCGCAACGGCCGGCTCTGGATCCGCCACGGCTTCAAGGTCTTCCAGCGCCAGCCCCTGGCCCTGGCCAGCCTGTTCGGGCTCTTCCTGTTCGCGGGCTTCGTGGCCATGCTGCTGCCCGGCGTCGGCCTGCTGCTGACCTTCGCCTCGCTGCCGCTGCTGTCGCTGGGCTTCATGCTGGCGACCCATCTCGTGCTGCAGAAGAAGACTCCGACGGCCAGCGTCTTCGTCGCGCCGCTCAAGCTCACGCCCGAGCGCCGCCGCAGCCAGATCGTGCTGTGCCTGAGCTATGCGCTGGCCATGCTGCTGATCGGCCTGCTGGCCGACTGGGTGGATGGCGGCAGCACACGCGACCTGCAGAAGCTCATCGCCGACAACGCCGACAGCGAGGCCATCGCCCAGGCCGCCACCGACCCGCGCCTGCTGTGGGGCATGTGCGCGCGCCTGGGCCTGGTGACGCTGCTGTCCGTGCCCTACTGGCATGCGCCTGCGCTGGTGCACTGGGGCGGCCAGGGCGTGGCCCAGGCCCTGTTCTCCAGCACGCTGGCGCTGTGGCGCAACAAGGCCGCGTTCGCGCTGAACGCGCTGCTCTGGGGCGGCCTGCTGCTGGCCGTGGCCGGCATCGTCAGCCTGGGCTTCGGCCTGATCGGGCTGACGCAGCTGGCGCCCATGGTGCTGATGGCCAGCGGCCTGCTGCTGTCGACGGTGTTCTACGCCTCGCTGTACTTCAGTTTCGTCGACTGCTTCATGTTCGGCGCGCCGAGCGATGTGCTGAGCGACTAACGCTTCGGCGGGATGGCATAGGTGCCGGTCGCATGCGCCACCGGCTCGTCCTCGCCTTCCGAGAAGATCCACACCTCGCCCACCGCCAGGGTCTTGCCCAGCTTCATCAGCCGGCAGCGCGCGACGACGCGCCGGTCCGCGCGCGGCTTGCGCAGGAAGTTGATGGACAGATGGGTCGTCACCGCCAGCGGCACGATGCCGATGCGCGCCAGGATGGCGACGTAGAGGGCCACGTCGGCCAGCGTCATCATGACCGGCCCAGACACCGTGCCGCCCGGGCGCAGCTCGCCCTCGCCCACCGGGTGCGCCACGACGACGCTGCCGTCCGCATCGACCTCCTCCAAGGTGCAGCGGTTCTGCGGGAATTCGGTGGCAAGAAAATCGGCCAGCGTCTGCTGATTCACGGCGGGTGACAGGTCCATGGGAGACTCCGGGAGGTACTGGCCGCAGCTTATGGCAAGCTTGTGGATGCGTTACCCCGTCGCCGGAGCCGTCATGGACACCACCTTTGAAACCCTGGAGGCCGAAGTGCTGAAGCTCTCTCCGGCTCAGCGCGCCCGGTTGCTGGATCGCGTGGTGGCCAGCCTCGATGCCGACGCCGCGCGCGATGCAGCCTGGGATGCCGTTGCGGCACTGCGCGAGGCGGAGCCCGCCCAGTTCGAACCGCTGGACGACGCCCTGGCTCGCCTGCGCGACGAGCGCGCGTGAGCCTCTCGATCCATCGGCTGGCGGCTGAAGAACTGGCCGCAGCATTCCACTTCTACCGGCACGAAGCCGGCTTGCGCTTGGCCCAACGCTTTCTCGACGAGTTCGAGCGCATTGCTCGGCTCATTGAGCGCCATCCCGAACTCGGTACTCCCACAGGTGACGGCCGCCGCAGCTATCCGCTGCACGACTTCCCGTATTCGGTGATCTACGCCCACGGAGCACACGGCTTGCGCATCCTCGTCGTGCGGCACCAGCACCGCGACCCGGCGCACGGCGAAGGCCGGCGCTGATCAATCGATCGGCGTCAGCTTCGCCACCGACAGCGCCAGCCACTTCGTGCCATGCCGGCCGAAGTTGACCTGGGCGCGCGCATCCGTGCCCGAGCCTTCCAGCGTCAGCAGCACGCCTTCGCCGAACTTGGTGTGGAACACGCCCTTGCCGACGCGCAGGCCACCGTGCTCGTTCGACACCTTCTGCCGCATGCTGGCGGCCATATTCGAAGGGATGGGCGGCTCGACCCAGGCGGCCTTCTCCACGCGGCCCGCGCCCACCATGCCCTTCAGGCCGCTGCCGCGCTCCCAGGCCTGCTGATAGTCGCGCGCAAAGCCCGAGCCGAAGCCCTGGTTGCGCGGCGTCAGCCACTTCAGCGCATCCTCGGGCAGTTCGTCGAAGAAACGGCTCTTGACGTGGTAGCGCGTCTGGCCGTGCAGCATGCGGGTCTGGCAGAAGCTTAAAGAGAGCTTCTTGCGCGCCCGCGTGATGGCCACATACATCAGCCGCCGCTCTTCCTCGAGGCCGTCGTGGTCCGACATCGCGTTCTCGTGCGGGAACAGGCCCTCTTCCAGGCCGGTGATGAACACGGCGTCGAACTCCAGGCCCTTGGCCGAGTGCACCGTCATCAGCTGCACGGCATCCTGGCCCGCCTGCGCCTGGTTGTCGCCGGCTTCCAGCGACGCATGCGTCAGGAAGGCCACCAGCGGCGACATGATCTCGCCGGTCTCCGCGTCGGGCACCGCGCCCGGCGTGCCGGCCTCGGCCACCTCATCGACCGGCAGGCCCACCGCGTTCTTGCCGAAGCCCTCCTGCATGACGAAGGCCTCGGCCGCGTTGATCAGTTCGTCCAGGTTCTCCAGCCGCTCGGCGCCGTCCTTGTCGGTGCGGTAGAAGTCCAGCAGACCCGAGGTCTCCAGCACCTGCTCGATGATCTCGCGCAGCGTCATGCCCTGCGTCAGGTTGCGCGTCGAGTCGATCAGATTGGTGAAGGCCACGAGGTTGGCGCCGCCCTTGCCGGCGATGGCGCCGACGCTCTGGTAGAGGCTGCGACCCGAGGCCTTGGCGGCGTCCTGCAGGTTCTCCAGCGTCCTGGCGCCGATGCCGCGCGTCGGGAAGTTCACGACGCGCAAAAAGCTGGTGTCGTCATTGGCGTTCTCCAGCAGGCGCAGATAGGCCAGCGCATGCTTGACCTCGGCGCGCTCGAAGAAGCGCAGGCCACCGTAGACGCGGTAAGGGATGCCCGAGTTGAAGAGGGCCGACTCGATGACCCGCGACTGCGCATTGCTGCGGTAGAGCACCGCGATCTCCTGCCGGTCCAGCCCACCGCGGTGGAGCTGCTGGATCTCCTCGATCAGCCACTGCGCCTCGGCGAAGTCGCTGGGCGCCTCCTGCACGCGGATGAGGTCGCCCTGGCCCGCGTCGGTGCGCAGCGTCTTGCCCAGGCGCTGGCTGTTGCGGCTGATCAGCTCGTTGGCCGCGTCCAGGATGTGGCCGAAGCTGCGGTAGTTCTGCTCCAGCTTGATGACCTTGCGCACACGGTACTCGCGCTCGAAATCGATCATGTTGCCGACGCGCGCACCGCGGAAGGCGTAGATGCTCTGGTCGTCGTCGCCCACGGCCAGCAGGCTCTGGCCGGTGCAGGCGCCCGGCGGCGCGAACATCTTCAGCCAGGCGTACTGCAGCTTGTTGGTGTCCTGGAACTCGTCGACGAGGATGTGGCGGAAGCGGTGCTGGTAGTGCTCGCGCACGGCCGGGTTGTCGCGCAGCAGCTCGTAGCTGCGCAGCATCAGCTCGGCGAAGTCGACGACACCCTCGCGCTGGCACTGGTCCTCGTAGTTGGCATAGATCTCGACGAGCTTGCGGGTCTGCTCGTCGCGCTGGTCCACGTCGCCGGGGCGCAGGCCGTCCTCCTTGCAGCCGGCGATGAACCAGCCGACCTGCTTGGGCACGAAGCGCTCCTCGTCCAGGTTCATCGCCTTGATGACGCGCTTGACGGCCGAGGTCGTGTCGCCGGCGTCCAGGATCTGGAAGGCCTGGGGCAGATGGGCCAGCTTCCAGTGCGCGCGCAGGAAGCGGTTGCACAGGCCGTGGAAGGTGCCTATCCACATGCCGCGCACGTTGAAGGGCAGCATCGTCGAGAGGCGCGTCAGCATCTCCTTGGCGGCCTTGTTCGTGAAGGTCACGGCCATCACGCCGCCGGGGCTGACCTGGCCGGTCTGCAGCAGCCAGGCGATGCGGGTGGTCAGCACGCGGGTCTTGCCGGAGCCGGCGCCGGCCAGGATCAGGGCCGGCTCTGGCGCGGCGGTGACGGCGGCGAGCTGCTCGGCGTTGAGGTTCTTGAGGAGGGGACTGTTCTGAGCCGCGTCGCTGGCGTCTTGCACGGAATTCATCTGCGCATTTTAGGGAGGCTGCCTCCGGCGCAACTTGCCGGCCCGCCCGGCCTTGGACCACTCGTAGGCCTCGCCGTCCGGCGTCCGGCGTCCTGCCGCCTTCCACCGACGCGACGCCGGCCCGGCCGACGTGGTCGGCCAGCTCCGTCGAGATGCTCACGTGGGCATGCCCCTGCCGGCGCCGGTCTTCGGCCCAGGCCAGCGCCTGCACGAGCTCGGCGCCGCCAAAGGACCGGCAGGCCGGCATGAGCGCGTCACCCTCGCCTTCCAGCCAATAGACCACGATGCCCAAGCCATGCTCCCGAGTCGAAGGCCAAAGCGTAGCGCCTCATCACTTGGTTGCCAAAGGCAACCATCATGCCGATGATGAGGCGATGAACACCGCTGCCCAGGCGCTCGACGTCCGCGCCTTCAACCGCTTCTACACCCGCCGCATCGGCATGCTCGCCCCCACGCTGTCCGGCAGCGGGTTCACGCTGCCGCAGGCCCGCGTGCTGTGGGAACTGAGCCATCACGCGCCCGTCAGCGCCGCGGCGCTGAGCAAGGGCCTGCAGCTCGACGCCGGCTACCTGAGCCGCCTGCTGCGCGGCCTGAAGGCCCGCGGCCTGCTGGCCGAGCAGGCCCACCCGAGCGATGGCCGGCAGCGGCTGCTCAGGCTCAGTGCCGCCGGCAGGCGCGCCTTCGCGCCGCTGGACCGCGGCAGCCAGGCCGAGACCGAGGCGCTGCTCGCGCCGCTGTCCACGCCGCAGCGCCAGGCGCTGCTGGGCGCGATGTCGCGCATCCAGGCCGTGCTGGAGCCCGAGGCCGCCGCCATCGAGCTGCGCCCGCCCCTGCCGGGCGATCTGGGCTGGCTGGTCGAACGCCACGGCGCGATCTATGCCGCCGAGTACGGCCTGGACGCCCGCTTCGAGGCCCTGGTCGCGCGCATCTGCGCCGACTTCGTCGACCGTTTCGATCCGGCGCGCGAGGCCTGCTGGATCGCCATGCGCGGCGCGGAACGCCTGGGCGCCGTCATGCTCGTGCAGGCTCGCAGCGACCGCACCGGCCGGCCGCGTCCGGGCGTCGCCCAGTTGCGCCTGCTGCTGCTGGAGCCGCACGCCCGCGGCCTGGGCCTGGGCAAGCGCCTCGTGCACCAGTGCAGCGGCTTCGCCCGCGGCGCTGGCTACCGGCGCGTGGTGCTGTGGACGCAGAGCGCGCTGACGGCGGCACGCGCGATCTATGCCGCGGAGGGCTATCGGCTCAAGCACAGCGAAGCCGCGCACAACTTCGGCCAGGACGTCGTCAGCGAGACCTGGGAGCTGGCCCTCTGAAGCGCCGCCCCCTTTGGTCGAGCCTTGCCACGCTGAGCCGGATCAGACCGATGCGGCTGCGGGCGCGGCTTACAGTGACGTCCATGCCCATGCCCGCCGCCTCGCCCTGCCCCTGCGGCCGACCCGCGACCTATGCCGGCTGCTGCGGCGCGCTGCATGCCGCGCATGCCGGCCGCCAGGCGCTGATGGCGCCGACGCCCGAAGCCCTGATGCGCTCGCGCTACAGCGCCTTCGTGCTCGACCTGCGGCCCTACCTGCTCGCCACTTGGCATGCCAGCAGGCGCCCTGGCGAGCTGGACCCGCCCGAGCCCGGCCTGAAATGGCTGGGCCTGGACGTGAAGCGCAGCACCATGCATGACGCCGATCACGGCACGGTGGAGTTCGTCGCCCGCAGCAGGCTCGGCGGCCGCGCGCACCGCCTGCACGAGGTCAGCCGCTTCGTGCGCGAGAACGGCGCGTGGTTCTACGTGGACGGCGATCTGTCTTGACGCTGGCCGTCCTGCACCTCGACGAACACCTCGTCGCCATCGACAAGCCGCCCGGACTGCTCGTCCACCGCACCCAGCTCGCGGCCGGCGAGGACGAGGCCGCGCTGCAGCGGCTGCGCGACCAGCTCGGCAGGCCCGTCTGGCCCGTGCACCGGCTGGACCGCGGCACCTCGGGCGTGCTGCTGTTCGCGCTGTCGCCCGAGGTCGCGTCGCTGCTGGGCGCGATGTTCGAGCAGGGCCGGATGGACAAGCGCTATCTGGCCCTGGTGCGCGGCTGGCCGCGCGAGGACGCCGGCCTCATCGACCACCCGCTCGCCCGCGACCCCGAACGGCCCTCCGCCGGGCAGCCGCTGCTGGAGGCGCAGACGCGCTGGCGCGTGCTCGCGCGCCTGGAGTGGCCGCTGGCCAGCGACCCGCGCTTCGCGACGACGCGGGTCGCGCTGCTGGAGGCCGAGCCGCTGCAGGGCCGCCGCCACCAGATCCGCCGCCATCTGAAGCACCTCGCCCACCCCATCCTCGGCGACGCGACGCATGGCAAGGGGCCGCTGAACCGCGCCGTGGCGGCCCATCTCGGCCTGCAGCGGCTGTGGCTGCATGCGCAGACGCTGCGGCTGCGGCATCCGCTGCTGGGGTCCGAACTGACGCTGCAGGCGCCGCCGGACGCGGCCTGGGAAAGGATCAGCCCGCCCCGGAAGAAAGGGGTCAGCCGAACTTGACCGCGTAGACCGGCGGCAGATGGGCCGACACGGTCTGCCAGCTGTCGCCCGCATCGGCGCTGGCCCACAGGCCGCCGGTGGTCGAGCCCATCATCAGCTGCTCGCCGGCGTCGTCCACCGCGAGACCGTGGCGGAAGACCAGGTCGTAGCAGTGCTGCTGCGGCAGGCCGGCGCGCAGCGCCTCGAAGCTGCGGCCGCCGTCGCGGGTGCGCGTCACGCAGAGCGCGCCGTCCACCGGCACGCGGCGCTCGTCCTTGACGGCCGGCACGAACCAGGCCGTGCCGGGGGCGTGCGGATGCGCCGCGACGGCGAAGCCGAAGCTCGACGGGCTGGCCTTCAGCTCGGTCCAGTTCGCGCCGTTGTCGCTGCTGCGGAAGATGCCGCAGTGGTGCTGGCACCAGAGCACGTCGGGCACGTCGCGGCAGCGGGCGATCAGATGCGGGTCCTGCACGTTCTCGTCGCCGGCCTGCTCGGGCGGCATGAAGTCGGCGCGCATGCCCCTGGCGCGCAGGCCCCAGGTCCGGCCGCCGTCGGTCGTGCGCCAGGCGCCGCCGCAGGAGATGCCCAGCAGCAGCTCGCCGGGGTTGCGCGGGTCGGGGCAGATGGAATGCAGGGCCGGCGCGTCGTTGCCGCCGCCGAACCAGCCCAGGCGCCTGGGCTCGTTCCACAGCGCCTCGTTGATCTGCCAGCTCTGCGCCCCGTCGCGGCTGGCGAACAGGCCGCCGGGGATGGTGCCGGCCCAGACCGTGTCGCCGGCACGTTCCAGCGACCAGATCTGCAGCAGCTTCCACGCCGGCCCTTCGGCGCCCTCGGGCTGGGGCGGATAGGCCGGCACGGCGACCTCGCGCCAGCTCTTGCCGGCGTCGTCGGACGCCTGCAGCTTGGTGCCGAAATGGCCGAGGTTGAGCGCGGCCAGCATGCGGCCCGAGGCGTCCGGCGGCAGCAGCATGCTGACCGGGTCGGCCAGGAAGCTGGGGTTCTCGATCTGCCAGCCGTTCGCGCGGCGGCGCAGCTCGAACAGGCCCTTGCGGGTCGCGGCCCAGGCGCGGTCTTGTGCCATCTCAACCTCCAGAAAGGGCTTGCAGGACGTGGACCCGGCTGTCCGGGCCGAGGGGGTCGCTCAAGCCCCGCAGGTCGCGGGCGCGGCGGCCGTCGATGAAGACGACGACGTTGTGGCGCAGATGGCCCTGGTCGTCGAGGATGTAGCCGCGCAGCCGCTCGTTGGTCGCGAACGCCGCGTCCAGGCCCGCGCGCAGCGTGGCCGCCGCGGTGTCGACGACGGGCGTGTCGACGAAGCGGCGCAGCTGCGGCGTGAACTCGATGCGGGCCATGCGCGGCATCATCGGCGCTGCCCCGGCCGGCTTCCAGTGCCGAAAGCCCTGGCTTCCGTCAGGCGTAGGAGGCCCGCCGACAATGCCGCCGATGAATCGAGGCATCGTCTACGCGCTGGGCGCCTATCTGAGCTGGGGGCTGTTCCCGCTGTACTTCCGCCAGATCGCGGCCGTGCCGGCGCTGCAGGTCGTGGCCCACCGCACGCTGTGGTCGCTGGCCTTCGTTGCCATCGTCATGCTCGCGACGGGGCGGCTGGCCTGGCTGAAGGGCGTGAGCCTGGCAACCTGGCGGCGCTTCGCGCTGTCGGCCGCGCTGATCGCCGTGAACTGGCTGACCTATGTCTGGGCCGTCGGCCACGGCCAGGTCATCAACGCGAGCCTGGGCTATTTCATCAACCCGCTGGTCAACGTGGCGCTGGGCTTCGCGGTGCTGCACGAGAGGCCGCGGCCGGTGCAGTGGCTGGCCGTGGGCCTGGCGGCCTTCGGCGTGCTGTGGCTGACCGTGGCGGCCGGCACCCTCCCCTGGGTGGCCCTGGTGCTGGCGCTGAGCTTCGGCCTCTACGGCCTGATGCGCAAGACCGCGGCCCTGGGAGCGCTGGAGGGCCTGGCGCTGGAGACGCTGATCCTCGCGCCGCTGGCCCTTGCGGGCCTGGCCTGGTGGTGGCAGGCCGGTGACCTGGCCGGGCAGACCGCCGTGGACTGGGCCTGGCTGATCGGCACCGGGCCGGTGACGGCCGGCGCGCTGCTGCTGTTCGCGGCCGGCGCGCGGCGCATCCCGCTCGCGACGCTGGGCATCGTGCAGTACGCATCGCCGTCGCTGCAGTTCCTGCTCGGCGTCTTCCTGTTCCACGAGCCCATGGACGCGAACCGCCTCGTCGCCTTCGGCTTCATCTGGGGCGCGCTGGCGGTCTACAGCGCCGAGGGCCTGTGGCAGACCCGGCGCATGCTGCGTTGTTCAGTGGCGAACGAGATAGTCGAAGGCGCCTAGCGCCGCCTTCGCGCCGTCGCCGGCGGCGATGACGATCTGCTTGAAAGGCACGGTCGTCACGTCGCCCGCGGCGAACACGCCGGGCAGCGAGGTCGCGCCCTTGGCGTCCACGATGATCTCGCCGTGCCTGCTGAGCTCGACGCTGCCGCGCAGCCATTCGGTGTTGGGCACGAGGCCGATCTGCACGAAGCAGCCGTCCACGTCGACGCGCCTGGCCTCGCCGCTGACGCGGTCGGTGTAGTTCAGGCCGTCGAGCTTGCCCTTCGTACCCGTGAACTCGGTCGTCTGCGCGTTCGTCACGACGCTGACGTTGGGCAGGCTCCTGAGCTTGTTGACGAGCACCGCGTCGGCGCGCAGCTCGGCCGCGAACTCCAGCAGCGTCACGTGCTTGACGATGCCGGCCAGGTCGATGGCCGCCTCGACGCCGGAGTTGCCGCCGCCGATGACGGCGACCGGCCTGCCCTTGAACAGCGGGCCGTCGCAGTGCGGGCAGTAGGCCACACCCTTGTTCCTGTACTCGGCCTCGCCGGGCACGCCGACATTGCGCCAGCGCGCGCCGGTGGAGAGGATGACCGTCTTGCCCTTCAGCGTCGCGCCGCTGGCCAGCCGCACCTCGACGAGGCCGCCGGGCTCGGCCGCGGGCGTCAGCTTCTCGGCGCGCTGCAGGTTGTGGATGTCGACCTCGTAGTCCTTCACATGGCCCTCCAGCGCGGCGGCGAACCGGGGGCCGTCGGTGGCCGAGACGGAGATGTAGTTCTCGATGCCCAGCGTGTCGTTGACCTGGCCGCCGAAGCGCTCGGCCGCGACGCCGGTGCGGATGCCCTTGCGCGCCGCGTACACGGCCGCTGCCGCGCCGGCCGGGCCGCCGCCGATGATGAGCACGTCGTAGGGCGCCTCGGCGTCGAGCTTCTGCGCGTCACGCGCCGCGGCGCCGGAGTCGAGCTTGGCGACGATCTCCTCCAGCGACATGCGGCCCGAGGCGAAGGGCTGGCCGTTCAGCCACACGGCCGGCACGGCCATGATCTCGCGGCCCTCGACCTCGCGCTGGAACAGGCCGCCGTCGATGACGGTGGTCTTGATGCGCGGGTTCAGCACGGCCATCAGCGACAGCGCCTGGACCACGTCCGGGCAGTTGTGACAGCTCAGGCTCATATAGACCTCGAAGTCGAGGTCGGCGTCCAGCGCCTTGACCGCGTCGATCGTCGCCGCCTCGACCTTGGGCGGGTGGCCGCCGGTCCACAGCAGCGCGAGCACGAGGGACGTGAACTCGTGGCCAAGCGGGATGGTGGCAAAGCGCAAGCTCTGCGCGCTGCCGGCGCGGCGCAGCAGGAAGCTGGGCTTGCGCGCATCGTCGCCGTCCGTCCGCAGCGTGATCTTGTCGCTCATCTCGGCGATCTCACCGAGCAGTTCGCGCATCTCGGCGGCGGCCGGCGTGCCGTCCAGCGTCGCGACGATGTCGAAGGGGAGCGTGACGCGCTCCAGATAGGCCTGGAGCTGGGTCTTGAGGGCGGCGTCCAACATGGTGACTTCCTTTCAGGGTGGCGTGGCGGGGCGGGCCACTGCTGAAAGGGTCCCCGTGTTGGAGGCCCTTTCAGCAGAGCCTGATGAGCTCTGCGGAGGGAAGGAGCCCTCCCGGGCTCCTTGCGAATCGCACTTAGATCTTGCCGACGAGGTCGAGGCTCGGAGCAATCGTCTTGGCGCCTTCGTTCCATTTGGCCGGGCAGACCTGGCCAGGGTTCTTGGCGGTGTACTGGGCGGCCTTCAGCTTGCGCAGCGTTTCCTTGACGTCACGGGCGATCTCGTTGGAGTGGACCTCGGCCGTCTTGATGACGCCTTCGGGGTTGATGACGAAGGTGCCGCGCAGGGCCAGGCCCTCTTCGGGGATGTGCACGCCGAAGGCATTGGTCAGCGTGTGGGTCGGGTCGCCGACCAGGGGGAACCTGGCCTTGCCGACGGCCGGCGAGGTCTCGTGCCAGACCTTGTGCGAGAAGTGGGTGTCGGTCGTGACGATGTAGACCTCGGTCTCCAGCTTCTGGAACTCGGCGTAGTGGTCGGCCGCGTCCTCGACTTCGGTCGGGCAGTTGAAGGTGAAGGCGGCCGGCATGAAGATCAGCACGGACCACTTGCCCTTCAGCGACTCCTCGGTGAGGGTCACGAACTTGCCGTTGTGGAAGGCTTCGGTCTTGAAGGGCTGGACTTGGGTGTTGATCAGGGACATTCGAAAGGCTCCGGAAGGGGCGGTTGATGGGATAGACAGAACTATATCGAAAACAGTGTTTCGGTTGAAAACGTTAATCAAATCATCATCATTGAGCCTGCCTATCGCGGCCCGAGTCAATTCCGCGTTCGCGGCGCGCGGTGCATGAACTCACGGGCCGAGCGACGGGCCGCTCCCTAGCCGGCCCGCGCTGGCGATGTGCTTGCGGCTCAATGCCGCAAGCATCGCCGTCCCCACGGGGGCTGAGGCCGGACACATTGCGCCCAGCGGGCGCGATGTGCCTGCCGAAGGGCTGCGGCACTGCCGCAGCGCGGTCTGCAAGACCGACCGGACTTGCTCGCGTTCAGCGATGCGAGGGCGGGGCTAACGTCAGGCTTCGTAGCGGCGGTCGTAGAGCTGGCGGGGGCTGAGCTTGACGCGCAGCGACTGCGCGCTGGCCAGGCCGGTGATCGCGTGCTCGGCCTGGGCGCTGTCCCGCCGCACCGGCGCCCCCAGCGGGTCGCCGTGGCGGTTCATGACGGCGCTGACCAGGGGCGTGCTGCCCGTGGCGCCGCGCCGCACGGCGACGGCCGTCTCGCCGCTGGCCAGCTTGACCAACGTGCCGGGCGGGAACATGCCGAACTCCTTGACCAGCAGAGCCGCGAAGGGGTGGCCGTTGCTGCCCGTGTAGAGCGCCTTGGCCGCCTGCGGCGCCGGCAGCCCGGCACGGCCGCCGCGGCTGGCGAGCTTGGCCAGGAAGATGTCGGCCACGCGCAGCAGCTGGGCCGCCTCGCAGGGTTCCGACAGGCCCTGCGGATAGCCGCCACCGCCCGACTGCTCGTGGTGCTGGGCCACGGCGGACAGCCATTCGGCGTCGTCGAGCCCGGCGTTGCGCAGCCAGGCCACGGCCTCGTCCGGGTGCCGGTTGATGGCCACGCGCTGCGGCGGCAGCAGCCTGCCGCCGCGCGAGGCCAGGCGGCCCTGCAGGTCGATGATGGACAGGTTCATCGTCAGCGCCGCGCCGACGAGGCTCTTCTGCCGCTCCGGCGCCCAGCCCAGGCGCCGCGACAGCACGGCGCCGACGGCGGCCGTGTGCAGCAGATGGGCCAGGCCGTAGACCTCGTGGCGGCTGTGGTCGTGCTGGACGACGACGAAGATCATCTGGTCCGTGAAGCGCCCCACCCAGCCGATCAACTGCGCGGCGCATTCCTTCACGCGCGGCAGGAAGAGCGGCTCCTGCGGCGCCCGCAGCAGCGTGGACAGGCGCGTCTGCAGCGCCTCCCAGCGTGCGAAGAAGTCCTCGCCGCCGCTGCTGCCGTCCGCGCCGCGGGCGGAGGCCTCGCGCACTTCGTCCATGTCGACGAAGACGCCGCGGCTCAGCAGCGCCTCGCGCATCTGCTCGCCCGGCACCGTCTGCCCCTTGGCGAGCAGCAGCTTGCCCTCGGCATCCCTCACCCCGAAAGGCAGCGGCGCACCCGCCTTGATGAGGCCGCCAACCTGTTGAATGGGAACGAGCTTCATGCCCGGATGATCTCCGGACTCAGGGCTAACGGTCCCAGGCGATGGAAGTGCTCAGAGTTCGAGCGCCAGCAGGTCCTCGACGGTCTGGCGGCGGCGGATCAGCCGGCTGGCGTCGCCGTCCACCAGCACCTCGGCCGCCAGCGGCCGGCTGTTGTAGTTGCTGGACATGGAGGCGCCATAGGCACCGGCATCGTGGATGACGAGCAGGTCGCCGACCTCGGCCTCGGGCAGCTCGCGCGTCAGCACCTCGCCGCCGGCCGCCTGCGTGAACACGTCGCCCGACTCGCACAGCGGGCCGGCCACGACGCAGTCGCGCAGCGGGCGCTGTGTGCCGTCGCGCGGCAGCAGCGTCATCGCGTGGAAGCTGCCGTACATGGCCGGGCGCATCAGCTCGTTGAAACCGGCATCCACCAGCACGAAGCGCTTGGCGCCCGCGCTCTTCACCGCCCTCACCTCGGCCAGCAGCACGGCGCTTTCGGCGACGAGGTAGCGGCCGGGCTCGATCTCCAGCGTGACCGCGTGGCCCACCAGGCCCTCGGCCTCGCGGCGCGCGGTGTCCCAGAGGCTGAAGTAGTGGTCCACGTCGACGCGGTCGTCGACGCGGCGGTAGGGAATCGACAGGCCGCCGCCGGCCGAGATCGCATGCAGGTCGTGGCCGGCCTCGATGGCCTGCTTCACGAAGCCCACCATGGCCTGGCCGACCTGGGCCAGATGGCCGTAGTCCACGCCCGAACCGATGTGCATGTGCAGGCCGACGAGCTTCAGCCCATGCTCGCGGATGGCCGCCAGCGCGGCACCGAGGTCGGCATGCCAGATGCCGTGCTTGCTGTGCTCGCCGCCGGTGTTGGTCTTCTGGCTGTGGCCGTGGCCGAAGCCGGGGTTGATGCGCAGCCAGACCGCATGGCCGGGGGACGCTGCGCCGAGCTGGTGCAGCATGTCGATGGAGCCGGCGTTGACCGGGACGCGGTGCTCGACGACGGTGGCCAGCGTCGCATGGTCGAGCAGGTCGGCCGTGAAGACGATCTCGTCGCCGCCCGGTCGATAGCCCGCGGCGATGGCTCGCAGGATCTCGCCGCGCGACACCGAGTCGACCTTGACGCCTTCGGCCCGCAGCAGCTTCAGGACGTGGACGTTGGAGCAAGCCTTCTGCGCGAAGCGCACGACGTCGAAGCGCTTCAGCGACACGGCGCGCTCGCGGAGGGTCGCGGCGTCGTAGACCCACAGCGGCGTGCCGTGCTCGGCGGCCAGGGCGGTGAGGCGGGCGGGGTTCAGGGCGGCAGGCAGGGGCTTGGTCATGGCGCGCAGCATGCGCTTCGCGGGCCATTCAATCAAATTGCAATTTGTCGGCAGACAATCCAATCCTGATATGGATATCCAGCACCGCCACATCGAGGTCTTCCGTGCCGTCATGACGGCCGGCAGCGTCACCGCCGCGGCCGCGCTGCTGCACACCTCCCAGCCCACGCTGTCGCGCGACCTCGCGCGGCTGGAGCAGTTGCTGGGCTATGCCCTCTTCGAGCGCGAACGCGGCCGGCTCAAGGCCACGGCGCGGGCACGGGCGCTGTTCGACGCGGTGGAACGCAGCTTCCAGGGCCTGGCCCGCGTCGTCGAGCGCGCCCAGGCGCTGGGGCGGGCCGAGGACACCGAGCTCAGCGTGCTGAGCCTGCCGGCGCTGAGCCATGCGCTGCTGCCCGGCGCGCTGGCGGCGTTGCTGGCCGAGCGGCCCGAGGCCCGCGTCTCCATCACGCCGGCCGAGCCGCCGCTGCTGGACGCCTGGATGGGCGAGCAGCGCTTCGACCTCGGCCTGGCCGAGCAGGCGGTGCCGCTGCCGGGCCTGCGCGTCGAGCCGCTGCTGGAAGCCGACGAGGTCGCCGTGCTGCCGGCCGGCCATGCGCTCGCCTCCCGCCAGCGCCTGGCCCTGGCCGACTTCGAGGGCCGCGACTTCATCAGCCTGGCCGAGGACGACCCCTACCGGCGCGAGATCGACGCGCGTTTCGCGGCCGCGAACGTCACGCGGCGCCTGCGCGTGCAGACGCACAGCGCCGTGGCCGTCTGCGAAATGGTGAGGGTGGGCCTGGGCCTGGCCATCGTGAACCCGCTGACGGCGGCGGCCTGCGCGGGCGCCGGCCTGGTCGTGCGGCCGCTGGCCGTGTCCATTCCCTATCGCGTCAGCGCGCTGATCCCGCTGCACCGGCCGGCGCAGCCGCTGGTGGGCGAGCTGCTCAGCCGGCTGCGCTCGAGCGCACCACCTGCGGCTTCGCGCCGAAGCGCTTGACGATGCTGGCCTCGATGCCGGCCGCGTCCAGGCCGCACAGGCTCATCAGCTTGGCCGGGTCGCCGTGCTCGACGAACTCGTCGGGCAGGCCCAGCTGCAGCACCGGCACATGGATGCCGGCCGCGTTCAGGGCCTCGGTCACGGCGCTGCCGGCGCCGCCCATGATGCAGCCGTCCTCGAGAGTGACGAGGGCGTCGTGCGTGCGCGCCAGCTCGGCCACCAGCTCGGTGTCCAGCGGCTTCACGAAGCGCATATTGGCGACCGTCGCGTCCAGGCGCTCGGCCGCTTCCAGCGCCGGGTAGAGCAGCGTTCCGAAGGCCAGCACCGCAATCCGCTGGCCCTTGCGGCGGATCTCGCCCCTGCCCCAGGCCTGGGCGGTCATCGCCTTGACCGGCACGACACCGGCGCCGGCGCCGCGCGGGTAGCGCACCGTGACCGGGCCGTCGTGCAGGAAGCCGGTGTACAGCGCCTGGCGGCATTCGTCCTCGTCGGCCGGCGTCAGCACGGCCATGTTGGGGATGCAGCGCGTGTAGGCGATGTCGTAGTTGCCGGCATGCGTCGCGCCGTCGGCACCGACGAGGCCGGCGCGGTCCAGCGCGAACAGCACCGGCAGGTTCTGGATGGCCACGTCGTGGACCATCTGGTCGTAGGCGCGCTGCAAAAAGGTCGAGTAGATCGCGACGACGGGCTTGATGCCTTCGCAGGCCAGGCCGGCGGCGAAGGTGACCGAGTGCTGCTCGGCGATGCCGACGTCGTGGTAGCGCTGCGGGAAGCGCTTGTGGAACTCGACCATGCCCGAGCCCTCGCGCATGGCCGGCGTGATGCCGACCAAGCGCTGGTCCTGCTCGGCCATGTCGCACAGCCAGTCGCCGAACACCTGGGTGAACGTCGTCTTCGGCGGCGTGGCGGGCTTGACGAAGCCGACGGCCGGGTCGAACTTGCCCGAGGCCGCGTGGTACTTGACCGGGTCGGCCTCGGCCAGCTTGTAGCCGGCGCCCTTCTTGGTGACGATGTGCAGGAACTGCGGGCCCTTCTTGTCGCGCAGGTTCTCCAGCGTCGGGATCAGCGCGTCGAGGTCGTGGCCGTCGATGGGGCCGACGTAGTTGAAGCCGAACTCCTCGAAGATCGTGCCCGGCACGACCATGCCCTTGGTGTGCTCCTCGAACTTGCGCGCGAACTCGTACAACGGCGTGTTCTTCAGCACGCTCTTGGCGCCCTCGCGCGCGGCGCTGTAGATGCTGCCGCTCATCAGCCGCGCCAGGTATTTGTTCAGCGCGCCGACCGGCGGGCTGATCGACATGTCGTTGTCGTTCAGGATGACGAGCACGTCGCCGAGCAGGCCGCCGTGGGCGACGCCGGCATTGTTCAGCGCCTCGAAGGCCATGCCGGCCGTCATCGAGCCGTCGCCGATGATGGCCACGGCCTTGCGGTTCTCGCCCTTGAGCTTGGCCGCCATGGCCATGCCGTGGGCGGCCGAGATGCTGGTGGACGAGTGGCCGGTGCCGAAGGTGTCGTACTCGCTCTCGTCACGGCGCGGGAAGCCGCTGATGCCGCCGATCTGGCGCAGCCCGCCCATGCGGTCCCGGCGGCCGGTCAGCACCTTGTGCGGGTAGGTCTGGTGGCCCACGTCCCACACGAGCCGGTCCTCCGGCGTGTTGAAGACATAGTGCAGGGCCACCGTCAGCTCGACGGTGCCGAGGTTGGAGCCCAGGTGGCCGCCGGTCTTGGAGACGCTCTCCAGCACATAGGCGCGCAGCTCGTCGGCGAGCTTGCGCAGCTCGGTGCGCGGCAGGCGGCGCAGGTCGGCCGGGCTGTCGATGCCCTTGAGCAGCGTGTAGTCCATGGCTAAACCTTTCAGTTGTCGCGCTCGACGACGGAATCGGCCAGCAGGCCCAGGTGGCTGGTGTCGGCCAGGCCGCTGGCGGCCAGGGCCGCCCGGGCCTCGGCGCGCAGCTGCTGGGCCAGCGCCCGCGCGGCGTCCAGGCCGAGCACGCTGACATAGGTGGGCTTGTTGGCGTCCTGATCCTTGCCGGCGGTCTTGCCGAGCACGGCCGAGTCCTGGGTCACGTCGAGGATGTCGTCGACGACCTGGAAGGCCAGGCCCAGCGCCGCGCCGTAGTCGGACAGCGACTTCGTCGCCTGCGCCGACGCCGGCCCGCAGGCCGCGCCCATCATCACGCTGGCCTGCAGCAGCACGCCGGTCTTGCGGCGGTGCATGTCGCGCAGCGTGCACTCGTCCAGCGGCTTGCCGACGCTGGCCAGATCGATGGCCTGGCCGCCGGCCATACCGTCGTGGCCGGCCGAGCGGGCCAGCAGCGCGCACAGCCGCGCCTGCAGCGCGGGCGCGATGCCTTCGTCGGGCGTCAGCACGTCGAAGGCCAGGGCCTGCATGGCATCGCCCGCCAGCATGGCCTGGGCCTCGCCGAAGGCGACATGGGTCGTCGGCTTGCCGCGGCGCAGCACGTCGTCGTCCATGCAGGGCATGTCGTCGTGCACCAGCGAATAGGCGTGTATGAGCTCGACGGCGCAGGCCGCACGCATCGCGGCGAAGGCATTGCCGCCGACGGTCGCGCAGCTGGCCAGCACCAGCAGCGGCCGCAGCCGCTTGCCGCCGCCCAGCACCGCGTAGCGCATCGCCTCGCCGAGGCCGGCCGGCGCGTCGCCCGGCACCAGGCCGTCCAGCACCGCCTCGAAAGCGGTCAGGGACGTCGCCACCCAGTGGTCAAAGTCCTTTGCATCCATCGATCAGGAGCCCTCCCAGGCCTTCAGTTCGCCATCGTCCAGCAGCTTGACCTGCTGCTCCACCGCCCGCAGCCGGCCGCGGCACAGAGCCAGCAGCTCGGCCCCGCGCTTGTAGCTGTGCAGGAGCTGGTCCAGAGGGAGTTGCTGCCCCTCCATCGCCGCCACCAGGCGCTCCAGCTCGTCGAGCGCCTGCTCGTAGCTGGGTTCGCCGCCGTCCGATGCGGCGGCCTTGGAGCGGGAGGGAGACTTGGTCATTTCAAAACGCGAAATGGCGATTGTAGTCAGCGGGTTTTGACTTCCCTGTGCAACAAAACCTCTCCTGTGGCCGCGGGCCGACGGCCTGGGTAGAATCCCGACCCTTTCCCCTTGGACGCGCGCAGGCGCGCAAATGTCCGGACGCGCGCAGGCGCGATCCGGCCCCACACCACCTAGCAACCTGGCCGACTCGGCATTCCCGAGATGCGCCGGAGGGACGCAGCACCTCTACTCGCCTGAAAGACCCCACTGGATCATGTCCGACCTGAGCCTCTCCGTCTCGGCGCTTGAACGCGGCCAGACCCAGCTCCCGGTGAGCGCCTACTTCGACCCCGATCTGTTCCAGCGCGAGCAGGCCAGCATCTTCCAGCGAGGGCCCCGCTATGTCGGCCATGCACTGGCCGTCCCCGAAATCGGCGACCACTATGCGCTGCCCCAGGAGGGCGAAGGCCGCGCCCTCGTCAGGTCGGCCTCGGGGCTGGAGCTGATTTCCAACGTCTGCCGCCACCGCCAGGCGGTCATGCTGCGCGGGCGCGGCAACACCCGGACCAACATCGTCTGCCCGCTGCACCGCTGGACCTATTCCCACCAGGGCCAGCTGATCGGCGCACCGCATTTCGACCACGACCCCTGCCTGAACCTGAACCGCTACAAGCTGCAGGAATGGAACGGCCTGCTGTTCGAGGACAACGGCCACGACGTCGCCGCCGAGCTGGCCAGGCTGGGCCCGCGCGCGCAACTGGACTTCAGCGGCTTCGTGCTCGACAAGGTCCAGGTCCACGAGTGCAACTACAACTGGAAGACCTTCATCGAGGTCTACCTCGAGGACTACCATGTCGGCCCCTTCCACCCCGGCCTCAGCGGCTTCGTCACCTGCGACGACCTGGCCTGGGAGTTCGGCAGGCACCACTCGGTGCAGACCGTCGGCGTGCACCAGGAGCTGGAGCGCCCCGGCTCGCCCGTCTACCAGCGCTGGCACGACCAGTTGCTGAAGTACCGCGCCGGCCTTCCTCCGCAAGCCGGCGCGATCTGGCTGACCTACTACCCGCACATCATGGTCGAGTGGTACCCGCATGTGCTGGTCGTGTCGACGCTGCACCCGGTGTCGCCGCAGAAGACCGTCAACCTCGTCGAGTTCTACTACCCCGAGGAAATCGCCGCCTTCGAGCGCGACTTCGTCGAGGCCCACCAGGCCGCCTATATGGAGACCTGCATCGAGGACGACGAGATCGGCGAGCGCATGGACGCTGGCCGCCGGGCGCTGCTGCAGCGCGGCGACAACGAGGTCGGCCCCTATCAAAGCCCGATGGAAGACGGCATGCAGCACTTCCATGAATGGTTCCGCGAGCAGATGGGCGAGGACCTGGGCGCCAGCGTCTGATGCCGGCCCCCGCGCTCATGGTGCTGGCGACCTTCCTGTTCGCCACCATGGGCGTCTGCGTCAAGCTGGCCAGCGAGTTCTACGCGGCCAGCGAGATCGTCATGTACCGCGGCCTCGTCGGCGCCGTGATGATGGCCCTGCTGTCGCACCGCCACGGCGTCGGCCTCAAGACCCGGCTGCCCGGCATGCACCTGTGGCGCAGCATCTCCGGCGTCACGTCGCTGTGCCTGTGGTTCTATGCCATCGGCAAGCTGCCGCTGGCCACGGCCATGACGCTGAACTACATGTCCTCGGTCTGGATGGGCCTGTTCCTGCTCGGCGGCGCCGTGCTGATGGGCGCGCAGCGGCTGGACTGGCGGCTGATGGCGGCCGTGCTGCTCGGCTTCGCCGGCGTCGCGCTGATCCTGCGGCCCACGCTGGACCAGCAGCAGCTCTGGTACGGCCTGGCCGGCCTGCTGTCGGGCATGATCGCCGCGATGGCCTATCTGCAGGTCTCGGCGCTGGGGCGGGCCGGCGAGCCCGAGCTGCGCGTGGTCTTTTATTTCTCGGTCGGCAGCTGCGTGGCGGGCGCCGCCATCACCGGCGCGACCCAGGGCGGCCTGCAGCCCCACACGCCCTGGGGTGCCGCTCTGCTGCTGGCCGTCGGCGTGCTGGCCACCACCGCCCAGGTCTGCCTGACGCGGGCCTATTCCATCGGCAAGCCGCTGGTGAACGCCTGCCTGCAATACCTGGGCATCGTGTTCTCCTTCGCCTACGGCATGCTGCTGTTCAAGGACCCGCTGACCTGGCAGGCCACCGTCGGCATGCTCATCATCATCGGTGCCGGCCTGGCCGCCACGCTGCTGCGCTCCAGGGTCGCGCCACCGGCCAAGGACAGCCAGTTCAACCCGACCGAGTCATGACCGGACTGGCCCACCCCCTACGCGCTTCGCGCGCCCCCTCAAGGGGGCACTGCCAGCGGCCCGGCAAAGCCGGTTCCGCGGCAGTCGCTGGGTAAGTCACCACACTGGGAAACTTTGACATGCCGTTCACGACCCTGATTTCCGCGACAGAGCTGCGCGCCCTGCCCGATGCCCTCATCCTCGACTGCGGCTTCGACCTCGCCGACACCGATGCCGGCGAACGCGCCCATGCCGCCGGCCACATCCCCGGTGCCTTCTACCTGCACCTGGACCGCGACCTCGCCGGCGCCAGGACCGGCCCCGACGGCGCCTTCCGCGGCCGCCACCCGCTGCCCGCGCGCGAGGCCTTCGCCGCGCGGCTGCGCCAGCTCGGCCTGCGCGCCGGCCGCCAGGTCGTCGCCTACGACCGCCAGGGCGGCCCCTATGCCGCACGCGCCTGGTGGATGCTGCGCTGGCTGGGCCACGCCGAGGTCGCCGTGCTCGACGGCGCCTGGGACGGCGAGCTCAGCACCGCCGCGCCCACCGCGACGCCGACCGACTGGCAGGCCGGCACCTCCCTCGTCGGCCAGATCGACGCGGCCACGCTGCAGAAGCGGCTCGGCCGCGTGCGCCTCATCGATGCCCGCGCGCCCGAGCGCTTCCGCGGCGAGGTCGAGCCGCTGGACCAGGCCGCCGGCCACATCCCCGGCGCCCGCAACCGGCTGTTCAAGGACAACCTCGACGCCGACGGTCGCTTCAAGCCCGCGGCCCGGCTGCGCGCCGAGTTCCAGCCCCTGCTCGCGCCGCACGCGGCGGCCGAAGTCGTCCACCAGTGCGGCTCGGGCGTCACGGCCTGCCACAACCTGCTGGCCATGGCCCATGCGGGCCTGGGCGACGGGCTGCTCTACCCCGGCTCCTGGAGCGAATGGTCGGCCGACCCCGCGCGGCCGCTCGCCACCGGTTGATTCAGCGCAAGCACGCGGCCCGCGCAAGGGCGCACACTGGAGCCCTCAGCAACGACTGGAGGACCGAATGTTCAAGCGCATCCTCGTCCCGACCGACGGCTCCGACATCACCGCCCATGCGGTGGACACCGCCATCCAGCTCGCCAAGGTGCATGGCGCCCAGCTGCTGACGCTCAGCGTCATGGAGCCCTTCCCCTACAGCGCGGTCTCCGAGATCCAGCCCGTGCCGCCGCAGGAATTCCTCGACGCCCAGCAGCGCGTGGCCACCAAGCGCGTCGAGGTCGTCAGCGCCGCCGCCGCGGCCCAGGGCCTGGCCTGCCGCGCGCACACCGTCGAGGCCCTGCACGCCTGGGAAGCCATCATCGACCACGCCAAGAACGAAGAGGTCGACCTCATCGTCATGGCCTCGCACGGCCGCCGCGGCGTCGCGGCCCTGCTGCTCGGCAGCGAAACGCAGAAGGTGCTGACCCACACCGATCTGCCGGTGCTCATCGTGAAGTGATCTTTGGTTGAGCTTGGGCTTGGCTGGAGACAATCTCCGGCCATGCACCTGCTGCTCATCGAAGACGACCTCGACCTCGGCCGCAGCCTGCAGGCCGCCTTCCGCCAGCAGGGCCTCAGCTGCGAGTGGCTGCGTCGCGCCCAGGACGCGCCGCCGCGGCTCGCCGATGTGGCCGCCGACTGCGTGCTGCTCGACCTCGGCCTGCCGGACGCCTCCGGCTTTGACCTGCTCGCCCGCTGGCGCCGCGCCGACGCCACCACGCCCGTCATCGTCATCACCGCCCGCACCGCGCTGGAGAACCGCCTCGCCGGCCTCGACGGCGGCGCCGACGATTTCGTCCTCAAGCCCTTCGCGATTCCCGAACTGGTCTCGCGCATCCACGCCGTCGTGCGCCGCAGCGCCCGCCAGGCGCACGAGGCCTGGACGCTGGGCGAGCTCGTCATCGAACCGCGCGGCCACACCGCCCGCCTGGCCGGCCAGCCGCTGGCGCTGACCGGGCGCGAGTTCCAGCTCCTCGTCGAGCTGGCCCGCGAGCCCGGCGCCGTCGTCGCCAAGGGCCGCATCGCGCAGCGCCTGGCGCCGCTGGACGAACCCGTCGACGCCGCGACGCTGGAGATGCACGTCAGCAACCTGCGCAAGAAGATCGGGCCGGAACGCATCCGCACCGTGCGCGGCATCGGCTACCAGCTGCTGCCGTGATGCGCTGGCTCCAACCGCTGTGGCGCCCCACGCTGCTGCGCCGCGTGCTGGGCGCGCTGCTGCTGGCCTTCGCCGCCGTGGGCGCGGCCCTGCTGGCGCTGGACTTCATCGAGTTCAAGCGCGAGATGGCCGAGCACCCCGGCGTGCAGGCCCTGGCCGATGGCGTCGCCACGTCGCTGGCCTCGTCGTGCAGGTCCGCGCCGTCGAACTGAACCACATGCGCCGCGACGGCGGCCTGCTTCCCGGCGACGTCGAGTTCGAGTTGCGCGACGGCGCCGGCCGCACCGTCTTCGCGACGCCCGGCGCCGCCCGCGCCGGCCCGGCCACGCACTGGCTGGCCGACGCGCACGCCGGCCCCTGGCGGCTGAGGCTGGCCGAGCCGCGCCTGGGCGACGCCACCGTGCTGGCCTGGCTCGGCCGCGAGCTGCTCGGCTCGCTGCTGCTGGCCTTCCCCCTCGTGCTGCTGCCGCTGTGGATCGCCGTGCGCCGCGGCATGAGGCCGCTGAACCAGCTGGCCGAGCGCGTGGCGCGGCGCGACGCGCAAGACCTGTCCCCGCTCGGCCTCACGCCCGAGCACGACGAGCTCAAGCCGGTGGCCGCCGCCTTCGACGACCTGCTCGCGCGGCTGCGCGCCCAGCTGCAGCGCGAGCGCGCCTTCGTGCAGGACGCCGCCCACGAACTGCGCACGCCGATGGCCGTCGTCGCCGCCCAGGCCCATCTGCTGGCCCATGCCGGCAGCGAGGCCGAACGCCGCCAGGCCGCGGAGTCGCTGGACGCCGCGCTGCGCCGCGCCTCCCACCTGAGCCGCCAGCTGCTGACGCTGGCCACGCTGGACGAGGGCCGCGGCGCGGCCACCGAGGCGCTGGACCTGGCCGACCTCGTCGAGCAGGCCCTGGCCCAGCTCGCGCCGCAGGCCCTCGCGCAGGGGCTGGAGCTGTCGCTGGAGGCGCCGCCCGCGCTGCCCGTGCAACTGGACCGCGCGGCCTTCGAGTCCGTGCTGCTCAACTTCGTCGACAACGCGCTGCGCTATGTGCCCGCGGGCGGCCATGTCTCGGTCACGCTGGAGGCCGGCGCGCGCACGCTGGTGCTGCGCGTCGCCGACGACGGCCCCGGCATCCCGCCGGCTGAGCGCGAGGCCGCCTTCGACCGCTTCTGGCGCGGCGCGGCCGGCGCCGAGGCCGCCGGCACCGGCCTGGGCCTGGCCATCGCGCGCCGCGCGGCAGCCCGGCTGGGCGGGCGCGTGCGCATCACCGACGGCCTGGACGGGCGGGGCTGCGCCTTCGTCGTGGAGTGGCCGAGCCGGCCCTAACGCGGACCGGCCAGGTGCGCGGCAGCCGCGTGCAGCAGGTCGCCGACCAGGCCGAGCACCCGGTCCCGTTCGAGCGCGATCCGCGCGCCATCGGCGACCTCGTCGCCGCAACCGTCGACGCCCAGCAGCCGGTGAAAAGGCAGCGTCAGCGGCAGGCCCTCCATCGCGCCCCGTGGCCCCTCAGGCAGGCCGCCGCGCGGGATCAGCGGGCTCGCGCTGAGGTCGACCATGGTGCCGACCATGCGCAGCGCGCGCCCCGCGGCGCCGCGCTCGATGATCCGGCCGTGCGAGTGGACGACGCGGTAGCCCGAGCCATTGCTGCGCAGCCGGAACCTGGCCTCGTAGCCGAGCTGCTCGCCGCGGGCATGCGCACGCATCGCGGCGAGCATGCCGTCGAGATCATCGGGATGGACCCGGCAGCGCCAGAAGTGGGTGCTGTCGGCCGCCTGCGGGTCGGGGAAGCCCAGGCGCTGCTTCCACTGCGGCGAATAGTGCACGGTCTCGAGCTCGAAGCGCAGGTCCCAGACCCCGAGCTCGCCCGTCGCGATGGCCCGCCGCCAAAGATCCTCGGCCGCCTGCTGCTGCATCTCCATGAGGGCGATTGTGCGGTCCCGGCGCCGGCCGGGCCACGGCTGGGTCTTTGGCTGGCCTTGGGCTGGGCTGCGAAGAATGCGGCACGTCTCCACTCCGGCACGCCCCACCAATGCTGCTGCGCAACCCCGCCTCCTGCACCTGCCTGCCGCTCATCCTCCTCGCCGCCACGCTGGCGGCCCGGGCCGCGCCGCCCGAGCTGCCGCCCGTCGAAGTCCAGGGCGAGAGCACGGCCGCGCGCGAGCACAAGACCGTGGCCGACCTGCTGGAGGTGCTGGACATCTTCGAGCGCGAGAAGTCCCGCTACGCGCCCGATGCCGAGCTGCGCATCCGCGTGCTGCCGCGTCGCGACCTGGCCGACGCACCGGCGCTGGAGCTGCGCCATGGCGGTGTGCGCGAGCCCATCGCCCTCGACGCACTGGGGCGCTTCGCGATCCCGCCCGCGTGGCGGCAGCTGCCGCCGGACGCCATCGTGCGCAGCCGCCTGCTCGACGGCCGCCTGGCCTGGATGGTGGACGTGCGCACGCCCGGCCTGCCCGGCCACACGCGCCGCCTGGGCGACCTGCGGCTGGAATGCCGGGCCGACCTCTACGGCGGCGCGCTGGCCCGCGGCGTCAAGCCGCCGGCCTTCTACGCGGCGCGCGCCGTCACCGACCTGTGCACCAGCAGCCTCATCAACTACGGCTTCTATGCCGACCAGCCCGTGTTCGCCGCGCAGATCGGCGACGGCGACCGGCAGGCCGAGCTGCCCTACCGCTGGATGCATGGCAGCGAGATGGACCAGTCCAACCCGCTGTTCGGCCTGGTGGGCTGGCCCTTCGCGCTGCGCGACCGCTTCGTCGTGCTGCCGGCCGACAAATGGCAGGGCTGGTCGCAGGACGCCCGCATCGAACTGGAGGCCATGACGCCATGAAAGCCCTGCCCGCCATGCTGCTGCTCGGCGCGGCCCTGAGCGCCTGCACCACGGTCGGCAACGGCCGCGTGCAGACGCTGCAGGCCGCCGAGGCCGACCGGCTGCTGCACCCCGGCCAGACGACGCGCGCCGAGGCCGAGCGCCTGCTCGGCACCGGCAGCGCGCTGCGCTTCGACGGCGGTTGGTCGACCAGCCACTACGTCTACCGCAACGGCCTGCCGCGCTTCCTGGACTTCGTGCCCGTCGTCGGCCTCGTCACGTCGGCCATCGACACGCCGGAGACCGAGCTCGTGCTGCTGTTCGACCCCGACGGCATGCTGCGCAAGTTCAAGCTCAGGCGCCACGGTTGACGGCAGCTGGCGGCGGAAGAAGTCCACCGCCGGCCCTGTCCAGCACGGCGTCGCGCCGGCGCGGTCGAGGCCGGGCGGGGCGCGGATCGGTGCGCCGCGTCAATGCGCCCCATGCAGCAGGCTGGACACGCCGAAGGCCACGCCCAGGCCGACGGCCAGCCACAGCACCTGGGCCAGCGTCTCGCGCCAGGCCAGGCGCTGCTGCAGCTGGGGCAGCAGATCGGCCACCGAGATGTAGATGAAGCTGCTCGAGGCCAGCACCAGCAAGTAGGGCAGCAGGCCCTCGAAGCCGCCGATCAGGAAATAACCCAGCACGCCGCCGAGCACCGCCGCCATGCCCGAGAGCGCGTTGAACAGCAGCGCCTTGGCGCGGCTGAAGCCGGCGTTCAGCAGCACGATGTAGTCGCCCACCTCCTGCGGGATCTCGTGGGCCACGATGGCCAGGGCCGTCGCGAAGCCCAGCCGCGTGTCGGCCAGGAAGGCCGCCGCGATGATGGCGCCGTCGCAGAAGTTGTGGATGCTGTCGCCCACCAGCACCGTGAAGCCGCCGCGGCCGGCCTGCTCGGCGTCGAAGTGGTGATGGTGGTGGTGGCCGTCGTCTTCGTGGTGGTGGGTGTGGCGGTAGAGCTCCACCTTCTCCAGCAGCCAGAAGAACAGCAGCCCGCCCAGCAGCGCAGCGAACAGCGTCTGCGGCTGGGCCGTGCGGCTCTCGAAGGCCTCGGGCAGCACGTTCAGCAGCGAGGTGCCCAGCAGGATGCCGGCCGACAGGCTGACGAGGCTCTTCACGAGGCGGGTCAGCACGCCGACGGTCAGGCTCGCCGCGACGAGCACCGACAGCAGGCCGCCCGCGAAGGTGGCGAGCACGATGTAGAGAAGGGTCATGGGGTCTCAGGAAAGCGGGGCCATGCACGGCCCGGATCGGATCAGGCTAGCAGAGCTGTCAAGCCACCCCGTTCTGCTTGAACCAGGCCAGGCAGCGATTCCAGCCGTCCTCGGCCTCGGCCGCGCGGTAGCTGGGGCGGTAGTCGGCAAAGAAGGCATGCGGCGTGTCGGGGTAGACGACGAACTCGCAGCCCGTGTTGCCGGCGGCCTGCAGCGCCGCGTCGAGCCGGGTCAGCGTGTCGACCGGGATGCCGCCGTCCGCCGCGCCGTACAGCCCCAGCACCGGCGCCCGGATGCGGGCCGCGCGGTCGATGACGGTCGGGTCGCCCGCGTGGTAGCTGCGCGCCACCGGGCCGTACCAGGCCACGGCGGCCTTCAGCGCCGCGCTGTGGGCCGCATAGGACCAGGCCGTGCGCCCGCCCCAGCAGAAGCCGGTGATGCCGAGGCGGCCGGTGTCGCCGCCCTGGGCCGCGGCCCAGGCCACGGTGGCGTCCAGGTCGCCGTCGACCTGCGCGTCGGCCGCCGGGCCGACCACCTCGGCGAGCAGGCGCGGGATGTCGGTGCAGGCCGCGGCATCGCCGTGACGGGCGAACGGGTCGGGCGCGATGGCGAGATAGCCCTGCCGGGCGAAGCGCCGGCAGACGTCGGCGATGTGCTCGTGCAGGCCGAAGATCTCGCAGGCCACCAGCACGACCGGCAGGCCCTGCCGGCCCGCCGGCGCGGCGCGGTAGGCCGGCATCTGCAAGCCGTGCGCGGGGATGGCGACCGGGCCGGCCAGCAGGCCGGCAGCGTCCGTCGTGATCGTCCGGGCCGTCACCGGCAGCACGGCGGCGGCGAAGCGGCCGGTCTCGGCTTTCGGCATGGGGGCTCCTGGGTGACGAAGGGGCGTCAAATTTTGCCCCGACAATCCGCCGCCATGACGACGCGCCGCGCTCCCAGCCCACCGATCTGGGCCTCCATCGACATCGGCTCCAACAGCTTCCGCCTGGAGCTCGCCCGGATGAGCGGCGAGCGCTACCAGCGCCTGAGCTACGTCAAGGAGAGCGTGCGACTGGGCGCCGGCCTGGATGCCCAGGGCATGCTGACCGAGGCCGCCATGGAGCGCGGCCTGGCCTGCCTGAAGGGCTTCGGCGAGCAGCTCGGCGGCATCCCGCCCAGGCACGTCCGCGCCGTGGCCACGCAGACCCTGCGCGAGGCGCGCAACCGCAATGCCTTCCTGGCCCGCGCCCAGGCCGTGCTGGGTCATCCGGTCGAGGTCATCTCGGGCCGCGAGGAGGCGCGCCTGATCTTCGCCGGCGTCGCCCGGCTGCAGCCCTCGGCCAGGCCGCGCCTGGTCATCGACATCGGCGGCCGCTCCACCGAGATGATCCTGGGCAGCGGCCGCCGGCCGCTGCTGGCCGAGTCCTTCGGCGTCGGCAGCGTGGGCCTGTCGCTGCGCTTCTTCGCCGACGGCCGCTACACCGAGGAGGCCTTCCGCGCCGCCCAGGTCGCCGCGGGCGCCGAGCTGGAGGAGGCCCTCACCCTCTTCCGCCCCGAGCTCTGGCAGGAGGCGCTGGGCTCGTCGGGCACCGTGGGCGCGGTGTCGCAGATCCTCGCCGCCAGCGGCCGGACCGATGGCCGCATCACGCCCGCGGCGCTGCGCTGGTGCATCGAGCAATGCCTGGCGGCCGGCTCGCAGGACGGTCTGCAGCTGGCCGGCCTGAAGGACGACCGCCGCCCCGTCGTCGCCGGCGGCCTGTGCATCCTGTACACGCTGCTGACCCAGTTCGGCATCGCCGAGCTGCTGCCCACCAAGGGCGCGCTGCGCCAGGGCGTCATCTTCGACCTGGCCGAGCGCCTGCAGCCCAGCGGCGCGCGCGACCCGCGGGCGGCCTCGGTGGCCGAGCTGCAGGCGCGCTTCGGCGTCGACCTGGCCCAGGCCGACCGCGTGGCCGCGCAGGCCGAACGCCTGTACCGCCAGCTCGCGCCGCGGCCGGCGGCCGAGCTGCTGCACGAGCTGCGCTGGGCCGCGGCCCTGCACGAGCTGGGCATGCTGGTCTCCCACCACGACCACCACCGCCACAGCGCCTACGTCATCGGCCACGTCGATGCCGCGGGCTTCTCCACCAACCAGCTGCAGCGCCTGGCGGCCCTGGCCCTGGGCCAGCGCGGCGGCCTGCGCAAGATGGAGTCGCAGCTGGCCGACAGCACGCTGCTGGAGCAGCTCGTCGCGCTGCGCCTGGCCGTCATCCTGTGCCATGCGCGCACGGCGGCGGCGGCCGACGGCCTCAAGCTGGCGCGCGCCGGCCGGCAGCTGACGCTGCGCTGCCCCAGGAGCTGGTCGGCCGACCAGGCCCGCACGCGCTTCTTGCTGAAGGAAGAGTCCGAGGCCTGGGCGCGCACCGGGCTGCTGGATCTGATCGTCTCGTGATGCGGCGGGCCGGCCGCCCGCGTCTGCTGCCAGCCGCTGACAGCAGCGGCGGCGAACATCCCGGCTCATCACCACCGGGAAACCCCATGCTCAAGACCTACAACGGCAGCTGCCACTGCGGTGCCGTCCGCTTCGAGGTCGATGTCGATCTGGCCGCCGGCACCGGCCGCTGCAATTGCTCGATCTGCTTCAAGACGCGCAACTGGGGCGCCACCGTCAAGCCCCAGGCCTTCCGCCTGCTCGCCGGCGAGGACGCGCTGAGCGACTACCAGTTCGGCACCAACAGCGCGCACCACCTGTTCTGCAAGCACTGCGGCGTGCGCTCCTTCGGCCGCGGCTATGTCGAGGAGATCGGCGGCGACTACGTGTCGGTCAAGCTGAACTGCCTGGACAACGCGAGCGTCGAGGAACTCGTCGCCGCACCGGTGCAGTATTTCGACGGCCTGCACAACAACTGGTGGCACCGGCCGCCAGAGACGCGCCACCTTTGAGCCAGGACTCGGCCGCTAGTACGCCGGCTCGGAGATTTCGAAACATAGCGAAAGCGATGGATGCGACCCGAGGGCAAGGCGCAAAACGCAGCGATGCCGGGGCATCGCGAGGCTTTGCAACGCCGTCATCGGGTTGAAGACACGCTTTCGCGTTTCGAAATCTCTGAGTCGGCGTACTAGAGCGCGTCCGGCCCCTGCACCGCGTGCAGCGTGACCTCGGGCTCGCCGTCGCGCTGGCGCCAGCGCAGCCACCAGACGGCGCCCTTCTTCACGGCCCATTCCTGGTCGATGCCGGCCAGCAGTTGGGCGGCCAGCAGGCCCAGCGTCGGCTGGTGGCCGCACAGCAGCACGGGCTCGCTGGCCCTGGGCCAGCGCGCGGCCTCGACGAGGGCGGCGATGGGTGCATCCGGCGCGATGGCCGGCACGATGCGCATCTCGCGGCCCAGGGCCTCGGCCGTCTGGCGGCAGCGCAGCGCGGGGCTGACGAGCACCCGCGTCGACGCCGCCAGCCGGTGATTGAGCCAGGCCGCCATGCGCCGTGCCTGGCGCTCGCCCTTGGGCGTCAGCGCGCGCTGCAGGTCGTCCTGGCCGGGGGCGATGACCTCGGCTTCGGCGTGGCGCCAGAGGATCAGGTCCATCGCCAATCGCTATTCGGAGTAGCGCCGCATCAGCGCCTGCTGGGCGCTGACGCCGTCGTTGCCGCCGATGCGCACCGAGCGCCCGTCGGGGCCGAGCTGCCAGGCGTCCTGGGTGTCGTGCAGATAGGGCTGCAGGGCCTCGTCGATGACGCGCTGGCGCAGGCGCGGGTCCAGCACCGGCCAGGCCACTTCGATGCGGCGGAACATATTGCGGCTCATCCAGTCGGCGCTGGACAGGTAGAGGGCCTCGCCGTCGTCGGCCGGCGTGGCCTCGGCCCAGCGGAAATAGCAGACCCGCGAATGCTCCAGGAAGCGGCCGACGACGGAGCGCACGACGATGTTGTCGCTGATGCCCGGCAGGCCCGGCGGCAGCATGCAGGCGCCGCGCACGATGAGGTCGATCCTGGCGCCGGCCTGGGCCGTGCGCAGCAGCGCGTGGATGAGCTCGGCGTCGGTCAGCGCATTGATCTTCACGACGACGCGCGCGGCCCTGTAGCCGCCCAGGGCCGCGGCCTCCACCTGGCCCAGCAGCTCGATCATGCGGCTGTGCATGTTGAAGGGCGCGAGCAGCATGCGCCGCAGCGCCTTGAACTTGCCCAGCGAGGCGAGCTGGCGGAACACCGAGTCGGCATCCGAGGTCAGGTCGGCGTCGGCCGTCAGCAGGCCGAGGTCGGTGTAGAGCCGCGCCGTCTTGGGGTTGTAGTTGCCGGTGGAGACGTGGGCGTAGCGGCGCAGCTTGCCGCCCTCGCGCCGCGTGATCATCAGCAGCTTGGCGTGGGTCTTGTAGCCGACGATGCCGTAGACGACCTGGGCGCCGACCGCCTCCAGCCGCTCGGCCCAGTTGATGTTGGCCTCCTCGTCGAAGCGCGCCTTCAGCTCGACGACGGCCATGACCTCCTTGCCGCGCCGCGCCGCCTCGATCAGCAGGTCCATCAGCTCCGACTTGGCGCCGGTGCGGTAGATGGTCTGCTTGATGGCGAGCACGTCGGGGTCGTCGACCGCCTCGCGCAGCAGCTGCACGACGGGCTCGAAGCTCTCGAAGGGGTGGTGCAGCAGCACGTCGCCCTTCTTCAGCTTGTCGAAGATGGACTTGTGCCGCGGCAGCCGGCGCGACGGCCAGGCCGGCTCGAAGGGCCTGAAGCGCAGATGCGGCGCGTCGGTCTGGTCGATGAGCTCGTTCAGCCGTACCAGGTTGACCGGGCCGTTGACGCGGTAGAGCGCCGCCGGCGGCAGGCCGAACTGCTCCAGCAGGAACTCCGACAGCTCGGCCGGGCAGGTGTTGACGACCTCCAGCCGCACCGCGCGGCCGAAGTGGCGCGTCGTCAAGCCCGAGCGCAGCGCATGGCGCAGGTTGGCGATCTCCTCCTCGTCCACCTCCAGGTCGGAGTCGCGCGTGACGCGGAACTGCGAGAAGGCCTCCACCTTGCGGCCCGGGAAGAGCTCCTCCAGGTGGGCGCGGATGACGCTGGTCAGCAGCACGAAGGCCTGGCGGCCTTCGCTGAGGTTGGCCGGCAGCTTGATGACGCGCGGCAGCACGCGCGGCACCTTGACGATGGCGATGCGGTTGTCGCGGCCGAAGGCGTCCTTGCCCGACAGCCGCGCGATGAAGTGCAGCGACTTGTTGGCCACCTGCGGGAAGGGGTGGGCCGGGTCCAGGCCCACGGGCACCAGCAGCGGGCGCACCTCGCGCTCGAAGAACTTCTGCACCCAGCGGCGCTGCGGCTCGTCGCGATCGGCATGGTTGAGCACGACGATGCGCTGCTTCAGCAGCAGCGGCGTGAGCTGCTCGTTGAAGATCAGGTACTGCTCGTCGATCAGCGTGTGGGCGGCGCGGCCCACGCGGTCCACGTCCTGGCTGGTCACGGTGCTGAGCGGGTCGCGCGCGGCCTCCAGCATGTCGGCGAAGCGCACCTCGAAGAACTCGTCCAGGTTGCTCGACACGATGCAGATGTAGCGCAGCCGCTCCAGCAGCGGCACGTCCTCGCGCTGGGCCTGGGCGAGCACGCGGCGGTTGAATTCGAGGATGGCCTGTTCGCGGTTGAGCAGCTTCAACGGGGTGGGGTCGGTCATGGTGAAAAGTGTATGAATGCTTTATGACGGCCGCGTGGGAAGTCGCAATTTGGATAATCCCGGCCCATGCATCTGATGATCCCCCATGCCAGCGCGCTGGACGAAGCCGCGCGGCATGCCTTCTCCGGCCTGGCCCTGCCCAACCTGGCCGCCCAGCTGGCCCGGCTCAGCCCGGCCCAGGCCTGGGGCAGCGACGAGTTCTCGCCCCAGCCGCCCCACCATCTGGCCCTGGCCGCGCTGCGCGGCCAGGCCAGGCCCAGCGCCGCGGCCTGGGCCGTGGACGCCGACCCCGCGCTGGCCTGGGCACTGATGACACCGGTGCATCTGGCCGTGGGCTCCGACGGCGTCGACGTGCTGCCGCCGGCCGCGCTGAACCTGTCCGAATCCGACGCGGCCCGCTTCGCCGTGCTGCTGCGCGAGCTCTGGCCCGAGGCCGACGGCTGGCAGTGGCGGCTGCTGGACGCGACGCGCTGGGCCATCGGCCACGCGACGGCGCTGGACGGCCCTGAATTCAACGGGGCCGCCAGCATCGAGCGCGCCGCCGGCCGCCCCATCGAGCCCTGGTTGCCCGACAGCCGCGTGCTGCGCCGCTGGCAGAACGAGGCCCAGATGCTGCTGCACGGCCATGCGCTGAACGAGGAACGCGAGGCACGCGGCGAGGTGGTCGTCAACTCGGTCTGGATCGGCGACATCGGCCGCAGCAACGGCCGGGCCGCCGACGTGAGCGTCGATGCGCGCCTGACCGAGCCGCTGCTGAACGGCGACCTCGCCGCCTGGGCCGAGGCCTGGCAGCGCCTGGACGCCGGCCCGCTGGCGCAACCGCTCACCGGCCTGACGCTGTGCGGCGAACGCTTCGCCCGCCGGTTCACGGCCCAGTCGCTGGGCTTCGTCGAGAAGCTCAGGCGCCGCTTCAAGGCGCCCGACGTGGCCGCCGTGCTGGAGGCCTTGTGAGCTCACCGCAACTGATCGAACGCGAAGTCCCGCCGCGCACCGCCTGGGCGCTGGAGCAGGCCGGCGTCGCGCCGCTGCTGGCGCGCCTGCTCGCCGCGCGCGGCGTGCGCGAGGCCGCCGAGCTGGACGAGAGCCTGGCCCAGCTGCTGCCGCCCACCGAGCTCAAGGGCTTGCGCGACGCGGCCCGGCTGCTGGCCGACGCCCTCCAGAACGGCGAACGCCTGGTCATCGTCGCCGACTACGACTGCGACGGCGCCACCGCCTGCGCCGTCATGCTGCGCGGCCTGCGCCAGCTCGGCGCCCGGCCCGGTCAGCTCGGCTACGTCGTGCCCGACCGCGCCGTGCACGGCTACGGCCTGACGCCGACCATCGTCGACCTCGCGCTGGAACAGAACCCGGCCCTGCTCGTCACCGTGGACAACGGCATCGCCAGCCTGGCCGGCGTCGCCCATGCGCGCGCGCAGGGGCTCAAGGTGCTGGTCACCGACCACCACCTGCCCGCCATCGTCGACGGCTCGGTCGTCGTCCCCGAGGCGGAAGCCATCGTCAACCCCAACCAGCCGGGCTGCACGTTCGCGAGCAAGTCGCTGGCCGGCGTGGGCGTGGCCTTCTATGTGCTGCTGGGCCTGCGCGCCGAGCTGCGCAGCCGCGGCGCCCTGCCCTCGCCCGAGCCGCGCCTGGACGGCCTGCTCGACCTCGTCGCGCTGGGCACGGTGGCCGACGTCGTGAAGCTGGACGCCAACAACCGCCGCCTCGTCGCGCAAGGCCTCAGGCGCATGCGTTCCGGCCGCGCGCAGCCCGGCGTGATGGCCCTGTTCAGCGCGGCCAAGCGCGACGCCAGCAAGGCCCAGGGCTTCGACCTCGGCTTCGCCCTCGGCCCGCGCATCAACGCGGCCGGCCGCCTGGCCGACATGACGCTGGGCATCGAGACGCTGACCACCGACGACCCCGAACGCGCGCTGGCTCTCGCCACCCAGCTCGACACCATCAACCGCGAGCGCCGCGAGATCGAGAGCGGCATGCGCGAGATGGCCGAGGCGCGGCTGGACGCCCTCGTCCAGGCCCTCGAAGGCGAGCTGCCGCCAGCCGTGGCCCTGTTCGACGCCGACTTCCACGAAGGCGTCGTCGGCATCGTCGCGTCGCGCATCAAGGACCGCGTGCACCGCCCGACCTTCGTGTTCGCGCACGGCGCCGACGGCCAGCTCAAGGGCTCGGGCCGCTCCATCCCGGGCTTCCATCTGCGCGACGCGCTGGACCTCGTCGCCAAGCGCGAGCCCGAACTGCTCGCCAAGTTCGGCGGCCATGCGATGGCGGCCGGCGCGACGCTGGCCGGCGGCGACACCGGCGACGTGCAGCGCTTCGCGCTCGCCTTCGCGCGCGTGGCCGAGGAATGGCTGAACGAGCAAGACCTGACCCGCACGCTGCGCCACGACGGCGCACTGCCGCCCGACGCCGCCACGCCCGAGACCGCGCGCCTGCTGGACGCCCAGGTCTGGGGCCAGGGCTTCGAGCCGCCGCTGTTCTGCGACCGCTTCGAGCTGGTCTCGCAGCGCCTCGTCGGCGAGAAGCACCTGAAGCTGCGCCTGCGCCAGGCCGGCCGGCTCATCGACGCAATCTGGTTCAACCACGTCGACATGCTGCCCGAGCGGGTGACGCTGGCCTACCGGCTGAGCCTGGACGAATGGCAGGGCCAGCAACGCGTGCAATACGTCATAGAGGCTTGTTCGGCGTGATGGATTTGGCAGACCCGCACGGCCTGCCGCGGCAAGTCACCTGACTGTCACAGGGGCTTCCAAGAATGTGCCAGGCCGCCCAGCCCGGATGTCTCGGGCGGCACGCCGACCCGGAGCACCCCAATGCGCGTGAACGCGCCAGATCCTCTTGCCGACGCCCTCGATCGCCTGATCGAGCAGCGCAGCTTTGACCTTCATTTCCAGCCCCTGGTCGCCATCGACCGCGCCGAGATCTTCGGCTACGAGGCCCTGACCCGCGGCCCCGCGGACGGGCCGCTGCATTCCCCCCTCGTGCTGTTCGAGGCCGCGGCCCGGCTGGGCCGGCTCGTCGAGCTGGAGCACCTCATCCTGAGGCGCGCCGTGCAGCGCTTCAAGGCGCTGAGCCTGCCGGGCCAGCTGTTCCTGAACGTCACGGCCGACACCCTGCTCGGTGCGCGCGCCCACGCCGGCCGGCTGGCCGCCGAGCTGGCCGAGCTGGGCCTGCCGACCTCACGCGTCGTCATCGAGCTGACCGAGACCCGCCCCATCGAGGACCTGGCCCAGCTCGACGACGCGCTGCAGGCCCTGCGCGAGCGGGGCTTCCGCGTCGCGCTGGACGACCTCGGCGAGGGCTTCGCGTCGCTGCGCCGCTGGATGGAGATGCGGCCCGACTTCGTCAAGATCGACCGCCACTTCATCGACGGCATCGCCCAGGAGCCGCTGAAGCAGCAGTTCGTGCGCAGCATCGTCGAGATGGCCGCCACCAGCGGCTGCGAGGTCGTCGCCGAAGGCCTGGAGCAGGAGCCCGACCTCGACGTGCTGCGCCGCCTGGGCCTGAGCATCTGCCAGGGCTATCTGTTCGCCCGCCCCAGCGCCACGCCGCGCACCTCGCTGAGCGCGCAGTGGAGCGGCCGCCTGGCCGCCGACGCCCAGCCGCGCCTGCTGCAGAACGACCTCGCGCTGCCGCTGGCCCATGGCGCGATCACCAGCGCGGCCCAGCTCGCGCGCCGCAGCATGACGGTGACCGCCGAGACCAGCTGCCGCGCCGTCGTCGACATCTTCCACGGCGACGAGCAGCTGCTCGCCATCCCCGTGCTGGACGAGCAGCGCCGGCCCGTGGGCGTGCTGCGCTCGCTGCATGTGCTCAAGCGCAGCACCGAGCGCTACTTCATGGACATCTTCGACAAGCGCAGCTGCGTCGAGCTGATGGACAAAAGCCCGCTGGTGTTCGACGTCGCGACGCCGCTGCGCGCGATGAGCGATGCGCTGGCCAACCTCGACGAGCGCCTGCTCATCGACGGCTTCATCGTCACGCTGGACGGCGCCTATTTCGGCTCGGGCCGCAGCTCCGACCTGCTCAAGGCCGTGTCCGACCTGCAGGTGCACGCGGCGCGCTACGCCAACCCGCTGACGCTGCTGCCCGGCAACGTGCCCATCGACAACCACCTGGACCGCCTCATCGAGGCCGGCGAGACCTTCGCCGCCGTGCTTTGGGACATCGACCACTTCAAGCCCTTCAACGACGTCTACGGCTACCGCGTCGGCGACGACATCATCCGCCTCGCGGCCCGCGTGCTGACCCAGGCCGTCGACCCGCAGCAGGACTTCGTCGGCCACGTCGGCGGCGACGACTTCGTCATGGTGCTCTGCAGCACCGACTGGGAGGCACGGCTGACGCGGGTCTGCGAGGCCTTCGACGCCGGCGTGCGCAGCTTCTTCTCGGCCGAGCACCTGGCCGCCGGCGGCTATGTCACGCTGAACCGCCAGAACCAGCCCAGCTTCCACCCGCTGCCCACCATCTCGGCCGGCGCCGTGCTGCACCTGCCGGGCAGCTTCGAGAACGCGCGGGCGCTGAGCGCCGCACTGGCCGAGCCCAAGCGCGTGGCCAAGGGCCGCGCCGGCGGCAGCCGCTTCTTCGTCGACCGCCGCCAGCAACAACAACAGCGCGCGCTGCTCGTGGCCGCCTGAACCCTCCAACCCGATGAGTTTCCTGAAGTTTTCCGAGCACTGGAGCCTGCGCACGCGGCTCACCTTCGTCACGCTGCTGGCACTGCTGCTGGGCATCGTCCCCAGCGCCGTGCTGCTGCGCAGTTATGCCGCCGAGCAGGCCGTCGCCGCCCGCCAGCACCGGGCCCTGCCCGCCAACCGCGCCTGGCTGGCGCTGCTGGCCCGGCTGCAGGACCAGCGCGGCCTGGCCGCCGAGGCCCTGTCCACCAAGCCCGACGCCAAGCCCGCCGCGCTGGCCGCGGCGGATGCCGTGCAGGCCGCGCTGAAGGCCGTCGACACCGCGCTGGACGACGGCATCGCGCCCGAGCTGGCCGCCGCACAGCGCGAGCGCCTGGCGGCGCTGCGCGGCCACAGCGCCGAGCTGGCCCAGGCCCTCGCCCAGGGCGGGCTGAACCCGCCCAAGCTGCTCGCGGCCCAGGTGGCGCTCGCGCAGGAGAGCTTTGACGCGCTGGCCGAGCTGAATGCCGGCGCCGGCCTGCTGCTGGACGCCGAGGCGGCCTCGCACTTCTCCATCGAGGCCGGCCTGCAGTCGGCACCGCGCGTGCAGGACGCGCTGTCCGAGCTGGCCGCGCTGGCGCGCGCCGCGGCGGTCGACGACCTGGCGACGATGTCCGCGGCCCAGACCCGCTACCACGAGCATTCGATGCAGATGCAGCTGCGCCTGCGCCTGGCCATGCAGTACGGCGACGCGGCGCTGAACGAGCGCCTGGCGCCGCTGCTGAAGGACGCCCAGGCGCAGCGCAAGCAGGTCGACGACACGCTGGCCGCCGCGGCCATGGACGTGAACTACCCGCTGGACCAGCTCGCCGCCCGCCTCGTCGAAGCCGGCAAGCTGCAGGCCCAGCTCAGCGCCCAGGTCATGGACACGCTGGACGGCGAGCTGGCGGCCCGCGCCGAGCGCGCGGCCCACCGCCGCGACGCGCTGATGCTGCTGCTGCCCGCCGCACTGGCGCTGATGCTCTTCACGATGGTGCGCTCCATCCGCCAGCTGCTGACGCCGGTGCGGCAGATGGTGGAGGTCACCGAGCGCATCGCGGCCGGCGACCTCTCCTGCGACGTGCCCCAGGGCCGGCGCGACGAGCTGGGCCGCGTGCTCGCCGCGCTGCAGCATATGCAGCAGCGCCTGCGCGGCCTCGTCGAGCGCATCCATGGCGACGCGGGCGGCATCCGCCTGGCCGCGCAGGAGATCGCCGCCGGCAACCAGGACCTGGCCCAGCGCACCGAGGCCGCCGCCGCCCGGCTGCAGCAGACGGCCTCCCATGTGCAGGCCCTGACCGAGGCCGTGCGCCACAGCAGCGAGGCCGCCCAGGACGCCGAACAGCTGGCCGGTTCGGCGGCCGAGGTCGCCGCCCAGGGCGGCCGCGTGATGGACCAGGTGGTGGGCAGCATGCAGGGCATGGCCGATGCGAGCCGGCGCATCGCCGACATCACCGGCCTCATCGACGGCATCGCCTTCCAGACCAACATCCTCGCGCTGAACGCCGCCGTCGAGGCCGCGCGGGCAGGCGACGCCGGCCGCGGCTTCGCGGTCGTGGCGTCGGAAGTGCGCGCGCTGGCCCAGCGCAGCGCGACGGCCGCGCGCGAGATCAAGACGCTGATCGGCCAGTCCGTCGAGCGCGTCGAGGCCGGCACGGCCCAGGCCGCCGAGGCCGGCGGCGCCGTGGCGGCCATCCTCGGCAAGGTGCACGAGATGAGCGCGCTGATCCACCGCATGGCCGAGCAGACCCGCGCCGAGGCCCAGCAGACGCTGGAAGTGGGCGACGCGGTGCGCGCCATCGACGCGATGACGCAGCAGAACGCCGCCCTCGTCGAGGAAGCCGCCGCGTCGGCCGACAGCCTGCGCGGCCAGGCCCAGGGCATGGACGAGACGGTCAACGCCTTCAGACTGTGAGCCCCTCGCCCAGCCTCGCGCCGCTGAACGCGGGCGAGCCTGGTCGGTCTTGCAGACCGCGCAGCCGACGGCGCGGCTGCCCTTCGGCAGGCGCGACAAGTCCACTGGACTTGCCGTGTCCGGCCTCAGCCCCCGCGGGGACGGCGATGCTTGCGGCATTGAGCCGCAAGCACATCGCCTGCGCGGGCCGGCTTGGGGCGGCCCGGCGCTCGTCCCGCAATACCTTGCGAGGCGCGGCGGCTTTGACCGCCTGCGAGAATCGGGGCGTGAACCTCGACGCATCGCTCAACGCCGACCTGCACTGCCACTCGGTCGTCTCCGACGGCACGCTGACGCCCGAAGCCCTGGCCGAGCGCGCCAAGGCCGGCGGCGTGCAGCTCTGGTCGCTGACCGACCACGACGAGATCGGCGGCCAGCAGCGCGCCATCGATGCGGCCCGCGCGGCCGGCCTGGCCTATCTGACCGGCACCGAGATCTCGGTCAGCTTCGCCGGCCGCGTCGTGCACATCGTCGGCCTGGGCTTCGACCACGAAGCGCCCGAGCTGATCGAAGGCCTGCGCGCGACGCGCGGCGGGCGCGGGGCACGCGCCCGCGAGATGGCGGCCAGCCTGGCTCGCGTCGGCATCCACGGCGCCTTCGAGGGTGCGCTGCAATACGTCGGCAACCCCGAGCTGATCTCGCGCACGCATTTCGCGCGCTTTCTCGTCGACGCCGGCCACTGCTCGGACGTGCCCGAGGTGTTCCGTCGCTACCTCACCGACGGCAAGCCCGGCTTCGTGCCGCACAAATGGGCGGCGCTGAAGGACGCGGTGGGCTGGATCACGCGCGCCGGCGGCATCGCCGTCATCGCCCATCCGGGCCGCTACGGCTTCACGCCCACCGAGGAATACGCCCTCATCACCGAGTTCATGACCCACGGCGGGCGCGGCATCGAGGTCGTCACCGGCAGCCACACGGCGGCCGAGTTCCAGCAGTACGCTGACACGGCCCTGGAGTTCGGCCTGCTGGCCTCGCGCGGCTCCGACTTCCACTGCCCCGACGAAAGCCGCACCGACCTGGGCGCACTGCCGCCGCTGGCGGACCGGCTGACGCCGGTGTGGGCCGAGCTGGCCGAACGCATCAAGCACTGACCTGCATCGAGACCCGGCCTGCCGCACGCCCGGGTTTCTCTCGATTGGAGTAATCGACAACAGCCGTTGACAATTAATCGTCAACACTATGTTGTCGATCATGAGCAGCATCTCCGACGCCGAATCCCAGATCATGCGCACCCTGTGGGCGCACCACCCGCTGAGTGCCGAGGACATCCTCGCGGCCCTGCCCCAGGATGCCGGCTGGCAGTTGGGCACCGTCAAGACCCTGCTGAATCGCCTGCTGAACAAAGGTGCGCTGCAGGCCCAGCGCGACGGCCGGCGCTACCTGTACGAGCCGCTGGTCGCGCGTGAAGACTGGGAACAGGGCGAGTCCCTGAGCCTGCTGGATCGCGTCTTCGGCGGCCGGCTCTCGCCGCTGGTCGCGCACTTCTCGGCTCAGCGCAAGCTCAGCGCCGAGGACGCCCAAGCCTTGCGGCGCCTGCTGCAGGAGCACGACGATGCATCCTGAAGCCTGGCTCGACACCTTGTGGCAGGCCCACACCGGCTTCACGGTCGGCCTGCTGGCTGTGCTGCTGCTGCGCCAGCCCTGGCGGCGCCTGGCGGGCGCGCAGGCCGCCTACGCGCTGTGGCTGCTGCCGCCGTGGCTGGCTCTGGCCGCGCTGCTGCCATCGACCGGCCTGCCGACCCTGATGCTGCCCGCGGTGTACGTGTCCGCGCTGGCTGGGCTGCCTGCTCCTAACGCGACAAGCAGCTGGCACAACGGCTGGCTGGCCCTGTGGCTGGCCGGCGTCGTCACGGTGGCGCTGGTGCAGACAGCCCGGCACCGCCGCTACCTGAGGCAGTTGCTGGGGCGTGGGCAGACGGCATGGAGAGCCCCGGCTGGCGATTCACCCGGGCTGCTGGGCGTCTGGCGCCCGCGGCTGGTGCTGCCGGTCGACTTCCGCCAGCGCTTCGACGCGGACGAGCGGCGCTGGATCGTGGCTCACGAGGCCGCCCACGCCCGCCGCCTCGACAACCCCGCACGGCTGCTGGCCGCCATGCTGGCCGGCCTCGCCTGGTTCAACCCGCTGGCCTGGTTCGCCCTGGCCGCACTGCGGCAAGACCAGGAACTGGCTTGCGATGCCGCCGTGATGCAGCGCCACCCGGGCAGTTGGCGGCGCTACGGCCTGGCCCTGCTGAAACTCGATGGGGCGAACAGCCTCCCGCCCGCTGCCTCGGCCTGGCAGTCCCACCATCCGTTGAAGGAGAGGATCATGTTGCTGAAGAAAGTCGCCCCCAGCGTCGGGGCTCGTCATGCGGCCCGAGCGGCCTTGGTACTGAGTGCTCTGCTGGGTTTCGGCGCCGTGCAGGCGCTGAACGCCGGGTCGCCGGACGCGGCCAGCGCCGCCAGGCCGACGGCCCGTCATTCAGAACTTTCGGACCTGACAGCCCTGCCCTCGAGAGTGAAACTGATCGAGTCCTGCCCGCAGATGCCGCGGCCGGAAATTCCGCCCGAGCTCAACGACCTCAAGGGTCAGTACAAGCTGGAGGCCAGGTTCCGGATCGGCGCGGACGGCCACCCTGAAACCGTGAAGGTGCAAGGCGATCCTCGCCTGGTCGACATGATCGAGAAAACGGTGCGGGCCTACGGCTGCAAGCCGGGCCTGGCCGGCACCGAGCTGGTCCAGCAGTTCTTCTTCAAGCTCGACTGACCTCCTCCGGGGCCTGCGGCCGAACGCACAATGCCGCATGGCCCAGCTCTTCGAAGTCCACCCCGACAACCCCCAGCCGCGCTTCCTGCGCCAGGCCGCGCAGATGCTGCAGGCCGGCGGCCTCGGCGCGATCCCGACGGACTCCAGCTATGCCTTCGTCTGCCGCCTGGACGACAAGGCCGCCGCAGAGGCGCTGCGCCGCGTGCGCGGCGTGGACGACAAGCACCACCTGACGCTGCTGTGCCGCGACCTGTCGGAGCTGGCCAACTACGCGATGGTGGACAACCGCCAGTACCGCCTGCTCAAGCTGGCCACGCCCGGCCCCTACACCTTCATCCTGCCGGCCACCAAGGAAGTGCCGCGCCGCCTGTCCCACCCCAGCCGCCGCACCATCGGCCTGCGCGTGCCCGACCACCGCGTGACGCAGGATCTGCTGGCCCTGTTCGGCGAGCCGCTGCTGTCCACCACGCTGATCCCGCCCGGCGACAGCGAGCCGATGAACGACGCCGCCCAGGTCTGCCACCGCCTGGACCGCCAGCTGCAGTTCGTGCTGGACGCCGGCGCCTGCCCGGCCCAGCCGACGACAGTGCTGGACCTGAGCCAGGGCGACGAGCCCGCGCTGGTGCGTCAGGGGCGCGGCGAGCTCGCGCGGCTGGGGCTGAAGCTGGACTGATACGGCTTCGCAATCAAAGCGCTCACTGCGTTGCTTCGCCTTGCCGTGCCAAAGCACTGTCTGCGGCTTCGCGCCTTGTTATCACTTTGA
>BFBZ01000015.1_pt59 | contig 74559 bp, 63 predicted proteins | sample 1888401 | NCBI WGS metagenome assembly BFBZ01 (sample SAMD00112614, study PRJDB3348) | symbiont metagenome | host: Chara braunii
CCGGAGAAGCCGTAATCCTTCATCAGCGCCAGCGCATCGGCGAGCGTCGCGTCGGGCGCGATGGTCAGCGGGTTCACCACCATGCCGGATTCGAACTTCTTGACCTGGCGGACCTGCGCGGCCTGGCCCTCGGGATCGAAATTGCGGTGGATGACGCCGATACCGCCGGCCTGCGCCATCGCGATCGCCATGCGCGCCTCGGTGACGGTATCCATGGCGGAGGCCATGATCGGGATGTTGAGCGGGATYTCRCGYGTCACGCGCGAGCGGATGTCGACCTCGGAGGGAAGCACATCGGAGAGGCCCGGCTTCAAGAGCACGTCGTCGAAGGTAAAGGCTTCGCGAAGTGTCTGCACGGTCGCCATCGTCAACTCCTTGTCTGCGGCCTGATACGGCCGCGATGCTGATGCGGATGAGCGGCGGCGCCGTCGAGACCATGCCTCGCCGTCGAATCGATGCCCATCGGTGGGGTTGACGCGGGTCGATAGCATGGGCCTGTGACGAATCAAAGGGCCGATCCGTCACCATCCGGCGATTACGCGGGATGGCGGCGGAGAGCCTTAATTTTCGCGTCACGAGCAATAAAAGATCGCGCAGGGCGCGATTCCGGAGCGGAAGTTCCGTTCCTGGCGACCCCCGCCAGGACTCAGCGCCACGCGCCCGGCGGCGGCCCGTAACGCCGGATCGCGTCCACTACCTCCCGGTGACGCCGGTCCTCCCGCCGCATGTGCACGGCGATCAGAGCGTGCGCCGAGGGCACCAGCAGCAGCACGTGGAAGAACAGGCCGAGGACCAGGCACACCACGCACAGCGCCAGATTGAACACCGCCGCGAACGGCTGCCCGTTGAACAACAGGCCCAGCGGCGGCACCAGAGCGGCGAGCAGGTAGATCATCGGCACATCTCCAACAAAGGGGACGCGACAGCGTCGCGCTGGATCTAGTGGGCCATGCCGCCAGCGCAATGGCCTCGTTCGTCGCAGGGTGTTAAAGCCGCACCGCCCGCGTCTCCCTCCTCCCGCCACCGACATCCGATGAACAAGCAACGCGTCATTCCGCTGATCGTCGCCACTGCCCTGTTCATGGAGAACATGGACTCCACGGTCATCGCGACCTCGCTGCCGGCGATCGCCAGGGACATCGGCACCAGCCCGCTGACGCTGAAGCTCGCCATCACCTCCTATCTGCTGTCGCTCGCSGTGTTCATCCCGGCGAGCGGCTGGACCGCCGACCGTTTTGGCGCGCGGCGGGTGTTCTCGAGCGCCGTCGCCGTGTTCATGATCGGCTCGATCGGCTGCGCGCTGGCGAACTCGGTCGAGAACTTCGTGTTCGCGCGCATCCTGCAGGGCATGGGCGGCGCGATGATGACGCCGGTCGGCCGGCTCGTGCTCTTGCGCTCGGTCGACAAGAGCGCGCTGGTCGGCGCCATGGCCTGGGTCACCATCCCCGCGCTGATCGGCCCGGTCATCGGGCCGCCGGTCGGCGGCTTCATCACCACCTATTTCTCCTGGCACTGGATCTTCCTGATCAACATTCCGATCGGCATCGTCGGCATCATCATGGCGCTGCGCTTCATCGATCCGATCAAGAGCGACAATCCCGAGCCGTTCGATCTCTATGGCATGGTGCTCGCCGGCCTTGGCCTCGCCGGTCTCGCCTTCGGCCTCTCGGTCGCGGGTCTCAATTTGCTGCCCTGGTCGGTGGTGGCGAGCCTGGTCGCGATCGGCGCGATCTCGATGACGCTCTACGTCCGCCACTCCTGGCGGACCAATTCGCCGGTGCTCGACTTCTCGCTGCTGCGGCTGCCGACCTTGCGGGCCTCGATCGTCGGCGGCTTCATGTTCCGGCTGGGGATCGGCGCCCTGCCCTTCCTGCTGCCGCTGCTGATGCAGCTCGGCTKCGGCCTGTCGCCGTTCCAGTCGGGCCTCGTCACCTTTGGCTCCTCGGCTGGCGCGATGGGCATGAAGGCCTTGGCCGCGCGCCTCATCCGCGCCTTCGGCTTCCGCCACCTGATGACCGTCAACGCGGTCGTCAGCTCGGTCTTCCTGGCCGCCTGCGCGCTGTTCACRCCGGCGACGCCGCTGCTCCTGATCGTCATCATCTTGTTTGTCGGCGGCTTCTTCCGCTCGCTGCAGTTCACCGCGATCAACACCGTGGCCTATGCCGAGGTCGAGACCGCGCAGATGAGCCGCGCCACCACGCTGACCAGCGTCAACCAGCAGCTCGCGATCTCGGCCGGCGTCGCCGTCGGCGCGTTCTCGGTGGAGACCACGATGTGGGCGCATGGCGCGAGCCAGCTGACCGCCACCTCTTTCGCGCCGGCCTTCATCGTCGTCGCCATCACCTCGGCGCTGTCGTCGTTCTTCTTCTGGCAGATGCCCGACGATGCCGGCAGCGAGATCTCGGGCCGCAARGTCGCGGCCATCGCCAGCCGCAAGGGCGCCGAGAAAGGGGTGGAGAAGGCAGCGACCAAATCGGCCAGCGAAACCACGCATGACGCGCGGGATCAGCGGCTGGGTTAGCTGATCCCGGCTTCGTCATCGGGCCCGGGCGGGAGCGACGCCTGGACATSGGCTGGCATCGATAAGTCCCCGGATATCATTGCGCTCCGGACCGGGACGCTGAACCCGCCTCGAATGAAGCGGGTCCAGCCACGGAGACGCCGACTAYTTCTCCGGCATCATCGATGAGTGCAGATGGTCGATCTTCCAGGCGCCGTCCTCGTAGCGATAGATGAACGAGTAGCGTGCCTTGACGTCCGACTTGGCGCCCGTTGCAGGATCGGTCAACGTCACCGTCCAGGTGCCGAGACGCGTCGCCGTGTTGCAGTCCAGCTCGACCGTCGATGTATCGATGCGGCCGACCGGGCTGCTCTTGAGGAATTTGACGAAGTAGTCCTTGACCTCCTCCGGTGTGGTGCGCGGCGTGTTCGACACGGTCGCGAGCAGTACCGGCTTCTTGGTGAAAAGTGCAGTCACCTTCTCCGGATCCTTGGTCGCCCAGGCATCGTTGAAGCTTGTGAACAAGCCTTCGATTTGAGTTTCGGATGTCGTGGGACATTCCATGCTCTTGGCCTGGACGGCGCTCGCGGACACCAAAACGAGAAGAGCGGATACGGTGGACTTAACGATGGTAGACACGTCTGTCGTTCTCCTGCTGGACAGTGATCAGCACGTAAGAACACGCGGTCGATCAGCAAGAGGCTGCGACACTTTAACGAACATGTCTGACAACGAAATCCGACTTCACACTCATTAGTTGTTAGGACCAGCCCCATTTTCTCGCGGCACGCGCAGATTACGATTTCATGACAACGATCAACCTTGTACACCTGCCGCCGCTTCCAATCCTCCTCTTGTCTGCAAGACTCCGCGCAACCCGCGAGCGCAGAACGCCTCACATGCAAGGCGGCCTTTCAGGATCTGAACTGCATCCTTGGCATACAATAGGCCAACCGCGCACCGAGCGTCATCGCGCATCGAACTGGCCCGTCACCGTCAGCCGCGGGCCATGCGTGAAGCGGTTCGGCGTGAACGTCGTATCCTGCGTGTTGATCAAGGCATCGACCCGGTAGCTTCCGCCGAGCTTGACGTTCTCGTTGATCCAATATGACAGGCCGAACTGCAGATCGGCATTGAACAGCGCGGTGTTGCGCTCCGTGGAGACGGTGAAGCTGGTGCCGGGTTGCGCCAGTACCGGCACGCTGGCGGACGACTGGGAYCTGCTGTTGAYGACGTTGCGCTGAACGCCGAACAGCACGGCAACGTCGCTGAGATAGTCCAGCGACCAGCGGCCGGCGAACGGGATCGAGCCTTCCACGCCGACACGCGGGCCKGCGCCGAGAAAGCTGTTGCGATTCGCGCCGTCGTTCGCCTGTGCGGCATCGACGTTGGTGAAGACCACGTTGCCGACATCGACGATGCTCGCATTCTGTCGCAGCAGATCGGAGTTGGTCGCACGGGTTTCGAAGTCGAGCAGCCGCAGTCCACCCTTGACCTGAAGCGCCCCCGGCCCGGTTCCGAACACGTCGCGCCCGATGGCGATATCGGCCAGCCAGCGCGATTCCTGATAGGTCGCATCGAACGTATCAGAGGCCGTGATGACGCGGCCCCGTCCAAGATCAAGCCGTCCGGACGACAGGATTTGCGCGCTGGCCTGGCCGCTCTGACCATAGCGGAGCTGGCCGCTGACGTGCCATGGCGAGCCTGCGATCAGATAGTCGAAGCCGGTGGCGGCCTCCCAACCGACCTTGGGCGTCAGATCGAGCGGCGGGGACACGGTCGTGTTGGGAAATGCAGCAAGCGCCGTACCCGCATCCTGGAAGAACCGGTCGCCGCCGCTCCAGATGGCGCCGCCTTCCCCCCAGATCTTCAGCACGCCGCTGGCCGGACGAGCCGGTGCCTTGTAGGCGCCGGGACCATCTGCCGATGCATAGCTCTGATAGGGATCTCTGGCTTCCAGTCCCGSGCGCAGAGAAGCTGGCGCCGCGCYTCGGTCTGCGGCCAGCCGTCCTGAGCCGGCTGCACCATTCGAGGACGCCGAGCGCATCGGCTCGGAGTTCTCAGCCGAGCGCAGCCGGCCGTTCTCCTCACGCAGCCGCTTGTTCTCGCGCAGCGCGGCGTTCTCCATCCGCATCGCTGCATTCTCCCGCTCCAGCCTTGCCAGTCGGGCATTCAGATCCTCGACCTCCGCAGCCGAGGCGCTTGCGGATGCAAGCACGAGGCTGAGGATCGAGACGTTACGACGAAGCGCGGTGCTCATGGCCATTCCTATCTGCAATCGGAAAACAGCGAGGTTGCTGCTTGCCAAAATGCGGAAGCCGCACGCCTCCGCCAAATGATGGAGACCGGCCAAGATTGGGCGAGCGTGACCTGGAGGCCACATCAGCGGAGCGGCACGGGGTTGCGACCGAGCGATGGAACGCTTCGCCGCGAGGTTTCGTTCTGATCGGATGACCGAAGAGCTCGCACCGCGTCATGCCCCGAGCCCGGGGCTCACTCCCGCCCTCGGACGCAACATTCAGGCGCTGGTCGACCGCCGCAAGCGCGAGGAGACGACAGCAACAACGCAGCAAAAGGTCGCCGCCTCGATCACGCGCTTCACGGGATCGAAGATCTTCAGGTGCATCACCGCCCGGCGAAGCCGCGTCGCGCCAGCCCGGCCAGTGCACCACGCAGGCGCGCGCGGCCGGTGATGACGCCGCAGGAGGAACTGAACAGGCGAAGCACCAACTGCCGCCGCTGCGCTTCGGACGGCTGGAGACGGAGATGCATCGTCGTCTTGGAGACGGCGCTCACCGACGCCTCGATCCATCCGAGACCATCGAGATGCAGCGGCAATCGGCTTCCGGGCGTGGTCAGGCGCTGATGGCGCAGGCCGGCGACCCGTGCCGACGACWGCGACAAGGCCTCGATGCGGCACGGCACGACTTCATTGTCCTTCGCGAGCCAGCCGGCTTCACCGCTTGGGAACAGATCCTCGCCCCGCGGCAACTCGAAGCAGACCAGGAATGCGATGAAGGCGATCAGCATGGCAATGCCAGCCCACATCAGGTTGAAATAGTCGATCGACGAGATCTCGCTGGCGGCYGTCGGCGATATGAAAGCCCAGACGATGCTGGCCGCCGAGCTTGCGGCGATGAGCCCGAAGAGTGTCGCCAGCTTGGCGTGGACCCGCGGCCGGGAGCGGTCGCCACCTTTGTCAGTGACCTTGAAAGGGCGGCCGAACGGCCGGATCAGCGCGCTGAGCAAGGTGGCCGTGACGGCAAAGCAGGTCACCGCATGCGTCGCCTCCATGAACAGCGGCAAGGTGCGCGCCCGCGAAATCCAGCCCATATAGATGATCRTGCCGAGCAGTGCCGGCACGCCGTAACGCAGGAACGAGAGATAGTCTGCCGCGAAGGCCGGCAGGCCTGCGAACCAGTAGATCGGCGGCGCGATCAGCAGCAGCACCATGAACGGCTTGCACAGCCAGTTCAGCACGCCATGCAGAAAATGCCAGCGCTGGGTGAAGCTGTAGCCGCGGCTGCGCAGCGGTCCGTCGCGCAGCAGCGCGACCTGGATCGTGCCGAGGCACCAGCGCGCGCGCTGGGTGATGTATTCCGGCACGCCCTCCGCCGAGAGACCGAAGCTGAGCGGCTCGTTGAGCCAGACCGTGCGCTGACCGCGCCTCAGCAGCGTGTAGGTGAGATTGAGGTCTTCCGAGATCGCCGCATGGGGGAAGCCGCCGATCTCGGCGAGCCGCTCGCGGCGCACGACAAAGGATGTGCCGACGCAGAACGCGCAACCCCAGGCATCCTTGGCCGGCTGGAACACGTCGAAAAAGAAGCGCTGATCGTCGACCCAACTGCTGGACGAGAGCAGATTGTGCTGGATCGGATCGGGATTGTAATAGAATTGCGGCGTCTGCACGACAGCGATATCGGGCTCGGAGAGCAGCAAGCCGACGGTGCGCTGGAGGAAGTCGCGCCGCGGCGCGAAATCGGCATCGAGCACCAGGATCACCGGCGCATTGGAGAGACGCGCGGTCACTGCCAACGCGTTGTTGAGATTGCCGGCCTTGGCGCCCTTGTTGTCGGGCCGGGTCAAATGGCGCGCSCCGACCTCATCGCAGAAGGCGCGCAGCCAGTCGCGACGGGTGTCGTCGAGCACCCAGACGGTSTTGTCGGGATAGTCGAGCGCCAGCGCCGCCAGGATCGAGCGCTCGACGATCTCCATCGGCTCATCATAGGTGCAGATGAAGACATCGACGGCCGGCTGCTCGCCCCGCGCCGCCAGCGCGCRCCGCGCGGCATCGGCCTGCGCCGAGCGGTCGACGCTGCGGGTGAGGATCAGGATTGACATCAGCGTATAGGAGATCGCGATGATCTCGAGCGTGATGAAGAGACGCGGCCACARCGCCTGCAAGGTGAGATCGAAGCTCGGCAGCGTGTCGTTCCAGCGCCACAGCGTGTAGATCAGCAGGARCGTGGCCGTCGTCGCTCCCAACAGGGCGCGATCGCGCCATCGCKTCGGGTCGAGCAGCCTGGCCATCGCCAGGAGCCCGAGCAGGACTCCAAGGTCGGTGGTCAGCACCGACGCAGCRTCGCTGGGAAGTGGAAACATCAGGGCACCTTCGCGCCGGTGAACGGATTCCAGCCGGTCTCGGCGAGCACCGCCCAGGCGGTRGCCCCGAGATGCGGTCGCTTGTAGTAGAAGAAATCGGGGATCGTGCTGGTCCCGCTCGGATCGATCGACAGGCCCGTGCTCACACGCGCGCTGCGCGTCGCGTTGAGGAGCCCCGATGACGTTCCATCGTTGCGCATGGCCGCCAGCAGCTGCTGGCTGGCCGCGGCGTTGCCGACMATGCGATAGGCCAGCGCGGCCTGCGCCGTGCCCTCGACCCAGACGCCGTCACGATCGCCGTTGAAGTCGAAGCCGTCGTCGACGGCGAGATGGGCTTGCGCAAAGCCGAGCGCCYTGCGCCAGTCGGGCGCATCCGGCACCGCCATCCACGGCCAGAGCTGCACATCGAGCGCGAGAAGGTTGTCGTCGGCGAGGCTGCCATCCGGTTTGGTGCCGAGCAGGAAATGATCACCGCGAAAGGTGCGATCGAGCAGCCGGTGCGCCGTCTTCGCAGCGTCCCGGTAGCGCGGCGCGGAGGTGAGTCGAAAGAGCCATGACGCGACGGCGTAGACGTCGGCATTGTGCTCGGTCGACATCCAGGTGAGGCCCACCTGCTGCGGATCATAGCCGTGAAAGCCGCCGCTGAAGCCATCGGACCCGTGGCTCGCATTGGCGATGATCCAATCCATCAGACGCTTTGCGCCGGACAGATAGGCGGCCTCGCCCGTCGCTTGATGCAGCGTCAGCAGCGCCAACGCCGCCCAGGCGACATTGCCAGTCGCGGTGCCGTCCTGCGCGGGGTCCTCGCCCCAGATGTTCTTCTGGCTATCCCACCAGCCCGGCAGCAGGGCCGCGCCGCGACCGAGGGGACCGGCGCGATAGGCATTGCGCAGACGCCCGTCATCGAAGGTGCGGTCRTAGGTAGCCGCCTGCACCAGGGCGTTGCCGATCGTCCGCGCCTGATCGACACGCTCGCAGGCGACCAGCGCGATCGCGGCGAGCGCATTGTCATAGACGAACGCCGTGGTCGAGAGACCGAGCGGCAGGGCGTCCTCGTCGGCGCCCGGCTCGTAGCTGCGGATGAAGGCCGCAGCCGTGCCTTTCAGCCCGGGTTCGACCGCCTTGACGAGGCCGGGACAGAACGACAGCTCRGCGCGCGCAGGCGATGTGCCGACCAGCACCATGGACAGAATGAGCATGGCGAGCAGCCTCATTGCGCCGACACCGCGCTCGACACCGGCAACCAAGGCTCGTCGAGCTGCGACCGCTGCGCGGCCGACGGCGATCGCAGCGCCTCGTCGAGCTTGGCGACGCCGGCCCGCCGTGTCGCTTCGTCCGGCGCCGCCGGATCGAGATCGGCCAGCGAGGCCACCAGATGTCCGAGCCGCCGCCACGTCACCGACATCGACGGCACGATGCCGTTGTCGCGGGTGACGGTGACCCACTGCCCGACCGTGCAGGCCGGCGTCGCCGCGGAGGCAGGCTCCGCGGCAGGCTTTTCATCGGCGGCATCTGGCGTGATCATGACATAGAGCTCGCGGCGCTCGGTCTGCGGAAACGGCACGGCGAAGCGCTCATCGACCTTGTCGCTGGTCTTCGGCAGCACGGCGCTGACCGTGCCGCTGYGATAACCGCCGCCCTCGATGCGGACCTTGGTGCCCGGCTTCATCGATTCACCCTGGCGATAGGAGAAGATCGCCACGACGAAGCGCTTGTCGCAATCGACCACGGAGGCGATCGTATCGCCGGCGCTGACCTGGCGTCCAGTCTCGGCGCCCACCGCGAGCACCCTGCCGGACCCCGGCGAGAGCACATCGGCTGCCGCGAGCCGGGCCAGCCGCGCGCTCTCGGATTTGAGCAAGCCTTCGAGATCGTCGAGCATCGCCGATTGCTGCTTCTCCTCGATCTCCATCCGTCGTGCGTCGAGGTCGATGTCACGGCGCTTCTGGCCGAGCATGTTGAGCGCGACCAGATCCTCGCCGACATAGATGCCGGCGTTGAGCGCCTTCAGCTGGGTCAGCTTCTGATTRAGCTTGGCATTCTGCGCGTCGGTGTCGTGCAGCGCCGCCGCATATTGCTGCTCGGTCGGCTTCAGCATCTCGGCGCTGGCCGCATCGCGCGCCACCATMCGRTTCTGGCGGTCGACGATCGCCTTCTTCTCGCTGCTCATGGCGGCGGATTGCGCGACGCGGGCGCGCAGCTCCTCGATCTGCGACTGCAGCTGTGCCTTCAACTGGTCGGCCTGGCTGGCGATCTCCTGATCGAGGGAGGCGACGTAAGCGASGTCCGATTGATGCTTGGCGCGGGTCGCGTCGAGCTTCTGGCGCGCGTCGYCGGCCTTTTCCTGCAGCGAGATCAGGGTGGTCCGGTCGAGCCGCGGATTGGTGATCTGGGCCAGACGATCGCTGCTGCGCACCTCGCCGCCGGATGTCGCCGTGAGCGACTCGACCTGGCCCGAGATCGGCGAGGTCAGCAGCATCACAGGCGCATCCACGACGGCGCGGTCGGATTGGTCGGCCACGATCGGCGGCACCACGGCCGTCAGCATCAGCGCCGACAAGATGCCGGCGACGCCGAAGGCGGAGGCGCGCAGGATCACGGGATGGCGCGACTGGTCTGTCCTGGGGGCGACGCGCGGCGCGGGCGATGGCTTGAAACCGTCATCGAAGCGATCGGTCATCGGGTCTCTTTCGGTTTGGGGTGACGCCCCGAAAGACGCTTCCTCGGATGATCCGGAGTTCCAGGCCCCGGTCTCGATGTTCAAGCGCAAACCAGATCACGCGCACATCGTTTCATGCCGAGGCCGATCTTCGCCCCCTCCCCGCGGTCACGTTATGTTGCAGCGCGGTCGTSGGATTCCCGCTTGCAAGCCACACTCAGTCCTCATTCGCCTTGAAGCGGCCGAGCCCCTTCAAGATGAACGGCGCAATCAGCGCAATCAGCGCGACCACGAGCAGCGTCGCCGAGATCGGCGATTGCAGCAAGGTCATGGGATCGCCGAGGCTGATCGCGAGCGCGCGGCGCAACTGGCTCTCCGCGATCGGCCCGAGGATCAGGCCGACGACGACGGGCGCAATGGGGAARTCGAAGCGCCGCATCAGGAAACCGAGCACGCCGAAGCCGGCGAGCATCGACAATTCGACCACCGATGGCTTCGCGGCGATCGTGCCCATGGTCGCGAAGACGAGGATGCCGGCATARAGCCASGGCGTCGGAATCTTCAGCAGCCGCACCCAAAGGCCCACCAGCGGCAGRTTGAGCACCAGCAGCATCGTGTTGGCGATGAACAGGCTCGCGATCAGGCCCCACACCAGATCGGGCCGCTCGGCGAACAGCAGCGGTCCCGGATTGAGGCCATATTGCTGGAAGCCCGCGAGCATCATCGCCGCCGTCGCCGAGGTCGGCAGACCCAGGGTCAGAAGCGGCACCAGCGTGCCAGCGGCCGAGGCGTTGTTCGCGGCCTCCGGACCGGCGACGCCTTCGATCGCACCCTTGCCGAACTGCTCCGGATATTTGGTCAGCCGCTTCTCGGYCGAATAGGACAGGAAGGTCGGAATCTCCGCGCCGCCGGCCGGCAACGCRCCGATCGGAAAGCCGAACGCGGTGCCGCGCAGCCAMGGCTTCCAGGAGCGYTTCCAGTCCTCGCGCGTCATCCACAGCGAGCCYTTSACGGCCTCGATCTTCTCCTCCGTGTGRTGCCGGCGCGAGGCGACRTAGAGCGCCTCGCCGACCGCGAACAGGCCGACGGCCAAGGTCGTCACCTCGACGCCRTCGAGCAGTTCGGGCACGCCGAAGGCGAGCCGCGCCTGCCCCGTGAGCTTGTCGATGCCGACCAGGCCGAGCGTCAGCCCGAYGAACAGGCTGGTGAGCCCGCGTACGGGTGAATCGCCGAAGGTCGCGGACACCGTGACGAAGGCGACGCACATCAGCGCGAAGTAATCCTCCGGCCCGAAGCGCACGGCGATGTCGACGAGGTAAGGCGACAGGAACGCGAGCCCGATGGTGGCGATGGTGCCGGCGACGAAGGAGCCGATCGCCGACGTCGCCAGCGCCGGGCCGCCGCGGCCGGCCTTGGCCATCTTGTTGCCCTCCAGCGCGGTCGCCATCGAGGCGCTTTCGCCGGGCGTGTTGATCAGGATCGCGGTGGTCGATCCGCCATACATGCCGCCGTAATAGATGCCGGCGAACATGATCAGTGAGCCGCCGGGATCGAGCTTGTAGGTGACAGGCAAAAGCAGCGCGACAGTGAGCGCCGGCCCGATGCCYGGCAGCACGCCGACCGCGGTGCCGAGAAACACACCGATCAGCGCATAGAGCAGGTTCATGGGCTGGACGGCGATCGCCATCCCATGTGCGAGCGCGGCGAACGTGTCCATCAGAGCAGTCTTTCGAGCGGACCGGCGGGAAGGCTCAAAGTGAGCAGACGGTCGAAGGCGAGATAGATCAGGGTCGTGAGCACCGCGCCGATGACGAGATCGGTGACGAAGGCGCGGCGGCCGAACGCGGCCGATGTCGTCACGAACAGCGCCGTCGTCGCCAGGATGAAGCCGCCGCCGAAGCCGATGATGGCGATCAGGAGCGCAAGGCCCGCCAGGATCAGCAGCACCGCGACCGGATCGGCGCTCTCGCGCGGCGGCAGGTTGCCTCGGACAGCGTCGATCAGATTGGCCAGCGCTAAGATGCCGAGCCCGATCGCAATCACGACCGGCATGACCTGCGGGCCCATGCCATACATCGTGGTCGCCGGGATCTGGTTGGCGTCGTAGACGAGCACCAAGGCGACGGCGGCCAGCAAGCCTGCGATGACGATGCCGGCCTTGTCGATGCCTCGCGAGGGTGGCTCCGCGCCGGCGCTCTCCGTCGTCATGACTTGACGAGGCCGACCGACTTCAGCACGTCGGTGACGCGGATGTTTTCCTTTTTCAGGAACTCGGCGAAGGCATCGCCGGGCAGATAGGCGTCATCCCAGCCCTTCTGCTTCAGGATGTCCTTCCAGGCATCCGACTTCACCATCTTCTCGACCGCRTCGGCCAGCGTCTTCTTCTGCTCCGGGGTGATGCCGGGCGGTGCGACGACCGAACGCCAATTGGCGAGCACGAGATCGATGCCCTGCTCCTTGAAGGTCGGAATATCGACGCCAGGGATGCGGTTTTCCGAGGAGACGCCGATCGCGCGCAGCTTGCCGCTCTTGATCTGCCCGTCATATTCGGACAGGCCGGAGATGCCGGCCGTGACCTTGCCGCCGAGGATCGCCGCCAGCGACTCACCGCCGCCGGAGAACGGGATGTAGTTGACCTTCTTGGCATCGGCCCCGACAGTGCCGGCGAACAGCGCGGCCATCACGTGATCGACACCGCCCGCCGAGCCGCCGGCAAAGGTCACCTTGGCGATGTCGGCCTTTAGCGCCGCCGCGAGATCCTGCGCGGTCTTGATCGGCGAATTCGCCGGCACGACGATGACCTGGATCTCCTCGGTCAGGCGCGCGATCGGCGTCACCTGCTCGAGCGTCACCGGCGACTTGTTCATCGCGAGCGCGCCGACCATGACGAAGCCGTTCACCATCAGYTGGTTGCCATCGCCCTTGGCGCCGTTGACGAATTGCGCGATGCCGACCGTGCCGCCCGCGCCGGCCACGTTGGTGACCTGGACGCTGCGCGCGACGCCGGATGCGACGAAGGCTTGCTGCATCGCCCGCGCGGTCTGGTCCCAGCCGCCGCCGGGCGCCGCAGGCGCCATCACCTTCAGTTCAAGCTGCTGGGCAGAGGCCGGGGCGCCGGCCAGRACGATCAACGCGACAGCTGCGCCGCACAGGCGCGCACACAACSACTTCAAGGACCCCTCCACGGCCGGCCACGCGGCTCTCGTTTCTTGATATTGCGTTTCGAAAGCAGCGATACGGCCAGGATGGCCAGCCTGCGGCGATCGCGCGCCCCATCGCCGCTTTCGAATTCTCAAGATAATGCAATAGCTTACAGCCAAAGCGGGGGCATTCAAGGCGCCGCCCTGCGACAGGATGGCGCACCCTCCCCGCCGGCATCGCAGGCGCCGGTGGCGGCTCGGAGCCTAGCCGCAGGTCCAGACCATGCCCACTGGCGTCCGGGTCCAGCATGGCCCGAAGCTGCCGCCATTGTAATGGCCGCGGTARAAGCCGGGCTGGCCGAAATAATGCCACTCGCCRTTATAGAGAAGGTATTTCGGCGTGCCGTCGATGTACCAGTGACGGCGGTTGCCGCGCGGCCCGTTGCGCATCGCCTCCTTGTCCGCATAGAGCGGCAGGCTGTTATTGGGAGGCTGCTTGTAGCCAGGCAGGAAGCCGTAGCCCTGCCAGCGCTGCGCCTTCCGCTTGTGCGCCGGCGCGGCGAGCGCGATTGCGGGCAACAGCAGCAGGAGCGTCACGATCGAAACGATGAAACGATGCGGCATCAAGGCGGCCCGCTGGACTGGATGTTTCGGATCTTGAGCTTGATCGCGCGGCACGGCAATGGCCGTTCCGTCATGAAATGTTTCAGTGATGCCGCCGRTGCGCGCGACGCGGCGGAGGCGGCGGTGGTGCGAAGAACGGATTGAGGTCGCACATCGCCGCCCGGCCCGACGCCGTTGCGCGGCATTGCGGCAGCGACGTGTAGCTGCAGTCGATCCACTCGCCCCCCCACCGGCCGCCTTCATAGACCTTCATGCACACGGGATAGCGCGGATCGTAGGCCTGGGCGCGAGCCGGGCCYGATACGACGACCCCGACCATCAAACCGAGCGCGAGGGCGCTCCAGCTCAGGATACGCATGCAGGACCTCCGGAATTTGCGTCTCGTCGGCGCAGGCCGATTCCCGAGACCTTGATTGCATCTGCTCTGTATCGTCAGCGCGCAACGGTCGCAATGACGCCGTTACAACAGCTCGGCCGGCTCTCCGCCGCGAAAGCCCATCGCCAGCACGTAGCGCTCCGAGGAATCCTGCCGGCTGGCGGCCGGCTTGACGTGGCGGACGGTGGCGTAATCGCGCTTCAGCTGCGCCAGCAGCTCGGCATCGGCGCCGCTCTGAAAGGTCTTGGCGAGGAAGCTGCCGCCGGGCTTGAGCACCTCGCCGGCAAAATGCGCGGCGAGTTCCACCAGRCCGACGATGCGCAGCTGGTCGGTCTTGCGATGGCCGGTGGTGTTGGCGGCCATGTCCGACATCACCACGTCGGCGCGGCCGCCGAGCATCGCCCGGAGCTTCTCCGGCGCATCCTGGGCATGAAAGTCCATCTGCGTGAAGGTGACGCCGGGGACCTCGCCCATTTCCAAGAGATCGATCGCGATGACCTTGCCCTTGCCCGCTTCGGCGCCGACCCGGCGCGCCGCGATCTGGCTCCAGCCGCCGGGCGCCGCGCCGAGATCGACCACGGTCATGCCGGGCTTGAGCAGGTGATATTTGTCGTCGATCTCGATCAGCTTGTAGGTCGCGCGCGAGCGRTAGCCGTCGCGCTTGGCTTGCGCGACATAGGGATCGTTGAGCTGACGCTCCAGCCAGAGCTTCGAGGACAGCTTGCGCTTACCTCCGGTCTTGACCTGCACATGCATGCGGCCGGTGGTGTCTTTTGCCATGYGGGTCTCTGTGTCGTGACCTGTGCTCCGTCGACGGGATCGAAAGATCCACGAGGCGACAACAGCAGATGGGACGTCCACCCTCCCCTGGAGGGGGAGGGTGAAGAATTTACGCCGTACGGAGCGCCCCGTCCTCGCGCATCATCTCCACCAGCATGCCTTCGCGCAGGCCCCGATCGGCGACGCGCAGCCGTGGCAGCGGAAAGGATTGCCGGATGGCATCGAGAATGGCGCAGCCGGCCAGCACGAGATCGGCCCGGTCGATGCTGATGCAGTTGTTCTCGGCGCGCTCCTGGTAGCTCATCGCCAGCAGCTTGGCGATGGTCGCGGTGATGTCGGCGTCATTGATCCAGATGCCGTCGACCCGGCGACGGTCGTAGCGTGCGAGGTTGAGATGAATGCCCGCCAGCGTCGTCACCGTGCCGGAGGTGCCGAGCAGGTGCATGCCGGCGAGATCTCCGCCGTTCTCCGCCGCGAACGGACCGACATGTCCGGCCACGTCCTCGACCATGGCGGCGTAGATCTCAGGCGTCACGTCGCGCCCGCCGAAGCGCTCGGCGAGCGTGACGACCCCGAGCGGGATCGACATCCACGCCTTGATGCGTGGCTCGGCATGRCGATCGGAAGGATCACGCTCGATCCGGACCAGCTCGCTGGATCCGCCGCCGATATCGAACAGGATCGCCCCGCGCCCGGACGGATCCAGCAGCGGCGCGCAGCCCTTCACGGCCAACGCCGCCTCGGTCTCGCGATCGATCACCTCGAGCTCGATGCCGGTCTCGGCCGCCACCCGGCTRCGGAACCCCTCCGCATTGGCCGCCGCGCGGCAGGCCTCCGTCGCGATCAGGCGCAGGCGCCTGGCCTTTTTCGATTGGATCTTATCCCGGCAGATGCTGAGGGCGGCGATCGCCCGATCCATCGCCGCGTCGCTGATGCAGCCGGTGGTCGAGATGCCCTCGCCCAGCCGGACGATGCGCGAGAAGGAATCRACCACGCGAAAACTGTCGCCCGAGGGACAGGCGATCAGGAGCCGGCAATTGTTGGTTCCGAGGTCCAGGGCCGCATAGACGCTGCCGCCATTGCTGGCGCAGGGCTGTGACGCGACGTCCAGACCCGGATGCAAGCCGGGCTCCAGGTTCCCGCGCGGCGTGGGAYCCTCCCGCAGCCGCGTGTCATTGATCATTCAAATGTCTTTCCGCTGGCCGAACCGGCCCAGATGGAAGTTCTCTTTCGTGAGACATTATCAGTGGATAGCCCCGGCGCAACAGCCCCTCCGTCAGGCGTGATGCACCATTCCTAATCAACCGTTGTCCGGCCGCAGGGGCTGCACTATCTGGGAACAGCCCGCATTTGCGCCTCATCCAGCCTCCCGGATCGTTCATCCATGCAAGATCACACCTCGCCGGCTTCCCTCGAAAACGCGATCGCGCTGCAGAAATTCGGCGTCGGGCAGCCGGTCCGGCGCAAGGAGGACGACACGCTGGTCCGCGGTCACGGCAAATATACCGATGATTTCAACCTGCCGGGCCAGGCCTATGCCTGGATCGTCCGCTCCAGCCATGCCCATGGCATCATCAAGGGCATCGACACGACGGCCGCCARGGSCATGCCGGGCGTGCTCGGGGTGTGGASCGGCGCTGATCTCGCCGCGGCCGCCTATGGCCCGTTCACCTGCGGCCTGCCGCTGAAGAGCCGCGACGGCTCGCCGCTGCTGCAGACCAATCGGCCGGCGCTTGCCACCGACAAGGTTCGCTTCGTCGGAGATCCCATCGCCTTCGTGGTGGCGGAGACCGCGGCCCAGGCCCGCGACGCGGCCGAGGCGGTCGGGCTCGACATCGAGCCCCTGCCCGCGGTCACCAACGCCGAGGAGGCGACCAGGCCCGGCGCGCCGCAGCTCTAYGACCACATCCCGAACAACGTCGCGCTGGATTACCATTATGGCGACACTGCCAAGATCGAGGAGGCGTTCGCGAAAGCCGCGCATGTGACCAGGCTCGACATCGTCAACACCCGGGTCGCCGTGGTGTCGATGGAGCCGCGCGTGGCGCTCGCCGCGTTCGATGGCAAGACCGAGCGCTTCACCTTGCAGGTGCCGACGCAGGGCGTGTCCGGCAACAAGGCGACCTTGGCAAAGATCCTCAACGTCGCGCCGGACAAGGTCCGCATCCTCACCACCAATGTCGGCGGCTCCTTYGGGATGAAGAACGTCTCCTATCCCGAATATGTCTGCATTCTGCACGCCGCCAGAGAGCTCGGCCGCCCCGTGAAGTGGCGCGACGAGCGCACCACCGCCTTCCTGTCGGACAGCCAGGGCCGCGACCAGATCATCCATGGCGAGCTCGCGCTCGACGCCGACGGCAAGTTCCTCGCCGTGCGGCTGTCCGGCTATGGCAATCTCGGCGCCTACATCATGGGCGTGGCGCCGCTGCCGCTGTCGCTCAACACCGGCAAGAACCTCGCCAGCGTCTACAAGACGCCGCTGCTCGGCGTCGACATCAAGACCGTGCTGACCAACGTCACCCTGATGGGCGCCTATCGCGGCGCCGGCCGGCCCGAGGCGAACTATTTCATGGAACGGCTGATCGACACCGCGGCGCGCGAGATGGGCATCGACCGCCTCACCATCCGCAAGCGCAACTTCATCAAGCCGAGCCAGATGCCGTTCCCGGCGGCCTCCGGTGTCACCTATGACTCGGGTGATTTCGCCGCGGTGTTCGAGAAGGCGCTCGCTGTCTCGGACTATGCCGGATTCGCCAAGCGCAAGCGCGAGAGCCGTAAGAATGGCAAGCTGCGCGGCATCGCGGTCGGCTCCTATCTGGAAGTGACCGCGCCGCCATCCGGCGAACTCGGCAAGATCACGTTTGACGCCGATGGCGGCGTGACCCTGACCACTGGCACGCTCGATTACGGCCAGGGCCATGCCACGCCGTTCGCGCAGGTGCTGTCGGCGCAGCTCGGCGTGCCGTTCGAGAAGATCCGGCTTGAGCAGAGCGACTCCGACCTCGTGCGGTTCGGCAACGGCACCGGCGGCTCGCGTTCGATCACCGCGACCGGCCAGGCGATCGTCGAGTCGTCGCAGCTCGTCATCGCCAAGGGCAAGCAGGCGGCGGCGCATCTGCTGGAGGCCTCGGAAGCCGACATCGAGTTCGCGGGCGGCCAGTTCACCATTGCCGGCACCGACCGCAGCATCGACATCATGGAGCTGGCGCGGCGGATGCGCGAGGGCAAGATGCCCGAGGGCGTGCCGGCCTCGCTCGACGTCGACCACAATTCGACGGCGACGGAGTCGACTTTCCCGAACGGATGCCATGTCTGCGAGGTCGAGATCGAGCCGGACACCGGCGTCGCCCAGATCGTCGCCTATACCGCGATCAACGATTTCGGCACCGTGATCAACCCGATGATCGTCGCGGGCCAGCTGCATGGCGGCGTCGCGCAAGGCATCGGCCAGGCGATGATGGAGCACCTGCGCTACGACGAGAGCGGCCAGCCGATCACGGGATCATTGATGGACTACGCGCTGCCGCGCGCCTCCGACGTGCCGATGATGACGGTCGACAATCACCCGGTGCCCGCCAAGAGCAACCCGCTCGGCACCAAAGGCTGCGGCGAAGCCGGCTGCGCCGGCTCGATGGCGAGCGTCATCAACGCCGTGATCGACGCGCTGTCCGACTACGGCGTGAAGCATCTGGACATGCCGCTGACGACCGAGAAGATCTGGCGCGCGATCCAGGACGGCAAGGCGAAGTCGGCGGCGTGAGCGGCGCGTTAGTGGGGCCGATGAGTGAGTGCCCCTCTCTCTCCTCCGTCATGGCCGGGCTTGACCCGCCTGCGGGGCCGAAGCCCCTTCGGCGCGGCGTAGGCCCGGCCATCCACGAGTCCCAGCGACGATCGACGTGGATGCCCGGGACAACCCCGGGCATGACGAGTGGTTGTCGAAAGACAGCGTCATTGCGAGCGCAGCGAAGCAATCCAGAATCCCGCCCGCCACCCTGGATTGCTTCGCTGCGCTCGCAATGACGGAGTGTGGGCAGACGGCTCGCTTCAATCTCACCTGTCATCATCCGCGGAGGCGGACGATCCAGTACGCCGCGGCAGTTGTGACTGAACCGAGAAGCCGCGATGTACTGGATACCCGCCTGCGCGGGCATGACGGCCTTGTTCAGAGAGGCGGCGTGCCTTTTCCCTAAGCCCATCGCTTCTCCAAACTATCCGCTACGCCGCCGCCTGCGCGCGCGGCTGGTAAATCGCGACGTGCTGGCAATGTGCCAGCGCGCGCGTGCCGTTCGCGACCACCAGCGCGTCGATCTCGACGAAGCGGTGGCCCTTCTTCTCGTAGTTTGCGACCACCCGCCCCCGTGCCGTGATCTCGTCGGTCTCGGCGATCACCGACAGCAGCTGCATCCGGCTGCCGACGTGAATCCAGGGACCGAGCACGACATTGTCGACCAGCAGCCGGTTCATCACCCGCTGCAGCATGCCGGGATGGCCGAGCCGGTCGTTCGCATAGAGCGGCTCGCGCTCGCGGATCTCATCGAGATACAGCTTCGCCGCCTGCCCTGGCCAGGCGCGTGGCGCGGTGCCGAGCCAGCTGCCGACAGCGAAGGACTCCGCGCTGACCGGAGGCCGCATGGCAGCCGGCGGAACATCGCGGTATTCGGCCAGCMCGACATCCGGCGCCACCGCCGGCAATGACGCGGAACCGGTGGCGCATAGCTSGCCTTGGCTTGTCACCTCGAGCCCGATGCCATCGCCCACCYGCTCTGCCCTGACCTCGGCCATCTCGCCATCATAGACCGGCTTGATAAACCGCGCCTCGATCAGCCCGCGCTCCAGGAATGCCCGGCCCCAGCGGGCCACCGGCTGATGCAGCATATAGGCCAGCACCTCGACGCCGGGTACGAGGCCGCCGGCGAAGCCGAAACGGCGCGCTACGGCATCATCATGCATCTTGTTCTCGGATTGCTTGGCCGTATTGAACGCCTCGACCGCGTRCACCCCGAGTCCGCCTGCCATGCTTGCCTCCCTTTGAGCCCTTTCGGCGATGGTAGCGGCCGGAAAGGTCCTGGCAAGCGCAGCGTTTGGCTCGCAATTCCTGACGCGATGGAGTACCAACCGGCCATCCCGATGAAAGGCCCGATGACCACCGAAGCCGCCCCTTTCCGCATCTTTGTCGACGCCGACGCCTGCCCGGTGAAGGACGAAATCTACCGCGTCGCGCTCCGGCACGGCCTGCCGGTGATCGTCGTCGCCGGCGGCTTCATCCGCGTGCCCGACGATCCGCTGATCACCCGCGTGGCAGCCGGCAGCGGGATGGACGCSGCGGACGACTGGATCGCCGAGCGCACCGGCGGCGACGACATCGTCATCACCGCGGACATTCCGCTGGCGAGCCGCTGCGTCAAGGCCGGCAGCGCCGTGATCGCGCCGAACGGCAAGCCGTTCACGGAGGAGTCGATCGGCATGACCTTGGCAGTRCGCAACCTGATGACCGATCTGCGCTCATCAGGCGAGGTCACGGGCGGGCCGCGCTCGTTCACCCCGCGCGACCGCTCCACCTTTCTCTCCACCCTCGATACGACGATCCGCCGCCTGCAGCGCCAGCGCGCGGCGCGGGTCCACCAGCAGAGCTAGAAACATGGCGCCACCGCTCATCCAGTTGAAAGACATCCGCCTGACCTTCGGCGGCACGGCGTTGCTGCAGGGCGTCGAGCTGTCGGTCTCGCCCGGCGAACGCGTCTGTCTGATCGGCCGCAACGGCTCCGGCAAATCCACTTTGCTGAAGATCGCCGCCGGCCTGGTCGATTGCGACAGCGGCACGCGCTTCGTGCAGCCGGGCGCCACYGTGCGCTATCTGCCGCAGGAGCCGGATTTCTCCGGCCATCCCACCACGCTGTCTTACGTCGAGGCCGGGCTTGGGCCCGGCGACGATCATTACCAGGCCCGCTATCTGGTCGAGCAGCTCGGGCTGACGGGCGAGGAAGATCCGGCGCATGTCTCCGGCGGCGAGGCGCGCCGCGCGGCGCTGGCGCGCGTGCTGGCACCGAACCCGGACATCCTGCTCCTGGACGAGCCGACCAACCATCTCGACCTCACCACGATCGAGTGGCTGGAGAACGAGCTYGACGGCCGGCGCTGCGCGCTGGTGCTGATCAGCCACGACCGGCGCTTCCTGACCAATCTGTCGCGCTCAACCGCGTGGCTCGATCGCGGCCAGATCAAGCAGATCGACCGCGGCTTTGCGGCGTTCGAGGCGTGGCGCGACGAGGTGCTGGCGGAAGAAGAACGCGAGCAGCACAAGCTCGACCGCAAGATCGTCAACGAGGAGCACTGGCTGCGCTACGGCGTCTCCGGCCGGCGCAAGCGCAACGTCAAGCGGCTCGCCAATCTGCATGCGCTGCGCCAGCAGCGCCGCGACTATCGCGGAGCCGTGGGGAGCGCYAATCTCGCCGCCGCCGAGGCCGACAAGTCCGGCAAGCTCGTCATCGAGGCCAAGGGCGCGTCGAAGAGTTATGGCGATCGCAAGATCGTCGACAATTTCTCCATCCGCATCCAGCGCGGCGACCGCATCGGCATCGTCGGCCCCAATGGCGCCGGCAAGACCACGCTGGTCAACCTGCTCACCGGCGGCAGCGAACCCGACAGCGGCAGCATCCGGCTCGGCGTCAACCTGGAGATGGCGACGCTCGACCAGCATCGCGAAAGCCTCGATCCACGGACAACCTTGGCGGAGGCGCTGACCGGCGGCCGCGGTGACCACGTCATGGTGGCAGGCAAGCCGAAGCACGTCGTCGGCTACATGGARGACTTCCTGTTCTCGCGCGAGCAGATGCGCACGCCGCTCGAGGTGCTCTCCGGSGGCGAGCGCGGCCGRCTGATGCTGGCGCGCGCGCTGGCCAAGCCGTCGAACCTGTTGGTGCTAGACGAACCGACCAACGATCTCGATCTCGATACGCTGGATGTCCTCGAGGACATGCTCGGCGACTATGAGGGCACGGTCATCCTGATCAGCCACGACCGCGACTTCCTCGACCGCGTCGTCACCTCGGTGATCGTGCCCGAGGGCAACGGCAAATGGCAGGAATATGCCGGCGGCTACAGCGACATGCTGGTTCAGCGCGGCGCCGACCTGAAGCGCGAGCACGCCGCGGCGGCAGCAGCCGCCGCCGATGAGAAGAAGGCGGCCAAGCCTGCGGCGACGGCTTCGAGCACGTCGAAGCGCAAACTCTCCTTCAACGAGAAGCACGCGCTGGAGACCTTGCCGAAGACGATCGCCAAGCTGCAAGGGGAGATCGCGAAGCAGCAGAAGCTGCTCGACGACCCCGCGCTGTATGCGAAAGACCGCAAGACGTTCGACGCCGCTTCGCTGGCCCTCGCCACCGCGCAGGCCGAGCTCACCGCTGCCGAAGACCGCTGGCTGGAGCTCGAAATGCTGCGCGAGGAGATCGAGGGCGGGTGACGGCGCCGTAGGGTGGGCCAAGGCGCGCCAGCGCCGTGCCCACCGCGGTCTTGCGCAACAGAAGACGGTGGGCACCCTTCGCTTTGCCCACCCGACGTTCTCTTCGTCATTGCGAGCGAAGCGACTTGTCCGCCATAGCCCGAAGGGCGACGGCGGAAGCAATCCACAGCTGTAGATGCGACTCTGGATTGCTTCGTCGTTTCGCTCCTCGCAATGACGGCAACATGGAGTGAATGAGATGACCACGCCGCTCGCCGCCAGGATCGCCAGGGAATACGGCACCCCGTGCGCCGTCATCGACATGGACAGGGTCGAGCGCAACATCGCGCGCATCCAGGCGCAGTGCGCGGCGGCCGGCGTCGCCAATCGTCCCCACATCAAGACGCACAAGAGCCCTGAACTGGCCAAGCTGCAGATCGCGGCCGGCGCCCAAGGCATCACCTGCCAGAAGATCGGCGAGGCCGAGATTATGGCTGAGGCCGGCATCGACAACGTCCTGATCAGCTACAATCTGATTGGCGAGGAGAAGATGGCGCGGCTCGCCGCGCTGCAGGCCAAGGCCGACATGACGGTCGCCGCCGACAATCCGGTCGTCGTCGCCGGCCTGCCGGAGGCGGCGAAGCAATCCGGTCGCACGCTCTCCGTCGTGGTCGAATGCGACACCGGGCGCAAGCGCGCTGGTGTTGAAACGCCGGCCGAGGCGATTCAGCTCGCGCGCCAGATCAAGGTGTCAGAGGGCCTGCGCTTCGCCGGCTTCATGCTGTATCCGACCGAGACGGGCTGGGACGAGGCGCAACGCTTCTTTGACGAGGCGCTCGCCGGCGTGCGCGCCGAAGGGCTGGACGCGGCCATCGTCTCGACCGGCGGCTCGCCCAACCTGAAAAATCTCGGCAAGCTCAAGGGCGCCACCGAGCACCGGCCCGGAACCTACATCTACAACGACCGCATGCAGGTCGCCGCCGGCGTTGCGACCTGGGACGACTGCGCGCTGCATATCTACTCGACCGTCGTCAGCCGTGCCGCGCCCGAGCGCGGCATCCTCGATGCCGGCTCGAAGACGCTGACATCCGATACTGGAGGCCTCGACGGCCATGGCCTGATCCTGGAGCACCCGGAGGCCAAGATCGCCCGCTTCGCCGAGGAGCACGGATTCCTCGATCTGTCGCGCTCCAACACCCGCCCCCATGTCGGCGACGTCGTCCGCATCGTCCCCAACCATGTCTGCGTCGTCGTCAACATGATGGACGAGGTCGTGATGGTCCGCGGCGACGAGATCCTAGGAACGCTGCCGGTCGCGGCCAGGGGCAAGCTGCGCTAGGCAGACGGATCGTCAGTATTGGAATCGGATTCCCACCGTCGCCGTCGTCGCCATGTTGTTGACGGTGGGGATTGTCGATCTCAACCAATCCTGCCGGACGTCGGCCTTGAGCTGCACTTCACGCGACAGCTTGTAGACGGCGCCAAGCGCAACGGAGTATCGATCGTCGGTCCGGACAATGCCCGCGAACCGGTCCTGACCAAAGCCGAAGGACAGCGAGGCACTGGTGCGGGGATCGAATTCCTGGCGCGCCTGCAGGATCAGGTCCCGCCGAAAGATCCCGCTCACGCCCGGTATGACGCTCTCCAGAGTGTCGGACGTTCCGACCAGGACGAATGACGTCCTGTCGAATGGCCGATAGACGAGCGCCCCGTTCACGATCATGCCGGAAATCCCGGGCAGCATCGGGTCGGCAAAACGCCGCGTCAGATATCCGACCGCGATCTCGCCGGCCAATCGTCCAGCAAAGGCCAGGCTCAGTCCGGCACTGACCACGGTGCCATTGGAATCGCGGCGGACGCCGCCGAAATCCACCGGGATGTCGTGCACCCTGCGGTCCAGCGTCACGTCGACGAACGGACTGATCTGCGGCGACAATGCGTAAGACACGCGCGTCTGCACCGCAGGCTGGGTGAAATTGCGGTCCTTGTTCGGGATCGGCGCGTCATCGCCGGGGCGTGCGCCGCTGAAGGTGCTCCGATCGACCAGCCCCTTCACCGAGACGCTGACATTGTCGAGCTTCTGGCTCACGCCCACCGTCGCTCCGGATTTAGAGACGAAGGTGCCTCTGGGGGCTTCGAGCACCCGGTCGACGGGATCGAGCGCATACCGGACCTCGCCATTGATCGATCGATCGTCGGTGATGTCGTAGCGGCCATCGATCTTCGCATCGACCGCCGGGGCGTTGAGCACGGGCACGCCTTGCGTCTGGCTGTAACCGACGCTCAGATCCGCATTGAGCTCGTGCCGCTCGAATTGCGAACGTATTTCGAGCTCGTGGACGACGGAGCGCGTCTGCGCGGGCCTGCCGCCCCGCGGCATCCGCAACGGATTGGAGTCGACCCCGACGGTCAGTTCCAGTGCCGGCTTGATCACAAAGGCCCCGACCTTGATTCCCTTCGGTTCGAAGGGATCGTCCTCCTCGGCCTTCTCCTCCGGCTTGGGCGCCTCCGCGACCTCCTCCAGCTTCGGCATGACCGGCGCGACCGGCCGCTTGGGTCCGATAGGCCGGCTCTTGATGTGACAACGGACCAGCGCGCGCCAGATCCGAGTTGCATCATTGGGGGGCACCCGCATCAAGGCAAGGCATCCTGTGCCCTCGAGCATCGCGCCCGGCAAGGGCAACGGCTTCGCCGCGGCCGGGGCAAAGCGGACGGCTCGCGCCAGGCTCTCCCGCGGATCGATCGCCTTGAACCGCCGCAACAACAACGGGTCCGCGTCGGCGACCGGGCGCAACAGCAATGTTTCAGCCCTGACGGCGGCTTCCGCACGGTCGACCGAGAGGGTGACGGTGAGCAGCAGACAATGCAACACGATGCGGCAAGCCGCGCCAAGCAATCGCCGCGTGATCCCCATCGCCCGAACCAAAGCTGACGCTTTCGCATGTCTCACAACAAACTCGGGCAACGCATCAGGCAGACGCGCTCGGCGCATCTGCGCATGAAAAACGCAACGGCTATCGTCGGCATCCGAGCAGACGTCAGCAGCCTGCACATGACGTCGATGCGCCGTCCTCGAGATGGACCGTCGGCGAGCAACGCTGACGGTCCGTCGTTCTCTCCCGAGGGCGGCCGCTTACGCGGTCGACATGGCCTGGCTATTTTGCAGCTTGTGCCGTCTTGGCCGCAGCCTGATTGGCTGCATTGTTGGCCTGCGCCGCAGCCTTCCCGGCAGCGGCCTGCGCGGCCTTCGCCGCGGCCTGCTTCGCAGCCTTGGCCTTCTGCTCAGCCGCTTCCTTTGCAGCCTTGGCCGCCTTCTTCTCAGCAGCCTTCGCGGCCTTCGCTTTCTTTTCGGCTGCTTCCTTCGCTGCCTTGGCAGCCTTCGCCTCTGCGGCCTTCGCCGCCTTGGCCTTCTGCTCGGCCGCTTCCTTCGCCGCCTTGGCAGCCTTTGCCTCTGCAGCCTTCGCCGCCTTGGCCTTCTGCTCGGCCGCCTCCTTCGCTGCCTTGGCAGCCTTCGCCTCTGCGGCCTTCGCCGCCTTGGCCTTCTGCTCTGCGGCCTCATTCGCAGCCTTGGCAGCCTTTGCCTCTGCAGCCTTCGCCGCCTTGGCCTTCTGCTCGGCGGCTTCCTTCGCTGCCTTGGCAGCCTTTGCCTCTGCAGCCTTCGCCGCCTTGGCCTTTTGCTCGGCCGCCTCCTTCGCAGCCTTGGCAGCCGCCTTATCCGCAGCCTTCGCTGCGTTCGCCTTCTGCTCTGCAGCCTTGGCCGCATTGGCATTGGCCGCTGCAGCCTTGTCGGCGGCCTTCGCGACCGCTGCCGTCTGCTTGTCTGCAGCTGTCGCGGCCTTGGTGGCGGCCTTCGCAGCGGCCGCGGTCTGCTTGTCCGCAGCCGTGGCCGCCTTGGTAGCAGCCTGAGTCACGGCCTTTGCAGCAACGGCCGCCGTCTTGTCGGCGGCCTTGAGCGTATCAGCCGCCTTCTTGCCGGCGGCCTGGGCCGCCGCCACAGCGTTGTTGGCCTTCTGATCGACGGCCGCCGCAGCCTTCAAATTGGCACCCGGTTTCGCTAGAGCCGCATGGTTGCCAGCGAATACTGGATTGGACGACACACCAATGCCGATCAGCACAGCCGCAGCCGTCCTGACGATCCTCAGGTTCTTCATCTTTACGTTCTCCACGAGACGGTCGATTGTTGACGCCTTATTCGCTACAAAATGTAACACTCGCAATGCGTCGCGATATTGACGGCAATTCGACGATGTCTGGTCGTCCAAGCCACGACTAATTAGTTGATCGTGGCGATCCCGGCGCCGTTATCGGTTTACGACCGCCACATTTGTTCGCTCAACAAACAGCTCGATGAATGCGAGCGGGCTCAATCCGATTCGGAAAACCGGCTTCCACTTTTCCGGATCATGCTCTAGTCAGCGCCGACAGCGAGGCTGGAAATGCGCCCGTCTGCGGCGGTGACGATCCGCCAATCGAGTTCGCCGTTGCTGAAGCGCGCGCGGAACCGATCGCCGACGGCGCTATCTCCACCGATAAAGCGAAGCGACTCGAACCGGCCGAGATCGGTCAACATGCGCTGCCAAACGGCGAGCCTCTCGCGTCCATTGCGCGCCATCGACCGGGTCAGCATCGTCTCGTCGATCCGACCGTCGCGCACTGCGGCCATGTAGTCCAGCAGCCGCGTCTGGCTCTGCGGATCCGGCGTGTCATGGATCAGGGGCGCGCCGAGGACAGCGCCATTCTCGCTTCCCCGCACCTCGGTGACACGGGTCGCCCTGCCTGGAAGAACGATTCCGATGCAATCGCCGGCCTTGTCGGTGATGACGATCGGCCGATCGAGTTTCGTCGCGACCTCGCCACGCGTGTCCGGCTCGAAACTGCTTTGAAATCTGCGCTCGCCATCCGGCCCGACCAGGTAGGCGTTGACGGGTCCTTCGCTGTGATTGATCAGGGTCACGTCGATCGACAGCGCTCCGGCGGGCTCGCCGGTGGGGATTTCAGCTCCGCAGGGCACATAGGCCCCCGGCGTGTCGTCTCCGTACCAGCGAAAGGCCAGCCGCTTCACGGTCCGGTCGCTGTCCAAGAGCACTCTGAATCGGGCACTCCCCCACGCAAACTGGGCATCGAAGACGTCCAGCCCGTCCGCCGCGACTCCGGCAAACCGAAGCTGCTGAAGCACGCCGAGTGCCTGCAGCTCACGCTTGGCCTTGAGCAGCCTGACCCGAAGCTCCTGCGGAAATCTCTGTTTCAGCTGCGTCGAGTCGACCTCGCCGCGCTGCAACTGCGCGATCGTATCACGCAGGATCTCCTCACTGCCGGCCGTCGCCGTCTGAGCCAGAACGCGGTCGATCCTCATCGCGGTCCGACGAATATGCTCCACTTCGAGCTCTCGCGCCGTTGCGCCATCGATCCGCGTGGCCAACGTTGCACCGACACCCGGCTCGAAGATCACGAGGTTCAGCGCGCTTGCCGAGGGATCCCGAATGAACAGAAAATGCTTGCCGGTCGCCCGGCACAGGAACACYCGATCGGCGACAGGTTCGATCTCATCTCCGGTCACCAGACCAGGCTTTTCGACGCGGAGGCGGTCTCCCTCTCTGGTAATTCGGATCAAAGTATCGAACCCCGCCTGGTAGTTTCCGGCGTATTCGGCATCGAACAGCCGCGCATCGAGCCGAGAGGCCTGCGGTGCAAACTGCGGCAAACCACTGATGCGCGGCAGCCGCGTCGTCTTGCCCTTGCGAATGAGCATCGCGCCCGAGACTTTGCCCGCATCATCCAACGTGAAGCGAAGCCTGAGCGACATGCCGACATCGCCATATGAGCCGTCGCGGGCYGCCTCGATCTCGACCTTCGGCTGATAGCCGAGCTGCGCGAAACTCCTGCCGTTCTCKGCGGAAATGACCAGRATCTTGAACGAATCGACCTGGTAGAATCCTGCGATCGTCTCGGCCGATCGCGGCTCACGGAGAATGACGGCCTGCTCGGGAGCGATACCCGGATTCCGCGACGCGGCAGCGTCCTCGACCTGGCCCACGGTTCGGTCCGGTGCGGCTATCCGCTGGGCAGGCCACAGACGGCCGTCCTGGTGACTGGTCAGCGCATTGACGTGTCCATCGGCATCGGCGACGAAGGCGATCTGTGCATCAATATCCTTGAAGAAGAAGTGCAGATCGTCTTCGGCAAACAGCTCCATTYTGCGGCTGCCGCTGTATCGGCCGAACAGCCGATCGCCATCTCGGCTGATTTCGACGTGGAGCCGCGGRTTCTCACGATAATATCCGACCAGGCGGTCGAAGGCAGCCGGGTCAATCCTGGCTGGRCTGCGCGTTCGCGCCTGTTCAATGAGACGCTGCTCRAGCAGGTCGGCCGCACGGCGGGCGACGTCCGCCGAGACCCGCGACGCACGGATRTGCGTGCCGTTCTGATGCAGTACCATGGCAATGGCGCGCGCCCCCGCCCGKCCGATGAAGGACAGTTCGAAGCTTCGATCGGTGTAGAAGAAATCGCGTTCGCTCTCCGGCARCACTTCGATCTTGTTCTGGCCGGTACGTTGCACGAACAGATGCTGCTTGTCGCGCGTCACGGTCAACACCAGGTCGGGCAGGACCGCCGGATCGGCCTGRTAGTAGCCGACATAGCTGTCGAGCTGCTCGGGGGGGACCATCACGGCCCGCACGGCCCCCGAGGTCCTGCGGGCCGTGAACTCGTCCCAGCTGACGTCCAGCGGCAGATAGCCGTAGCCGATCCTGCCTGCACTCAGCAGAATGAGGGTGCAACAGGCGCCATAGGTGGCGATGCGTTTGCGCAATGCGGGCCGTTCCGAAACGCAGTCGGAATCCAGGATCCGCTCGATCCGTTGGGCAACGATCGCATGCATCAGGGCGACCATGCCATGAGGTGGCGGCGCCGGGTTGCTGGCCACCCCGAGCAGCACTTCCGCATAGGCCAGGCGATCGCCGATGCCTTCGATCGCCTCGTCGTCGCTTCGCATCTCTGCCAAGGCCGCGACCCTGTAGCAGAGATACCAGGCGAGCGGATTGATCCAGAACACCGCGCGGTGCAAGGTCGCAAACAACAGCGTGTAGAAATCCAGATGGCGGACATGGGAATGCTCGTGCCCGAGCACCGCGATTAGTTTGACGGGCTCCCAGTCGCGGTATTCCAAAGGCAGCAGGACGCTGCCGGCAAACGTCACCGGCGATCTGACGGCGGGACTGACGCGCACATCACCGCCGGCAAGCGGCTCATGAACGATCTCCGCCGAGCGCCACAGCCTGACCGCGAACAGAATGCCCAGACTGATCCGCAGCAGCAGCACGGCGGCCACAGTGAAATAGAGATAGAAGACAAGTCCGCGCCAGTTCGGACGCCAAGCAGAGAGTTGCGCGCCGACGCCGGGCGCGGCAGACGACGAGGACGTCGCGGCACCCACACCGCGGTTGGCGTCGGCCTGGCCGAATTCGCGAGCCGAACCGCTTTGATCGACAGCCGTGGCAACGCGCGCGGCGCCGGCCGAGCCCGACCGCAAACTACGGGCCATTGGCTGCTCGTCCGGCGCGCCTGGCAGCGGGATCGCCGCCGCGGGAGGATCTTCGTGCAGCGTGAGCGTGACCAGACTCGACCCGACCAGCGCAGGCATCGCGGTCGAGGCCAGCATCACGCAGACCCACACCCGCAACTCGATCCGAGGATTGACGACTCTGACCAGCCGCAGACCGATCCAGACTGCCGCCCCGAGGCCAAACGATCGCAGTGCGGCCTCCAGCARCAAGTCCATCAACGCTCTCCCGACTTGCTCCTCGCAATCCTGTCAGCGAACGCCTTCAACTGGCGTTTATCGATGAGCTTCTCGTCGATCATGCCGACCAGGAGCTCCTCGACGGAGCCGCGACAGAACCAATTGACGATCTTGTTGACTGCGTTCGCCGCGACGGCCTCGGGCGGACGACTTGCGCTGTACAAATAAGTCCGGCCTTCGATCCTATGGGACACATATCCCTTCTCTTCGAGACGCCGCAGCAAGGTCCGGACCGTGGAATCCTTCAGGTCACGATCGAGGAGCTCGCGGACCATCTCAGCCGTGACAGGCTGTCTGAGCCAGACGAGCTTCATGACGTCCCGTTCCAGATCACTCATGTCCGGTAGCTCTGACTGCACGCGCGTCTCCCTCGGTGCGCCTCCTGCGCATGACAAGTTGTAACGGTCAGCAACTAGGCTTCGAATATGCTTGGATTAGGGCCAAGCACCGGTCTTTTTCTGGAGATGCGCGCTCTGCGCCAGCGGCMCGATCAGTCAGCCTGACCGGCTCCGCGCAGCCATGTCAACACGCCCTGCCCGGCTGCCGCGCCTGTCGCGAATGAGGCCTGCAGGAGATAGCCGCCGGTCGGCGCCTCCCAATCCAGCATCTCGCCGGCGACAAACACACCCGGCCGCCGCCTGAGCATGAATTCGGCATCGACCTCGCTGCGCGCGACACCGCCGGCGCTGGAGATCGCGCGTGCGAGGCCGGTGGTGCCGGTCAGACGGATGGACACCCCGTTGATCAGGGCCGCGATCCGGTCCGGCGGCAACGACGCCAATGCGAGCCCCTGCGCCTTCGCGGTCTCCTGCAGCAGGCCGATCGCAACCGGCGACAGGTGCAGCGCCTTGCGCAGCAGATTCGAGAATGACTGCTTGCCGCGCGGCGCCGACATGCGGCTGATCAGGTCCGCGGTCGCGAGATCAGGCCGCARCGCGACGTGCAGGATCGCCTCGCCCGTCCGCGCGAGCGCCTCGCGCATCTCAGCCGAGAGCGCATAGACCGCGCCTCCTTCGATGCCGTCGCGCGTCACCACCGCCTCTCCGCGCACAATGCGTTCGCCGAAAGACAATGCAATGCCCTTCAGCGGCTGGCCCTCGAAACGATCGCGAAAGATGTCGGACCACGCGACACTGAAGCCGCAATTGGCTGGCCGCAGCGGCGCGATGGTGACGCCCTGCGCGGCGAGAATCGACACCCAGCCGCCGTCGGAGCCGAGCCGCGGCCAGCTGGCGCCGCCGAGTGCGAGCACGGTGGCGTCGGCGGCAACCTTGCGTGGTCCATCCGGCGTCGCGAAGGACAGCCGCCCATCGTCCCATCCGGYCCAGCGATGTCGCAGTTCGAAGCGAACACCCTGCGTGGCCAGCCGGCGGAGCCAGGCCCGCAGCAGCGGCGAGGCCTTCATCGCAACCGGAAACACGCGGCCCGAGGAGCCGACGAAGGTCGGCTCGCCCAGCGCCTCGCACCACGCGCGCAGCCGCTCCGGCGGGAAGGCGCGGATCGCCGGCTCCAGCCAGGACGAKGCGTCACGGTAGCGCGACAGGAATGCGGGCAGCTCCTCGCTGTGGGTGAGATTGAGCCCGCCCCGGCCGGCCATCAGAAACTTGCGCGCCACGGATGGCATCGCGTCGTAGACGGTGACGGCCGCGCCGCCCTCGGCCAGCACCTCGGCCGCCATCAGCCCTGCGGGGCCGGCGCCGATGATGGCGATGTTTGGTGCGTGTGAGGACATCGCGCAATCGGGGTGAAGAGGGATAACGGATCAACGAAAAAGGTCGTCATTCCGGGATGCGCCGCTCGGCGCAGGCCCGGAATCCATACTYCCGATCGTGGTCAGGATTCCGGGCTCGCGCTGACGCGCGCCCGGAATGACAGCGAGACCTACAGCTTGATCCCCAGCCGCGCTGCGGCCTGGCCGACATATTTCTGCGTCTGCTCGAAMGCGCCCTGCAGGGCCCGCGCCTTCGACATGTCGCTGATCTCGGCAAAATGCGCGGCGATCGCGTCCGGCGTCCACTCCTCCGGCGGCAGGTTGATGCCCTCGGTCTCCAGGATCTTGATCACCGCAAAGGAGCCCGCACCGGCGCCCATGATGGTGCGGGTCGGGGCGTCCTCGCTGAGCAGATATTCCACTGCCGGGGTGATCGCCTCCGGCTTCATCAGCTGCAGCGCCTGCGGCGGCAGCAGYTCCTCGGTCATGCGCGTGGCYGCGGTCGGCGAGATGATGTTGACGCGGATGTTGGTCTTGCGGCCCTCYTCCGCCAGGACGTTCATCAGCCCGACCATGCCCGACTTCGCGGCGCCATAATTGGCCTGGCCGAAATTGCCGAACAGGCCGGACGACGACGTCGTCATGACGATGCGGCCGTAATTGCGTTCGCGCATGCCGTTCCACRCCGCCTTGCAGCAATAGAAGGTGCCGACGAGATGCACGTCCAGCACCTTGGCGAAATCGGCGACCTCCATCTTGCCGAACGATTTGTCGCGCAGGATGCCGGCATTGGCGCACATGATGTCGACGCTGCCCCATTCCTTGGTGGCGCGTTCGACCATCGCGGTGACCTGCTCGAAATTCGAGACGTCGGCGCCGTCGGCCATCGCGGTACCGCCGGCCTTGCGGATCTCCTCGACGACCGTCTCCGCCGCGGTCAACGAGCCGCCKGTGCCGTCACGCGCGCCGCCGAAATCATTGACCACGACCYTTGCGCCGCGGCTCGCCAGCCCCAGCGCATGCGCGCGCCCGAGACCATTGCCTGCGCCGGTGACGATGGCGACGCGTCCGTCGAATCTGATTGCCATGATGTTGTGTCCTAGGTTCTTTGCTCGTCATGCCCGGGCTTGACCCGCCTGCGGGGCCGAAGCCCCTTCGGCGCGGCGGAGGCCCGGGCATCCATCAGCTTTCTTCAGTGATGGATCGCCGGGTCAAGCCCGGCGATGACGAAGGGTGGGTTGTGTCGAGGYGAGTTAGCTCAGATAAATCAGTCCGATCCAGTCGGCGACCAGAGCGGGTTTCTCCTCGCCCTCGATCTCGACGGTGACATTGGTGCGCGACTGCAATTCCTTGGGCTTGCGCAGCGTGGCTTCCGCCAGCACGAAGCGGCCGCGCACGCGCTTGCCGGATCTCACCGGCGAGATGAAGCGCAGCTTGTCGAAACCGTAGTTGACGCCCATCGCCGTGCCCTCGATCGCCGGCATGACCTCGTAGGACATCACCGACAGCAGCGACATCGTCAGGAAGCCRTGCGCGATGGTGGTGCCGAACGGCGTCGCCTTGGCCTGCTCGGGATCGACATGGATGAACTGATGATCCTCGATCACGTCGGCATAGGTGTCGATGCGCTTCTGATCGAGCACGTGCCACGACGACACGCCGATCTCCTGTCCCACCATGGCCTGATAGGCTTCGAGTGAAATCGGCGGCTTCTTCCAGATTTGATTGTTCATTCCTTGCTCGTCCTGCCTTGTCTACGCCTYGCTCCGGAAGYCGTGTCACGCACCGGCTTCGCTGCCGCCATGGCCGGGCTTGTCCCGGCCATCCACGTCGTCCGGCATGCTCAGCAAGACGTGGATGCCCGGGGCAAGCCCGGGCATGACGAGTAACCCAACTCACGGCGTCATTGTCGCCTTTACCAAATAGTCCCCTATCCCTCGTGGCCGGCKTGCCGAGACTTCAGCTCCGGGAAATCCTCTTCCCTGAACTCCGCACCGCGCAGATGGTCGGTGCGGTTGTCCTCGTGCTCGAGCCGGCGCARCTGCACGCGGCGGATCTTGCCCGAGATCGTCTTCGGCAATTCGCTGACCAGCTCCAGCCGGCGGATACGTTTGAACGGCGCCAGCCGCGATTGCAGATGCGCGAAGATCGACAGCGCCGTTTCGCGCGAGCGCTCGGCGCCCGCTGTCAGCAGCACATAGGCCTTGGGGACCGCCAGCCGGATCGGATCCGGTGACGGCACCACGGCGGCCTCGGCAACCGCCTCATGCTCCAGCAATACGCTCTCCAGCTCGAACGGCGAGATCCGATAGTCCGATGATTTGAACACGTCGTCGGAGCGRCCGACGAAGGTGAGATAGCCCTCCTCGTCCCGGAACACGACGTCGCCGGTGCGATAGCGCACCCCGTCAGCCCCCGACAGCTTGCCGTCGTCGCCCTGATAGCCCTGCATCAGCCCGGCCGGTCGCTCCCCCGTGAGCGCCAAGGTGATCTCGCCCTCGCTCGCGAGATTGCCGTCGATATCGGCGACCTCGACGCGGTAGCCCGGCAGCGGCCGGCCCATCGAACCGATCTTCAGCGTCTGGCCCGGCGAGTTGCCGACGATCGCGGCGGTCTCGGTCTGGCCGTAGCCGTCGCGGATGGTGAGCCCCCAGGCCGCACGGACCTGGTCGATCACTTCCGGATTGAGCGGCTCGCCGGCGCCGCAGGCCTCGCGCAGGCTTACCTTGAAATCGGCGAGATGCTCCTGGATGAACAGCCGCCACACCGTGGGCGGCGCGCACAACGTGGTGACGCCGCAGCGGCGGATGATCGCGAGCAGCCCCTTGGCGTCAAAGCGCGGCTGGTTGACCACGAACACGGTCGCGCCGGCATTCCACGGCGAGAAGAAGCAGCTCCAGGCGTGCTTGGCCCAGCCCGGCGAGGAGATGTTGAGATGGACGTCGCCCGGCTGCAGGCCGAGCCAGTACATCGTCGAGAGATGGCCGACCGGATAGCTGCGGTGGCTGTGTCGCACCAGCTTCGGCTTGGCCGTGGTGCCCGAGGTGAAATACAGCAGCATCGGATCGTCCGGCTGCGTCGGCCCATCCGGCGTGAACGTCTCGTCCGCCGCAGCGGCCAGCTCGAACGGCAGCCAGCCCGCCGGCGTGGTCGGTGCGCCGACCACGATTCGGACCAGATCTCCGGCACCGAGATCGGCGAACTTCGTGACCTGATCCTGCGCGGCGACGACGGCCTTGGCGCGGCCGCGCTCTAGCCGGTCGCGCAGCTCGTCGATAGTCAAAAGCGTCGTCGCGGGGATCACGACGACGCCGAGCTTCATCGCCGCGAGCATCGTCTCCCACAGCGGCACGACATTGCCGAGCAGCAGCAGCAGATGATCACCGCGCTGCAGGCCCTGCGCCCGCAGGAAKTTGGCGACCTGGTTGGAGCGGCGCGACAGCGCGGCAAAGGACAGCTTGGTCTGGCGGTCCTGCGCCGCATCGAAGATCCACAGCGCGGTCCGCTCGCGGCTTTCCGGATCGGACGCGAGCTCGGCATCGAACCAGTCGAGCGCCCAGTTGAACGGGACCGGATCGGGCCAACGAAAGCCCTTCACGGCCGCATCATAATCGGTGCGATGCGCCAGCAGAAACGCGCGGGCGTCCTTGAATGTCGTCATCAGGGGGTCCCGGCAAGCTTGCGGACGTGCTGAATGATTCCGGAAAAATCGACACCACCATGGCCGGCGGCCTCGAACGCCTTGTAGATCTCCTGCGCGTGCTGGCCGAGCGGCGTCGCCGCGCCCGCCGCCTTGGCGGCGTCCTGCGACAGCGTGAGATCCTTGAGCATCAGCGCGGTCGCAAAGCCCGGCTTGTAGTCGTTGTTGGCGGGCGAAGCCGGCACCGGCCCGGGCACCGGGCAATAGGACGTCAGCGACCAGCACTGGCCCGACGAGGTCGAGGCGACGTCGAACAGCGCCTGGTGCGACAGGCCGAGCTTTTCACCAAGCGCAAAGGCCTCGCTGACCGCGATCATCGAGATGCCGAGGATCATGTTGTTACAGATCTTGGCCGCCTGACCGGCGCCGGCGCCGCCGCAATGGACAATCTTCTTGCCCATCTTCTCCAGGATCGGCTTGGCAGCGGCGAAMGCCCCCTCCTCGCCGCCACACATGAAGGTGAGCGTCGCGGCCTTGGCGCCGCCGGTGCCRCCSGACACCGGYGCRTCGATCGCAGCGATGCCATGCTTGGCGGCGAGCGCATGCGCGGCGCGCGCGCTCTCGACGTCGATGGTCGAGGAATCGATGATCAGCGCCCCCTTGGCCATTGCCGGCACGACCTCGTTCCAGACCGCCAGCACATGCTTGCCGGCCGGCAGCATGGTGACCACGGCATCTGCYCCCTTCGCCGCAGCCAACGCGCTGGCGGCGATCTCGGCGCCATCGGTCTTGGCCTGCGCCCTGGACGCCTCGACCAGATCGAACGCGACCACCTTGTGGCCGGCCTTGACGAGGTTGGCGGCCATCGGACCGCCCATGTTGCCGAGGCCGATGAATGCGATCGTTGCCATGGTTCGTTGTCTCCCCTCGACCTGCTTGTTATCTCGTTTGCGGAAATGTCAGCTCGTCGGCGCCGATCTCGGCAAGATAGCGCTCCAGCATCTCCGGCGTCACCTGATCGACATTCGGCGGCGACCAGCTGGGATTGCGGTCCTTGTCGATGATCGCGGCGCGCACGCCTTCGCGRAAATCATCGCTGCGGAACACTTCGAGCGCCGCACGATACTCACGCACCAGGCATTCCTGCAGCGATGTCGCCTTGCGCGCCAGCCGCAGCAGCTTCAACGTCACGACCATGCCGCGCGGCGACTTCTCCTTCAGCGTCTTCAGGGTCGCCAGCGCCAGCTCCGAACCATCGGCTTCGAGCGCCACGAAGATATCATGCATGCGATCATGAGCGAACCACGCATCGATCTTCGCCTGCTGCGCGGCCACCGGCCCGGCGGTCTCGCCGGTGGCAAAACCTGCAATGAGCTGGTCAATCTCAAGGGACACCGCTCCGGGCCTGACCTTTGTCAGAACCTCGCGCAGCGCCGGCCATCTCTCCGTCGGCACCACTGCATCGGCAAAACGGGCATGAATCGCGTCCGGCCCATTCATCGTCTGTCCGGTCAGACCGAAATAGGCGCCGAGCTCGCCGGGTGCGCGCGACAACAGCCAGGTGCCGCCGACATCGGGGAAGAAGCCGAGGCCGACTTCGGGCATCGCGAGYCTGGTCTTCTCGGTGACGATGCGATGGCGGCCATGCGCCGACAGCCCGACGCCGCCGCCCATCACCAGGCCGTCCATATAGGCGATATAGGGCTTGCCGAACGCCGCGATGCGCGCATTCATGATGTATTCCTGGCGCCAGAACACCTTGCCCAGGTCACCATTCACCTTCGAGCTCTCGTAGAGCCCSCGGATGTCGCCGCCGGCACAGAGCCCACGCTCTCCGGCGCCTTCGAGCACCACGACGGCCACGGCGGGATCGGCCTCGAACCGATCCAGCGCGGCGTCGATGCCCATCGACATCTCCAAGGTCATCGCGTTGATCGCCTTCGGACGATTGAGYCGGATGATGCCGGCCGAGCCCTCGCGGCGAACGATCAGATCGCCTTCGACCAATTCGCTCATCGCGCGCCCTCGATCAGCTTGCGGGACACGATCAGACGCATGATCTCGTTGGTCCCTTCGAGGATCTGGTGCACGCGCAGATCGCGCACGATCTTCTCGATGCCGTATTCGCTCAGATAGCCGTAGCCGCCATGCAGCTGCAGCGCCTGGTTGGCGACCTCGAAGCCGACATCGGTGCCGAAGCGCTTGGCCATCGCGCACAGCATGGTGGCGTCAGCATCCTTGCGGTCGAGCGCGGCGGCGGCACGCCAGACGAAGGTGCGTGCCGCTTCCAGCTCGATTGCCATGTCGGCGATGCGAAACTGCAGCGCCTGGAATTCGTCGAGCCGCTTGCCGAAGGCCTTGCGCTCCTTCGTGTAGGCAAGGGTCTTGTCGAGCGCGCTCTGCGCGCCKCCGAGCGAGCACGCCGCGATGTTGAGCCGACCGCCGTCGAGGCCGGCCATCGCGATCTTGAAGCCGATGCCTTCCTCGCCGAGCCGGTTGGCGACGGGCACGCGCGCATTCTCGAAGATCACGGCGCGGGTCGGCTGCGCGTTCCAGCCCATCTTGCGCTCATTGGCGCCGAACGACACGCCCGGGGTCTTCGCATCGATYACCAGGGTCGAGATGCCGCCGGGGCCATCGGCACCGGTGCGCACCATCGCGACGAGAATGTCGGTCGCGCCGGCGCCGGAGATGAACTGCTTCTGGCCGTTGAGGACGTAGTCGTCGCCGTCGCGCACCGCGCGGGTGCGCAGCGCGGCGGCGTCCGAGCCGGCGCCCGGCTCGGTCAGGCAATAGCTCGCGATCAGATCCATGGCGCAAAGCTTCGGCAGATAGGCCTGACGCTGCGCCTCGGTGCCGAACGTGTCGATCATCCACGACGCCATGTTGTGGATCGAAATGAAGGCCGAGACCGTCGGACAGCCGGTCGCCAGGGCCTCGAAGATCAGCGCCGCGTCGAGACGGGTCAGGCCCGAGCCGCCGACATCATCGCGGATGTAGATGCCGCCCATGCCGAGCGCCGCGGCTTSGCGCATCACGTCGACGGGAAAGTGCTTCTCCTCGTCCCAGCGCAACGCATGCGGGGCGATCTTCTCGGCCGCGAAGGCGCGCGCCATGTCGCGCACCGCGATCTGWTCCTCGTCGAGAGCGAAATGCATCCGTTCTCCGCGTTTCCCTGGTTTGTTATCTTGGCCGTGGCGCTTCTTCACACTCCGTCATTGCGAGCGAARCGAAGCAATCCAGAGTCTTTCCGCGGAGGCAGCCTGGATTGCTTCGTCGCTTCGCTCCTCGCAATGACGGCCAACAATGACGCAAGTGGGAGCCCTTAAGGGCTCCCACTCTCGTCAACTCATCTCGTCACTTCATCAGMGGGATCGAGAACTCTGCGCCTTCCTTGACGCCGGACGGCCAGCGCGAGGTGACCGTCTTGGTCTTGGTGTAGAAGCGGATCGAATCCGGGCCGTGCTGGTTGAGGTCGCCGAAGCCGGACTTCTTCCAACCGCCGAACGTGTAGTAGGCGATCGGCACCGGGATCGGCACGTTGATGCCGACCATKCCGACATTGACCTTGGCGGCGAAGTCGCGCGCCGCGTCGCCATCGCGGGTGAAGATGGCAACGCCGTTGCCGTAATCATGCTCCGACGGCAGCGCCAGCGCTTCGGCGTAATCCTTGGCGCGGACGACCGACAGCACCGGACCGAAGATCTCTTCCTTGTAGATCCGCATGTCCYKGGTGACGTTGTCGAACAAGCAGCCGCCCATGTAGAAGCCGTTCTCGTAGCCCTGCATCTTGAAGCCGCGGCCGTCGACGGCCAGCGTCGCGCCTTCCTTGACGCCGATGTCGACATAGTTCTTCACGCGCTCGACCGCCTCGCGGGTGACCAGCGGGCCGTAATCGGCCGACGGATCGATCGAAGTGCCGATCTTCAGGGACTCGACGCGCGGGATCAGCTTCTCCATCAGCCGGTCGGCGGTGGTCTTGCCGACGGGCACCGCCACCGAMACCGCCATGCAGCGCTCGCCGGCCGAGCCATAGCCGGCACCGATCAGCGCATCGACGGCCTGGTCGAGGTCGGCGTCGGGCATCACGATGGCGTGGTTCTTGGCGCCGCCGAAGCACTGGCAGCGCTTGCCGTGGGCGGCCGCGCGCTCATAGATGTATTGCGCGATCGGCGACGAGCCGACGAAGCCCACCGCCATGATGTCCGGATCCTCCAGGATGGCGTCGACGGCCTCCTTGTCGCCGTTGACGACGTTGAGGATGCCGGCCGGCAGGCCCGCCTCGATCATCAGCTCGGCGAGCTTCATCGGCACGCCSGGATCGCGCTCCGACGGCTTGAGGATGAAGGCGTTACCGCAGGCGATGGCGGGAGCRAATTTCCACATCGGAATCATCGCCGGGAAATTGAACGGCGTGATGCCGGCAACGACACCGAGCGGCTGGCGCATCGAATAGATGTCGATACCGGGGCCRGCGCCTTCGGTGTACTCGCCCTTCATCAAATGCGGGATGCCGCAGGCGAACTCGACCACTTCGAGGCCGCGCTGGATGTCGCCCTTGGCATCYGGAACSGTCTTGCCGTGCTCGCGGGCGAGCAACTCGGCGAGTTGGTCGTAGTCGCGCTGCGCGAGTTCCAGAAACTTCATCATCACCCGCGCCCGGCGCTGCGGATTGGTGGCAGCCCAGGCCGGCTGGGCCGCCTTGGCATTTTCCACGGCCGCCCGCAATTCGGCCCGCGACGCCAGCGCGACCTTGGCCTGAACGTCGCCGGTCATCGGCTCAAAGACATCGGCCGTCCGACCAGACGTSCCCTTGACCTCTTTGCCGCCAATGAAATGACCGATCGAACGCATGGGGTATCCTCCGCAGGGGTAAGCAGTGCCGATTTGGCCGGCATCTTGCAGTCTTTGCGGCGTTTGGGAAGGGTCTAAGCGCTGATCGGCGCTGCGAAATTGCCGCCCCTCCGTCGCGGTCAAACCCGCTCCCCTTCTCGGTCCTTACGACCTTGCGCTRAGGCCCGCGGGCCCAAGGGSTCAGCCTCGGGCGGTGGGCGCCTTGCTCACGCGCGGCTTCGCCGCCGGGCGTGCCGACGTCTTGCCCGCCGGACCGAGTCCTGTCGCGATGGCGAGAGCCGCCTCGCGGCCTGCGCCGAGAATCTCGTCGGACGCATCCCCACTGCCGGTCACCCGTGCCATGACCAACGTCCCCATCAGGGTCGCGAGCATCGCCGACGCCCGCTTTCGGGCGATCTTGGGCGGCACATCAACGATGTATCCGGCGAACAGCTGGATCAGRTCCTCCTGCTTCGCCGCAAACGCCTTGCGGGTCTTGGCGCTCTCGCGCGCGATCTCGGCGCCAAGCGCGGGAACCGCGCAGCCGTGGCCRAGGTCGTCGCGATGCTGCCGCGAAAGGTAACCGTCGACGATCGCGGCGAGCCGCTTTTGCGGCGGCAGTTCGTCCAGCAGCTTGCGCCACCGCGCCACCGAGCGGTCCATGGCATAACCAAACGCCTCGACGACAAGCGCCTCGCGCGATTCGAAATGCGCGTAGAATCCGCCGTGTGTCAGCCCCGCTTCCTTCATCAGGTCGGCGACGCCGACCCCATGAGCCCCTTTCTCGCGGAGCCGCACCGACGCCTTGCGTACGATTCGCGCGTGGGTTTCCGCCTTGTGTTCCGGAGAGTAGCGCATTGCCGTCCCATTGAATGTCTGCGGTCATACAATAGCAGCTCCGCGCGCGGATCGCCGCAGCAATTTGATGAATTCGAGTTGATCTAAGGCTCGATGCCGTTCAGGCTCGGCGCGCTTCAYGAACACGACAACCTTACGAGGCCGGCCATGGACATGCTCAATCCATACTGCGGCGTCAGCCGCGACGGCCGTGGGGTGGCCCGGCTGACGATCTGCAACGCCGGGACGCTCAACATTCTCGGCTCAAGCGCAATCGCCGGCATCAAAGAAGGACTGCAGTCGCTCGCCGCAGACGAGAGCATTCGCGTCCTCCTCTTCGCCGGAGCAAGCGAAAAGAGCATGATCGGCGGCGCCGACATCAAGGAGATGGCGACGCTCGACCAGGCCTCCGCAGAGGCTTTCATCACCCGCCTCGCTGAACTTTGCGACGCGGTGCGAACATTTCCGGCCCCCGTGATCGCCCGGCTACCCGGCTGGTGCCTGGGCGGCGGGCTGGAGGTGGCGGCCGCCTGCGATCTTCGCGTTGCAGCACATGATGCCAAATTCGGTATGCCAGAAGTACGCGTCGGCATTCCCTCGGTGATTCATGCCGCGCTGCTGCCCCGGCTGATCGGCTGGGGCCGCACCCGCTGGCTGCTGCTGACGGCCGAGACGGTCGATGCGCCGACCGCGCTCGCCTGGGGTCTCGTCGATGCCGTGGCGTTGGCAGGAGAATTGGATGCGGCGGTGGAAAAGGCCGTGGCGTCGCTGCTCGCCTGCGGCCCGCACGCGCTCCGGGCGCAGAAGGCCCTGCTGCGGCAATGGGAGGATCTGCCGTTGAAGGATGCGATCGARCTGTCGGTCGGCACCTTCGGACGCGCGTTCCTCACCGACGAGCCGAAGCGGCTGATGCAGGGGTTCATCGACCGCAAGCGATAGCAATTCGCCACGTTCTGCGCCGAGTCCCGCGGCCGYCTCGCCTCCCGCATCACGACACCGTTGAGCCGAGATCGCCGGGATTTGCTTTTGGGATCCGTTATTATATGATGACCATCATATTCAATTCAGGAAACCTGTCATGGCCTCGTCCGATCCCGTCGTGATCCTGTCTGCCGCTCGTACCCCGCTCGGCCGCTTCATCGGCGAGTTGTCCCCGCTGAGCGCGCACAAGCTCGGTGCGCATGTGATCCGAGCCGCGATCGAACGCGCGACCATTGCGCCCGACGCGGTCCAGGAGATCTTCATGGGCAACGTCCTGCCCGCCGGTCAGGGCCAGGCTCCAGCGCGACAGGCGGCGCGCGGCGCCGGCCTGCCGGATGCGACGGGCGCYACGACGATCAACAAGGTCTGCGGCTCCGGCATGAAGGCGACTATGCTGGCGCACGACATCATCACGGCCGGCTCGGCCGAGATCGTCGTGTCCGGCGGCATGGAGAGCATGAGCAATGCTCCCTATCTGCTGACCAAGGCCCGCAGCGGCTATCGCGCGGGGCACGATCGCATCCTCGACCACATGCTGCTGGACGGACTTGAGGACGCCTACGAGTCCGGGCGCTCGATGGGCGATTTCGGCGAGGCGACGGCAGAAGCCTACCAGTTCAGCCGCGCCGATCAGGATGCCTACGCGATCGAGACCCTGACACGRGCGCGCCAGGCCGTCGAGAGCGGCGCATTCAAGGCCGAGATCGCACCGATCACCCTGACGGAGAAAGCCGGCCCTCGCCTGATCGCCAATGACGAACACCCGCTCAAGGTCGATCCCGCGAAAATCCCGACGCTGAAGCCGGCGTTCCGCAAGGACGGCACGATCACGCCAGCGGCCTCCTCGGCCAATGCCGACGGCGCCGCAGCGCTCGTGCTCGCGACCCGATCCCGCGCCGTGCGCGACGGACTGCCTGTCATCGCCGAGATCAAGGGTCATGCGACGCACAGCCAGGAGCCGCAATGGTTCACGACGGCGCCGATCCCCGCGATCCGGAAGCTGCTCGACAARGTCGGCTGGCGCGTCGAGGACGTCGATCTGTTCGAAATCAACGAGGCCTTTGCCGTCGTCGCGATGGCAGCGCAGCGCGATCTCGGCATCCCCCGCGACCGTCTGAACGTCAATGGCGGCGCCTGCGCGCTCGGCCACCCGATCGGCGCCACCGGCGCACGCCTGATCGTGACGCTGCTGCATGCGATGGAGGCCCGCGGCCTCAAGCGCGGCGTGGCGTCGCTGTGCATCGGCGGCGGTGAGGCGACCGCCATCGCGGTGGAGCGTCCGTGATGTCGTGAAATGAGGGAACTTCGTCGTTTATGTCACCCGCGCCGCCTGCCACAATGGCGCGGTGGCACACACTGGCGAGGCCTCGCATGATATCGAACCAGATCGCAGCAGCCCTCGGACGGCGCAACATCCATTACGGATGGGTCATGGTCGCCGTGACCTTCTTCACGGCCCTGGTCACGGCTGGCACGGTCGGCGCGCCTGGCGTGTTCATCGTCCCCCTGCAGCAGGAATTCGGCTGGAGCACCGCAGAGATCTCCTCTGCGCTGTCCATCCGCTTCGTGCTGTTCGGGCTGATGGCGCCGTTCGCCGCAGCCCTGCTCAACCGCTACGGGCTGCGCAACATCACCTTGCTGGCCCAGGTGATCGTCGTGTCGGCGCTGCTGGCGTCGCTGGCCATGACGAAGATCTGGCACCTCGTGCTGCTGTGGGGCTTCGTGATCGGCATCGGCACCGGCATGACGGCGCTGGTGCTCGGCGCGACCATCGCCACGCGCTGGTTCGTGGCGCGGCGCGGCCTCGTGGTCGGCGTGCTCACCGCGAGCACGGCGACCGGACAGTTGGTGTTCCTGCCGCTGCTCGCCAGCCTCACCGAACGGCTCGGCTGGCGCACGGCGCTCGCGCTGGTTTGCTGCGCCCTCGCCGTCTCGGCCACGGCCGTGCTGCTCCTGATGCGCGACCGGCCGAGCGACCTCGGCCTGCGCCCGTTCGGCGACAAGGGCAGCGAGCCGATCACGGCGCCCGCGCCGGTCACCACGCCGATTCTTGCCGCCGCGCTCGGTACCCTGCGCGATGCAGCGCGAGTGCCGGTGTTCTGGATGCTGTTCGCGACCTTCTTCATCTGCGGCGCCTCGACCAACGGCCTCATCCAGGTGCACCTGATCCCGATGTGCCTCGACTTCGGCATTCCGCAGGTGCAGGCCGCGAGCCTGCTCGCCGCGATGGGGATCTTCGATTTCTTCGGCACCATCGTTTCGGGCTGGCTGTCGGACCGCTACGATAATCGCTGGCTGCTGTTCTGGTACTACGGCCTGCGTGGGCTTTCGCTCCTCTTCCTGCCGTTCACGGATTTCTCGTTCTACGGCCTGTCGCTGTTCGCGATGTTCTACGGTCTCGACTGGATTGCCACCGTGCCACCAACGGTGCGGCTGACGGCGCAGCGCTTCGGCGCGGAGCGGGCCAACCTGGTGTTCGGCTGGGTGTTCGCCGCACATCAGCTCGGCGCAGGGACCGCCGCATTCGGCGCCGGCCTGTCACGCACCCTGCTGCAGAGCTATCTGCCGGCCTTCTTCACCGCAGGCGCGCTCTGCGTCCTGGCGGCGCTGCTGGCGCTGGCGATCGCGCGACAACCGAAGCCGGCGTGAAACGGGCGAGTAGCGAGTAGCGAGTAGCGAGTAGCGAGTAGCGAGTAGCGAGTAGCGAGTAGGAGATGGGTCCGGCGATCTCGATTCGCCACCCTTTTCCCTTATTCGCTACTCCCCATTCGCCATTCGCTCTCCCTCACGGCCGCGTCGTCATCGCGGTCGGCGGACCGACCGTCCGCAACGGCTCGGCGAGGCGCGCGAACTCGCAGAGCAGCGCGCGCGTCTTGCGCGGGTCGATGATCTCCTCGACCCAGAACTTCTCGGCCGAGCGGAACGGCGAGCGCAGCTTGTTGAGCCGCTCCTCGATCTCCTTGAGCTTGGCCTTCGGATCCGGCGCGGCATCGATCTCGGCACGATAGGCGGCCTCGATGCCGCCTTCGAGCGGCAGCGAGCCCCAATAGGCCGAGGGCCAAGCGTAACGGATCGAGAAGCGGTCGGCCGGCTGATGCACGACGCCCGCAACACCGAACGAGTTGCGTACGATCACCGTGCACCACGGTACCGTCGACTGGTTGACCGCCGCCATCGCACGCACACCATGGCGAATCGTCGCCGCCTTCTCGGCCTCGAGACCGACCATRAAGCCCGGGCAATCCATCAGATAGACGATCGGCAGATGGAACGTCTCGGCAAAGTCGACCCAGCGGATCACCTTCTGGCAGGCATCCGCCGTCCATGAGCCACCATAGTGATAGGGATCGCTCGCGAGCACCATCACCGCGCGGCCTTCGAGACGCGCGAGTCCGATGATGATCGGGCGGCCGTAGTTCTGCGCCACCTCGAAGAACGAGCCGCTGTCGACCACGGACTCGATGATCGGCCGCATCTTGTAGACCCGACGGCGATCCCGCGGCACGGCGCTGATCAACTGCTCGTCGGTGCGCTGCGGATCGTCGGTGCAGGGCAAGGTCGGCGGCAGTTCGTAGACCGACGACGGCAGATACGACAGGAAGCGGCGCGCGCAGGCGAAGGCTTCCGCCTCGGTGTCGACCGCATGATCGACGCCGCCGGCGCGGGTCTGGATGTCGGCGCCGCCGAGTTCCATCTTGCCGAGRTCCTGGCCGAGCCGCTTCACCACCGGGGGACCGGCGACGAACATCGCCGATTGCTTGGTCATCACCGAATAGTGGCTGGCGGCAAGCCGCGCGGCGCCGAGGCCYGCGACCGAGCCGAGGCCGAGCGCGACCACCGGCACCAGCGACATGTTCTCGGTCGTGTAGCGATACCAGCGATTGCCGCCGATGCCGCCGGGCAGATTGGCCGCGCCCTTGGTCTCGATCGTCTTGACCGAGCCGCCGCCGCCGGAGCCCTCGATGATGCGGATGATGGGCAGACGGAAATCGTGCGCCATCTCCTCCGCCATCAGCGGCTTGGCGGCGATCGACGCATCGGCCGAGCCGCCGCGCACRGTGAAATCGTCGCCGACCACGACGACGGTGCGGCCGTCGATGCGGGCACGTCCGAACACGCAATTGGCGGGCGTCACATGTTTCAGCTCGCCCTGCTCGTCATATTCGCCGAGACCGGCGACGGCGCCGATCTCGTGGAAGCTGCCGGCATCGACGACGCCGTCGATGCGCTCGCGGACAGTCAGGCGGCCCTGGTCGTGCTGACGCTTGACCTTGTCAGGCCCGCCCATCTCCCGCGCGAAGGCTTCGCGCCGGGCCAGTTCCTCGAGCTCCGGCTGCCAACTCATTCGTTCCCCCTGCCCCGGTGATGGTCTTGTTCTTSTGGTTGGTCTTCGTGGTCACAGGCAGCGGCTTTCTTTCCATCCGGCTGTTGAAGACGTCGGCCTCGGCCCCCTGCAGCAGCGCAGCGACGCTGCGGCCGAGTTCGAGCATCGGCTGCGCCACCTCGTCATGCAGGCGTTGCTCGTCATACATCGCGGACAGCAGCCCGATCGTGAGCACGACATAGGTCTGGTACTGCGGCGACCACAGCGGCAGCGCGACACCGTTGATATGCGGGCTCCACAGGCCGCAGGCCACCACATAGCCATGCTCCTTGAGGAACTGCCTGTTGTGCTCCAGCCGCGGCCGCAGCAGCCTCGCCGCATCCGGCAGCTCGCGTTCCATCTCGGTCAGCAGGGCATCGCCGACCTCGGGCTCGAGSGCGGCGACATAAGCGTGGCCMGCMGCGGTCGACGCCATCGAGATCCGGCTGCCGGTGGTCTCGTGCAGCCCSAGCGCATTCGCAGCACGGCCGAACTCCAGATAGACGAGGTGGAAGCGATCGGGAATGACGAAACCGACCGTCCCCGGCAACTGCTCCGCGACGTCCTGCAGGCGCTGGCGGATCAGGTTGCGCAGCTGCAAGCCCCGCGTCATCGACGTGCTCATGGCCACCGCGCTCGGGCCGATCCGGTACTTCTGATCGCGCGGCAGATACACCAGCTGGCCCATCCGGGTCAGCGTGTGCGTCAGCCGAGACACCGTCGACCGCGGCAGACCACAGCGGTTCGAGATCTCTAAATTGCCCAGCCGCGCCTCGTGCCCCTCGAAGCAACGAAGTACGTCGAACGCCCGCGACACCACCTGAATCACCTCGCCGTCACCGGCGAGATCTCCAGGCAGCATCCCCACCCTGCTCAATCGCTCAGACCGTCGTCCCATGCGCGTTCCACTCAATTCCATGGTGCGGAATTAAATTCCGCTTGCAGAACAAGCTAGCCCAGCCGTTTTTCCCTCACAACAGCAGAGCGTTTCTAAAACCCACCGTTGTTCAGCGTGTTGGCACAAGACGCGACCTGTCAGCGCAATTCGCAATGGCATGGCAGGCATTCATTTTGGCGACGGTGCTGTAGCACCGCACCGCCCTCGCCTCAGCCACCGATCGTCCCCGCCTCCCGGCAGCCCCCGACCGCATCTCTGCGTGCGCGCGGCAGCTCAATTCATGAGCAGCAGCAACATTTGACCAGACTTGCACCAAGTGTGGGCTGGCTGCTGCAACGCAGCTGCGACATAACCGGCGCGCGATCGACTCCCCCGCCGAGCTTGCCATGACCACCGACCACAAGCGGCCCATCCGCAATCCGCAACATTGGGCGTCCGCGGCGATGCCGCCGCTGCAGCGCTTCCTCGCCGCCTGCCACGCCGATTTTGGGCCCGACCATGACGGCACGGTCGCCAACTACATTCCGGAGCTCGGCAAGGCCGACCCCGTGCATTTCGGCATCAGCCTCGCGGCACTCGATGGCCACGTCTACGAGGTCGGCGACAGCCGCGTGCCATTTACGATCCAGTCGATGTCGAAGCCGTTCGTCTTCGCGCTCGCGCTGGACACGCTCGGCTCCGACGCAGTCGAACAGGTCATCGGCGTCGAGCCGTCGGGAGACCCCTTCAACTCGATCCGGCTCAATGCCRACAACCATCCGTTCAATGCGATGGTCAATGCCGGTGCGATCGCCTGTAGCGGCCTCATCCTGAAGGCCAGGGGCGCCGATGCCTTCGAGTCCATCCGCGACGCGCTGGGCCGCTTCGCCGGTCGCAGGCTCGACGTCGACGATGCGGTGTTCGCATCGGAGGCCGCGACCGGGGACCGCAACCGCGCCATCGCCTATCTCCTGCGGACATCCCATGTGATCAAGGAACCGGTCGAGGATGTGCTCGCGGTCTATTTTCGGCAATGCGCCGTGCTCGTGACTGCGCGCGACTGCGCGGTGATGGCGGCGACGCTGGCCAATCGCGGCGTCAATCCGGTCACCGGCGAGCAGGTCGTGACACCCTATGCGGTGTCACGGACGCTGTCCGTGATGACGTCTTCGGGCATGTATGATTTCGCCGGCGAATGGATCTACCGAGTCGGCATTCCAGCCAAGAGCGGCGTCGGCGGCGGCATCCTGGCGAGCCTGCCGGCGCGACTCGGGCTCGGCAGCTACTCGCCCCGGCTCGACAGCCACGGCAACAGCGTGCGTGGCATCAAGGTCTGCGAAGCGCTGTCGGCGCACTACGGACTGCACATGCTGAACCGCTCGGACGATGCGCGCGCCTCGATCATCGCCGACTACGACATCGGCGCCAACCCGTCGCGGCGCAGCCGTCGGGCGCAGGAGCGGAAGATCCTCGCCGCTCATCCCGATGCAGTGCGCGTGCTCGAGCTGGTCGGCACGCTGTCGTTCTCCAACGTCGACTATGTCTCGCGTCAGCTTGCGGGGCGCGCGCGCCCGCAATTCGTCATCTTCGATCTCCACCGCGTCAACGCMATGACACAAGCAGGCCTGCGCCTGYTGGCCGAGCTGTTTCACGAGCTGGCAGATTTCCACGTCACGGTGGTGCTGTCCGGGATTCGGCGCAGTTCGCCGGAATGGCAGGAGATCACGGCGCGCACCGGCGACATCCGGAACGTGCGCGATTTCTATCTGCTCGATACGGCGATCGAATGGGCCGAGGATCAGATCGTCTATCGTCATGGCGGCGCGATCGACTTCCTCGAAACCACGGAGCTTGCGGAGCAGCCACTGCTCGCCGGCCTCACGGAGGGCGAGCGCGATGAGCTCGCCGCGTTGGCGACCATCAGGCAATATCKACAGGGCGAACGGATTCTCAGCGCCGGGGACGCGGCGACATCGCTGTTCTTCCTGCGCTCGGGCGTCGTCCATGTMACTTTGCCCGATGGCATCCGGCTGGCGACCCTGACGGCCGGGCAATGTTTCGGCGAGATGGCGCTGCTGGAACCGGTGCGCTCCGCCGATGTCGTCGCCGACTTCTCGGCCAGCGCCTTCGAAATCACGCTTCCGGATTTCGAGCGCTTCCGCAGCTCTCACCCGCACGCGGGCGCCTGCATCATGCGCAATCTCGCGCGGCTGCTGGCGGACCGCCTGACGGTGGCCAATGCGCGCCTCAATCTGCTCGCGGCCGACTAGGTCCGTCATCGAAACGTCACGCGACGGCAGGCTTCGCCTGGACCTGGAATGGCGGCTCGCGCCGCCGGATGGTCTCTGAAGGCCGATTTTCATGACTCGTATTTGTACGGCCTCGCCCAAACGTTACCGGGACTCGGTCGCAGGACAACCATAAGCGAGCCCAATTCGCGCCGCATTGGCCGACGATGTTCCCTAGTGTCGATCGACGCCGAGTGGGGACTCGCGAAGCGGACGTCGACGTGGGGTGTTCCGAGTAAATTCCAGCCGACCGTCGCGTGTGTATTTGCGCAACGGAGAGTCGTGTCCAGTGTCCAGGGAGGAAACGGCATGAAGGAAGCCACAAAGAGGGCGACATCGGAAGCACTTGCACACATGCTGGCGGTGACCTCGATGATCGTCATCGCCAGCGTCCTGTTCTACGGGCGATGAAGGGCTGTCTGGAGGTTCTGCGTCGCAGCTGCTTCATCGCCCGTCGATAGGAATGTGGGCTTGATTGCTCACGCGAACGACCGAGTTGAGTTGCGTTTGAGTTGGTAGGCGTAGCGTAAGCGTTTTGCGTCAATCGCGCGGCGATCCGGGTCGGGACGAAATAACTGTATTGCGTATCGTTCCCGCCTCGGCCGCCCGCGGTCGGCCCGTCCGGATGTGCATCGGCCGCACAACCTCATTCCGYTTTKCCGAAATATGGCACGGTGCCGCCTGCGAAGGCGACGAAGCGGACTTCGACCGCGTCGCCGATCGCAAGATCATGGTCGCCATGGGCCATCATCCGAAAGCCCTCGCGCATATCMACGAGCACGATGTTGTAAGGCACATGGGCGCGCGTCTCCGGCGTTGCAGCCCGGCAGACCRATGATGTCGCGTAGACGGTGCCCATACCGCTCGCCTGGTGGTCGGTRASGGCCGCCGAGCCGCAGGCCGAACAGAAGCTGCGCCGGAAGTACTGCAGGTGAGAGCACGACTCGCAGCGCTGGTAGCGAATCACGGCCTCAYCCCGGGTCCAGTCAGCCGCCTCGCTCATCGCACCCGCTCCCAGAACATGCTGACATGCGACGACAGCACGCCGCCATCGCCATGCAGCAGCGACAGCGACGCCTCGCGCACCTGCCGGTGGCCGGCCCGTCCCGTCATTTGCAGATGCGCCTCGTTGAGATGCGCCATCGCGCCGCCGACGCCGCAATGGCCATAGCTCAACAGCCCGCCATGGGTGTTGAGCGGCACCGCGCCCGCACGGCCAAAATGGCCGGCCCTGACACGCGCAGCCGCCTCGCCACGGCCGGCCAGACCGAGATCCTCGAGCAGCATGCAGAGCGTGATCGTGAAACTGTCATAGACCGCCGCGTAGTCGACATCGACGATCTYGACCCCGGCAGCGGCTTTGGCCTTCGTGATCGCGATCTCGGCCCCGAGGTTGCTCAGCGCCGGCGCCGCCGTGACGTGTTGATGCGTGTGCGCCTGGGCACAGCCGCGCACACGCACCGCTGCGGCTCCGGTCGGTTCGCGGCTGACGATGRTGGCCGCGCCGCCATCGGACACCGGGCAGCAGTCGAGCAGCTTCAGGGGCCGCGCCACCGGCTTGGATGCCATGACGTCAGCCACCGTGATCGGATCATGGAACTGSGCGCCGGGATGGTCGAGCGCATGCGTGCGCATCAGCACCGCGAATTCGGCAAGGTCCTGCTCGGTGACGCCATGTTCATGCATGTAACGCGAGGCGACGAGACCGTAATATGCGGGGATGGTCGGTCCCAGCGGCAGTTCGTAGACGGGATGCCCGACCTGCGCCAAAGCCTGGATCGACGCATCGCGGCTCTGCCCGGTGAGGCGGTTCTCGCCAGCGACGACGAGCATGTGCCTGACCACGCCGGCCTCGACCAGATGATGCGCCAGCATCACCATTGCGAGCCCGGTGGCGCCGCCGACCTGCACGGCGTGAGCATAGGACGGCGTGATGCCGAAATGCTCGGCGAACACGGTCGCGAGCATGATGTGCGGCGACACGGTGGAGTATCCGCACAGGATGCCGTCAATGTCGCGCCGCGTGAGCCCGGCATCGTCGAGCGCGAGCTGTGCTGCCATGCTCRTCAAATCGAGCGACGAGCGCCCATCGTGCTTGCCAAACGCGGTGAGGCCGGTGCCGGTGATGTAGGTCATCGCGCCAGCCCCGAGTGCCGCTGCGCTTCCCTCACTGCGCCCAGGGTCGTGTCGGCCCCCTGTAGCTTGACCCGAGATTGTGCGACGCGGGCGGTGCGCCCCCTCTCTCCGTGCGCGGGGAGAGGAGAACTCTCCACGAGTTCAGTGCGYGGAGAGTTCCCCTCAMCCGGATTGCATCTTCGATGCAATCCGGCCTCTCCCCGCGTGCGGGGAGAGGCGAGCCCCCCGCGAGCCCCGGGGCATGTGCTCACGTCGGCCAGTCCGGAAAATCGACCGACGCCGGTATCTTCATACGACGAGTCCCCGTAGGGGACCGCCCTCCCTGTCCCTCCCCCACAAGGGAGGGAATACGGGTATCGTGCGTCCCTGATGATTGCGYTCAACATCTCAGCAAGAACTCATCTCAATACGATTTTGGCATACCGAGGACCTTCTCGGCGATGAAGGACAAGATCAGCTGCGGGCTGATCGGGGCGATGCGGGGGATCAGGGATTCGCGGAGGTATCGCTCGACATGATACTCACGCGCGTAGCCGAAGCCGCCATGGGTCATGACCGCCTGCTCGCAGGCGTGGAAGCCGGCCTCGGCGGCGAGATAYTTCGCGGCATTSGCSGCSGGSCCGCAGGCCATGCCCTSGTCGTATTGCCAGCCGGCCTGCAGCACCATCAGCCACGCCGCTTCCAGCTCCATCCAGTTCTTTGCCAGAGGATGCTGGATGCCCTGGTTCTGGCCGATCGGCCGGTTGAACACGTTACGCGTCCGCGCATAGGCCGAGGCGCGCGACAGCGCGAGATGGCCGAGACCGACGGCCTCTGCAGCAATGAGGATACGCTCGGGGTTCATGCCGTGCAGGATGTAGTCGAAGCCCCGCCCCTCCTCGCCCAAGCGATCCTCGACCGGAATCTCGAAATCCTCGAAGAACAGCTCGTTGGAGTCGACCGGCTTGCGGCCCATCTTCTCGATCTCGTGCACCTTGATGCGGCTGCGGTCGAAATCCGTGTAGAACAGGCTCAGTCCGTGAGTCGGGCGCTTGACCTCCTCGAGCGGCGTGGTGCGCGCGAGCAGYAGGATCTTCTCGGCGACCTGCGCSGTCGAGATCCATACCTTTTGGCCATTGACGACGTAGCGGTCGCCCTTGCGCACCGCGCGGGTCTTYAGCTGCGTCGTATTGAGGCCGGTGTTCGGCTCGGTCACCGCGAAACACGCCTTCTCGCTGCCATCGACGATGCCCGGCAGCATCCGCGCGCACTGCTCCTTGGTGCCGAACACGACGACCGGATTGAGCCCGAACACGTTCATGTGGATCGCCGAGGCGCCGCTCATGCCGGCGCCGGACTCCGCGATCGTGCGCATCATGATCGCGGCATCGAGAATGCCGAGGCCGGAGCCGCCATACGCTTCCGGAATGCAGATGCCGAGCCAGCCGGCGTCGGCCAGCGCCTTGTGRAAGTCGGCGGGAAAGCCGCCCTCCTTGTCCTTCTTCAGCCAGTAGGCGTCGTCGAACCGGGCACAGATCCTGGCCACCGCATCGCGGATCGAGTCCTGGTTGGCGGAGAGCGCGAAATCCATCGGGTCACTCCTTTGCAGGCGGCGGGGTCGTTGCGCCGTCGCGGATCATTGCGACGATCTCGTCATGCGAGAAACCCAGCTCGCGCAAGATCTCCTCGCCATGCTCGTTCGGCCGCGCCGCCAGACGCTGCGGCTCAGCCTTGGTTTCCGACCAGGTCGCCGAGACGCGGGTGCTGCGGATCGGGCCTTCGGTGGGATGCTGGACGATAGGAAAGAAATCGGTCGCGACGAGATGCGGATCGTGCAGCAGGCTCTCGAGGTCGTGCATCGGCATGACCGGGATGTCGGCCGCATCCAGCAGATCAGTCCATTCGGCCGTGCTGCGCGTTTCGAAGATGCGGGCGAGCTCGGCATAGACGAGGTCGATATTCGCGGCACGCCGGGCAAAGCTGTTGAAGCGGTCGTCGGCGCRCAGGTCGGGGCGGCCTGACGCAGTGAAGAACGCGTCCCATTGCTTGTCGTTGTAGACGATGACGCAGATGTAGCCGTCGGCGGTCTTGTAAGGCCGGCGGTCCGGCGACAGATGCCGGGCATAGCCACCGCGGTCGAGCGGCGGGGCGTAGGTCAGCCCGCCCATRTGATCGCCCATGATGAAGGCCGACATGGTTTCGAACATCGGCACGTCCAGGCGCTGGCCGCGTCCGKTGCGGTCGCGATGCACRAGGCTGGCGCAGATCGCGCCGACGGCGGTGAGCCCGACGATRCGGTCCACCAGCGCATTCGGCACATAGCGCGGCGTGCCGTCGCCGGCCACCGCCATCAGATGCGACAAAGCCGCCCCGCCCTGGATCAGATCGTCATAGGCCGGTTTTGCCGCATAGGGTCCGTCCTGACCAAAGCCGAACACGCCGGCATAGACCAGCCGCGGATTGAGCGCAGACACCACGTCGTAGCCGAGGTTCAGCCGCGCCATCGCCTGGGGACGGATGTTATAGAGGAGCACGTCGGCGTCCTTGACCATGCGCAGCACGGCCTCTCGGCCGGCCGGCTTCTTCAGGTCGAGGCAGATCACGCGCTTGCTGCGGTTGGTGTTGAGGAACACCGGTCCCATGCCGGGATGGTGCCATGGACCGATCTTGCGGGTGACGTCGCCCTCGGGCGATTCCACCTTGATGACGTCKGCGCCRTAATCGCCAAGCGTCTGGGCGGCATACGGCCCCATCAGCACGGTGGTCATGTCGATGACCTTGATGCCCGCAAGCGGTCCCATCGCGGCGCCGTCTCCCTCGTTCGTTGTTGTGCCAGGAGCTAACGGCACCAGGGGTTCCTGGGCAAGCGGCGTGCGCGTATGGGGCCATGCGCAGCGCATACGGCCCTTCCGACGTCACGACAGATGTCCCCCTCCTCGTATGGCCGGGCTCGTGCCATCTACGTCCGTCCTCCCCCGARGAACGACGTGGATGCGCGGGACAAGCCCGCGCATGACGGAGTTACTCAAGCCACATTCCGCCGTGCGGACGATCAGCGACGTCAGCCGCTGCGCTGCACCAGATGTTCCCTGCGCTGACGCGCATTCTGCGATTCCCTTTCGCCGCCGAGCTGTGTCAGCATGTCCGCCCAAGATCCAAAAACAACACACAGGGAGAACGCTGTCATGACGCTCTATCAGGGCAAATGCTTCTGCGGCGCGGTCGAGCTCGAGGCCGATGGCGAGCCGGAGGCGATGGGCTATTGCCATTGCTCGTCCTGCCGCTCGTGGTCGGCGGGCCCGGTCAATGCTTTCACCTTGTGGAAGCCGGCGAATGTCCGCGTGACCAAGGGCGCGGATGCGATCGGTACCTATCACAAGACCGACATGAGCCACCGCAAATACTGCACCAAGTGTGGCGGGCATCTGATGACAGACCACCCGCCGCTCGGCATGATCGACGTCTATGCCGCGACCATCCCGACCTTGAAGTTCACGCCGGGAGTCCATGTCAACTATGCGGAGAGCGTACTGCCGATCAAAGACGGCCTGCCGAAGCTGAAGGACTTTCCGGCCGAGTTCGGCGGCTCCGGCGMGATGATGCCGGAGTGAGCGCGAGGTCGCTCCTCATSTAGCCCGGATGAGCGACAGCCTGCGCCCGCAAGGGCGCAGGCATCTGCTCATCCGGGCTTCTGTAACGGGCCTTGGCTTGTCAATCCCAATTCTGCATGTCCTCTCGCCGGGCCCTTGCTTCTGTACGGGGTCGGCGCATGGCCGCCACCTGTTGGGCTGCGTAAGAGGAACCGGCCGGCCAATCTACGGAGAGCGTGGTTTTGAACCGACTGCCCGGATGGCGGCCTGACCGGATCCATCGTCCCGGCGAAGGGACCCTGCTCGGGGAGAGCCTGGTGTCGTGGCCCGCCCAGAACTCGATCGATGCTCCCCTAGGTCGCGGCAGCCTTGGCCGCGGGGTTGAACGGCATGTTGTCGGCGAGCATGCGGTGAAGGATCACGGCAAGCTTGCGCGSCAGAGCCACCTTGGCTTTGCGCGGGCCGGCGCGCCTGGCGACCCGCATCGCCCAGCTCTTCAGCTGTGAGCAGTTCTTGACCGGCTTGGTCAGCATGATGTGCGCCGCCTGATAGAGCGCCTCGCGCACCGACGCATCGCCGACCTTCGTGATGCGGCCGCTATAGTCGGTCTCGCCGGACTGGTACCGTCTCGGCGTGAGGCCAAAATGCGCGCCTGTCGCCTTGGAGGATCGGAAGCGCTTGGGGTCGTCGATTGCGAACATGTAGGTCAGCGCGACGATCGGGCCGAYGGCCGGCGTGGTCATCAACAGCTTGGCCTGCGGATGSGCCTTCGCGAGCTGTTGCACCTGCTTGTCCAGCTTCTTGAACTCGCGCAGCAGCACCGTATGAGCCTCGAGCAGCGCCTGCACGACCAGCGTCAGTCCCGAATGGCCAGCCACCAGCGCCTCGATTCGCGTCGCGAAGCTGCGATCGGTGGTCTTGCCGACCTTCAAGCCGAAGCCCCRTAGCACGCCGCGCAAACAGTTCTCGACGTCGTGCAGCTTCGATTGCAGCAGCTTGCGTGCCGTAAGAACCGCACGCATCTCCTGCGCCTCGATCGATTTGCAATGAACCGGACGGAACCAGCCAAGCCGCATCAGCTGGGCAATACCCCTTGCATCGTTGCGGTCGGACTTCACCGACATCGCCCTGAAGGCGTCACGCACGTGCCGCGTCTCCAGCAGTTCGACCCGCTGACCCGCCTCCTGCATCGCCGCATACAGCCATTGCGACAGCGGCCCTGCCTCCAGACCGATCCGCTCAACCTCGATGCCGAACTGCTTGAACCAGCCGATCAAGACTGCCGGCTCACTCTCGACTGCCGCTTCCCGAACGATCTTGCCCGCCCCATCGACAATGCAGACCGCCGAGGATTTCAAAGACACGTCAATTCCGGCATAGTGGTTCATGGTCGTCCCCTAATGATGCGAGGAGCGGGCTTGCCCGACTCCGTTGAACACCATCAATTTGAGGGACGACCACCTTTCCGCCAACCGGGCGGCACGCGAACGCGCTCCCAAATAGCGCAGGAGTGAGCGTGCCGCTCGGGTGGTCGGCCCGTTACCCCATCTACAAGACAACGACCTCACACCTGCACCTGCTCCGCCGGCCGGTGCGGCACCAGCGCGGGCGCGGCGTCGGGCGGCCTGGTGTCCAGCTCCTCGATCATGCCGCGTGCGATCTCGCGCTCGCCCATGATGACGACGTCGGCGCCGAGCGACTTGAGATGCTCGACCTCGGCGTCGGAATGCGCCCGCGCCACGATGTGCAGCGCGGGGTTGGCGGCGCGCGCCTGCTCGACGATCTGCCCGGCCTCGAACGCCTCGGGGATGGCGATGACGAGCGCATGGGCGCCGGCTGGATTGGTTGCGCGCAGCACGTGGCTGGCCGCGGCATTGCCCGTGATGGTCTCGACGCCCTCGTCCTTCAATGGCTTGAGGATGTCGTCCGACGTCTCCACGGCCAGCAAAGCGTGGCCGCGCTGCCGCAGGGCCTCGCCGACCAGCCGGCCGACGCGGCCATAGCCGACGATGATCGTGTGCTCGGTGAGCGCGGTCGCCGGGATCTCGGCCGGCGGCGCCGCGGCCGGCGTGGCTGGATCATTGCGGCGGCGCTCCAGCCGCGGCAGCAGCCAGTCGAGGCCCGCGAACAGCAGCGGATTGAGCATGATCGAGATGATGGCACCGGCCAGGATCAGGTCGCGGCCGGCCTTCGGCAGCAGGTTCGTGGCACCGCCGATCTCGGCGAGGATGAAGGAGAACTCGCCGATCTGGGCAAGACTGGCGGAAATGGTGAGCGCGGTCGAGACCGGATGCCGGAACGCGACCACGATCAGGAACGCGGCGAACGACTTGCCGAACAGGATGATGAAAAGGGTCGCAAGCAGCGGCCAGGGCTCGCGGATGATGCTGGCGGGATCGAACAGCATGCCCGCCGAGACGAAGAACAGCACCGCGAAGGCATCGCGCAGCGGCAGCGATTCCTGTGCGGCGCGCTGGCTCAGCGGCGACTCGCCGAGCATCATGCCGGCGAAGAAGGCGCCGAGCGCCAGCGACACCCCGAACAGCTTGGTCGAGCCGAAGGCGACGCCGAGCGCGATCGCGAGCACCGCCAGCCGAAACAGCTCGCGCGAGCCGGTATGGGCAATGTAGTGCAGGATCCACGGGATCAGCCGGCGGCCGACCACGAGCATCAGCGCCATGAACACGCCGATCTTGACGAAGGTCAGCAGCAGCACGCCCGTGAGCCCGAGGCCGAAGCGTGCCGCCAGCGGATCGGCCGCGACCGCCGCGCCGTCGCCATTCTGCAGGCTGGCGAAGGCCGGGATCAGCACCAGCGCCAGCACCATCGCGAGGTCCTCGACGATCAGCCAGCCGACCGCGATGCGGCCGCGCTCGGTGTCCATCAGCCGCCGCTCCTGCAGCGCGCGCAGCAGCACCACCGTGCTGGCGACCGAGAGCGCGAGGCCGAAGACGAGGCCGCCGCCGAGCGACCATCCCATCGCCCAGCTCAAAGCCATCCCCATCAGGGTCGCCACCGTGATCTGCACGATCGCGCCGGGCACGGCGATGGCGCGCACYGACATCAGATCCTTCAGCGAGAAATGCAGGCCGACACCGAACATCAAGAGGATGATGCCGAGCTCGGCGAGCTCGGTCGCCAACGCCTGGTCGGCGACGAAGCCCGGCGTGAACGGRCCGACGGCGACGCCGGCCAGGAGATAGCCGACCAGCGGCGGGAACCGGAACCGCTGCGCAAGGGCTCCGAAGACGAAGGCCAATCCAAGGCCGGCGACGATGGTCGCAATGAGAGGTGTTTCGTGCGGCATCTCGACTTGTTGCACAGGCGGCCAYCAGATGCACCGCGACCAATTGTGGCAGAGTTCCGCCACGCGGATGGGGACGATGCGCGAGGGACAGCCGAAATCTGTGGTGAATGACGCGATCCGTTCCGTATGATCGGCGACGAGCCATCACGGGGTGATCAGACACAATGCCCGCCGATCTCGTCCAGACCTTTCGTGCCTTCGCCTACAACAATGCCTGGGCCAACCATCGCCTGCTGAYCGYCTGCGGCGAGCTCAGCGCCGACGACTTCGCGGCTGCGCGCACCGGCTTCTTTCCCAGCCTGCAGAAGACGCTGAACCACATCTACATCATCGACCTGTTCTATATCGACGCGCTGGAAGGCGGCTGGCTCGGCCCGATGGCGTGGCAGAACGAGGTGCCGTTCCCGCGCCTCTCCGACCTCGTGAAGGCGCAGAGCGCGATGGACCGCCGGCTGATCGCGTTCTGCGAGGCGCTGACGCCGGCACGGCTCGACGAGACCGTCCGCATCAACCGCGAGAGCCGGGTGCAAAACGAACGCTGCGACCGGCTGCTGCTGCATCTGTTCCAGCACGATATCCATCACCGCGGCCAGGCCCATGCGATGCTGTCAGCCACATCAACCAAGCCGCCACAACTGGACGAGTTCTTTCCGGCGGACGATGCGGCGCTGCGGACGAAGGATTTCGCCGAACTCGGCTTCAGCGAAGAGAAGGTGTGGCGGAGCTGAACGTGGAGCCCGGATGAGCGCAGCGATATCCGGGATCACACAAACAGCGGCGATGGTCCCGGATGTCGCTGCGCTCATTCGGGCTACGCACTCACTTTCAGCGCGAAGCATCGACCCACGCCTGTCGCGCGAGCCGGTACATGACCTGCCGCCGCAGCGGGCTGCCCTCCTCGACGCGCGGATGATCGAAATCCGAGACTTCGTCCCTGATCATGCCGAGCTTGCGCATGACCTTCTGCGAGGCCGCGTTGGCCGGCGCGGCATAGGCGACGATCTGGTCGAGATTCAGTTTGTCGAAGCCGAAGTCCAGCGCGGCGCGCGCCGCCTCCGTGGCGATGCCCTGCCCCCAGGTGGCGCGCGCGAGCCGCCAGCCGATCTCGACCGCCGGCGTGAACGGTGCGTCGAAGAACACCCTGAATAATCCCGTCGCGCCGAGGAATGCGCCGGTGGCCCGGGACTCGACGACCCAGAAGCAGAAGCCGTGCTCGGCCTGATGCGCGATCTGGAAGTCGATCCATTGGTCACACGCCTCGCGCGTTGGCAGCGCGCGGAKGAACTTCATCACCTCCGGATCGGCCGACATCGCCGCAAACGGCGCACGGTCGTCATCGCGCCATTCGCGCAGGGCCAGCCGGTCGGTTGCGAGGATCATGGCGTGTCACTCCTTCCGCGGGCAGACGGATGCCTTGGCGGCGGCACGACAGTCGCGGCCCGTCGCGGCCTCCTCCACCTGCTGCGGCGATTGACAGACGTCGCGGCCTGCGTCAACCTGTCGGTAGGTTGATACGACCTGCCGGTTGCGCCCTCTCCTGGGAATGGTGAACGTATCGAGCCCTTACGGCCTCCCCCTTTGCCCGAGCGACCGGGTCAGCAACGCAGCCACCTGACATGCCTGGTTCGCTCCTGCAGAGGATCAAGCGATGCGCGATTTTCGCGATGCCAAGCTTATGGCGCAGACCCTGCGCGACTCCCTGACTACGAAGTCCATCACCATCAGCCACAGTCAGAGCCTGGAGCTGGTCTCGCGGATGTTCGGCGTGGCCGACTGGAATACGCTGTCGGCGCTGATCAAGAGCGGCGATGGCACCAAGCCGCAGCGAGCACCTGTCATTCAGACCACAACGGTCCGGCGTCCCGCCATTCCGTTGCGCGACCTCGTTCCGTTCCCTGGCGCCACCTACCCGCTGTTTGTCGGGCGCGCCAAGACGATCAATGCGCTGAACGACGCCTTTGCCCGACAGACCGACCTCGTGATTGCACTGCAGAAGCAGCGCGCCGTCGACSAGCCCGGCTTCGCTGACCTGCACGAGATCGGGCTGCGCGCCGACCTAATGGAACTCTCGCCGCTGCCGGATGGCACGCTGAAGGTTCAGGTGCGCATCGGCCGGCGCGTCCTCATCAGAGCGTTCAGCAACGACGGCAGCGCCTATGAGGCGGAGGTRTCCGACATCGCCGAGGACGGGGCTGCCGATGCGCCGGATCTGATCCTGCGCGCCGTGACGCGCTTCGAGCGCTACGCCGCGATCCGCAACAGCCGCATGCCCGAGAGCTGGCCGCCGTTCGGTCAGGGACGACAGCCGGGCACCGTGGCCGACACGATCGCCGCGCAGGTGCTGCTGCCGCTCGCTCACAAATACGAGCTGCTGGCGGTGCTCGATCMGATCAAGCGCCTGGAGCTGGTCGAGGCACTGCTGGACGTCACGGCGCGGCCGCTGTCATCCGCGCTGCAGGCGACACGACAGCGTGCGATCGCAAGCGCGCGCGACCGCCGGCATCGCCATGCCACCCTCGAGCATCTGCTGCTCGCGCTGGTCGATGACGACAGCGCCGCTGCGGTGATGAAGAGCTGCCGTGCCAGCCTGAAGCAGCTGCGGACGAAGACCCTCGCCTATGTCGACACTGATCTCGCCCWCCTCGCGGCCGAGGATGGCGAGATCGCGCAGCCGTCGCCGGCGTTCCTGCGCGTCAGCGACCGTGCCGCGCTGGCCGCCCAGGAGGTCGGCTATCCCATGATCACCGGGGCGAATACGCTGCTCGCGCTGTTTCCGGAGACGCGTAGCCCCGCCGCGCGCCTGCTCGCCGAGCACGGCGTGACCCTGGTGCGCGCCGCCAAGGCGGTGGCCGACGGCGTTGGCAAGGAGGAGGCGTGAGCCGGCGTCGCTCCCCGCCCACGATCGTCATTGCGAGGAGCGAAGCGACGAAGCAATCCAGAGTCGAGCACTCGGCTCTGGATTGCGTCGCTTCGCTCGCAATGACGAGAGTTTCGCAGCCCSGATGAGCGCAGCGATATCCGGGGTCACACGACATGCTGCGATGAACCCGGATGTCGCTGCGCTCATCCGGGCTGCGGCCGAAAGCCGTGGCGACATCCGCGCCTCTCGCTACACCGTCTCGCCGCAGAGATCGACGGGCCCATCCGGCCAGGGTCGTCCGAGCAGTTCGGCGACCATGCCGCCGCGGTAGACCAGGGTTTTCCAAGTGCGGTCCTTGTCGAGAAACMGCATCTCGTTCGTCATCGAGCGATAGCCGCTGGACATGTAGACAGGAGGCTCGAACGCGAACAGGATCGAGAAGGGGATCGATCGCTCGCGCAGGTGCTGATGCGCCCTGCCCATCAGCGCGCGGACGTGACCCCATCCGCGCTGATCGACGGCGACCGCCACCTCCCCCACCAGACCAGCCATCACCTCGTCGGAACCGACCTTGATGCGACTCTCGTAGATCGAGAGATGGCCGACAATCCGCTGTGCGAGGCGCAGCAGCACCGTCGCGTCGGGAGGACCGTGCTTGCCGTAGTAAAGACCAAGCTCGTCGGGCGCGCCTTCCGGATAGGCCTCGTTCAGAAGCGCGCGGACATCGGCCTCATACGGATCACCGACCCGGACATGCGAAATCARGATGAGGTCGGTCATCTTTCGGCTTTCCCCGCAATGACGGAGGATAGCTCATCCGGGCTGCGTGATGGCGGGCTCGGYAAGACGCCGATCACCGTCATTGCGAGGAGCGAAGCGACGAAGCAATCCAGAGTCGAGCACTCGGCCCTGGATTGCGTCGCTTCGCTCGCAATGACGGAGGATGGAGTTTCACTTGAAGCGCTTCCTACTTCGCMGGCTCCAGAATCGACACGTAGTTCGCCACTGCGGCGCCGCCCATGTTGAAGATGCCGCCGAGCTTGGCGTTGGGGAGCTGCATGCCTTCCGGCGCCGTGCCAGTGAGCTGCATGGCGGTCATCACATGCATGGAGACGCCGGTGGCGCCGATCGGGTGGCCCTTGGCCTTCAGGCCGCCGGACGGATTGACCGGCAGCTTGCCGTCCTTGAGCGTCCAGCCCTCTTTGATCGCGCGAGCGCCCTGTCCCCTGGGCGTCAGACCCATTGCTTCGTACTCGATCAGCTCGGCGACCGTGAAGCAGTCATGGGTCTCGACGAAAGAGAGATCGGACAGCGTGACACCGGCCTTCTCCAGCGCGCGCTGCCAGGCCACCGTGCAGCCCTCGAAGGCGAGGATGTCGCGCTTGGACATCGGCAGGAAGTCCTGCGCATGGGCCGTGGCACGGACATTGACCGCCTTGGCGAACGAMTTGGCGGTCTCGCTGTCGGTCAGCACCAAAGCGGCGGCGCCGTCCGACACCAGCGAGCAATCGGTGCGCTTCAGGGGGCCGGCGACATACGGGTTCTTCTCGCTCTCGGAGCGGCAGAACTCGAAGCCGAAATCCTTGCGCATCTGCGCATAGGGATTGGCGACGCCGTTCTTGTGGTTCTTGGCGGCGATCAGCGCCAGCGCGTCCGACTGGTCGCCGTATTTCTGGAAATAGCCTTGCGCGATCTTGCCGAACACGCCGGCGAAGCCGCCAACCGTGTCGCCGTCCTCCGGCAGGTAGGACGCCTTGAGCAGGTTCTTGCCGATCTCCGGTCCCGGCGTGCGCGTCATCTGCTCGACGCCGACGACGAGGACGATCTTGGCGGCCCCGGCGGCGATGGCGCGAATGCCCTGGTGCACGGCGGCCGAGCCGGTCGCGCARGCGTTCTCCACCCGGGTCGCCGGCTTGAAGCGCAGCGCCGGATCGGCCTGCAGCACCAGCGAGGCGGTGAAGTCCTGGGCTGAGAAGCCGGCATTGAAATGGCCGAGCACGATCTCGTCGACGTCCCCGGCCGAAATGCCGGCGTCGGCGATCGCCTCATTGGCGACCTTGACGACGAGGCTCTCGACGGTCTCGGCGTCGAACTTTCCAAACGGCGTATGCGCCCATCCGACGATGCTGGCGGTCATGATCTCTCTCCCGAATATGTTTCCGCCCAGATGGCGACGCGCGCCATCCAGGTCCAGGGCTCAAGTGGCGTTCTCAAGCAACGAACTTACCATCAAGTTCATCCTCGATGTGAATCCGGATGATGTCGTCGAAGCTCTTTTCCTCGGTGGTGAAGCCGAGCTCGCGGGCCCGCTTGGCCTCGAAATTCCGCGGCCAGCCGTCGACGATGCCGACGATGAAGGGATCGGGAACCCGCTTGATGCGATTGGCGACGTTGTCGCCGGCGACGCGCCGGAGCGCGGCGATCTGCTCGCCGACGGTCGCCGACAGGCCGGGCATGGTCAGGTTGCGGCGCGGACCGATCYTSSCGGTGTCCRTGGTCGCGGCATGCAGGAGGAAGCCGACCGCCGAGCGCGGGGTGGCGTGCCAATGGCGGACGTCCTCGGACACCGGCAGCACCGCCTCCTTGCCGGCCAGCGGCTCGCGCAGGATGTTGGAGAAGAAGCCGGAGGCCGCCTTGTTGGRCGCGCCGGGGCGGACACAGATGGTGGGCAGGCGGATGCCGACGCCGTCGAAGAAGCCGCGGCGGCTGTAATCGGCCAGCAGCAGCTCGCCGATCGCCTTCTGTGTGCCGTAGCTCAACAGCGGCGCATTGACGAACTCGTCGCCGATGGCGTCGGGGAACGGCGCGCCRAACACCGCGATCGACGAGGTGAAGACCAGCCGCGGCTTGTAGCCGTCACCGATCAACCTGACCGCGTCGAACAGCATCCGGGTGCCGTCGAGATTGATRCGGTAGCCCTTGTCGAAATCGAGCTCGGCCTCGCCCGAGACGATGGCGGCGAGGTGGAAGATCACGTCGGGACGATCAGCAACCAGCTTCTCGGCAAAGCCGGCGACCGCGAAATCGCCGGCGATGGTCTCGACCTTGAGGCTGGTGTCCGGCTTCGCCGGCGCGACAATGTCCTGCAGGGTCATGCGGGTGATGGCGGCCTCGCCGAGACGACCGTCGCGGACCAGCCGCTCCACCAGCTTGCGCCCGACCATGCCGGCGGCGCCGAGAACGAGAATATGCAAGGGGATGCTCCTTCAAATGCAACGGTTGGGCGCGGTCTTAACTTCCGTCATTGCGAGCGAAGCGAAGCAATCCAGAAGCATCGGAATGGTTCTGGATTGCTTCGTCGCTTCGCTCCTCGCAATGACGAGAGTTGAGATCCGCGTGAGCAGTCGGCGACACCTTAACCCGGCTCACGGGCAAAGCCGCCCTACTCCTTCACTGCGCCGGTCATCGCCGACACATAATGCTCGACGAAGAAGGCGTAAAGGATCACGAGCGGCAGCGAGCCGACCAGGGCGCCGGCCATCAGCGATCCCCATTTGTARATGTCGCCGTCGACGAACTCGTTGACGATCGCGACCGGCACGGTCTTGTTCGGGGTCGATTGCAGGAAGGTCAGCGCGTAGATGAACTCGTTCCAGCACAGGGTGAACGAGAAAATGAAGGCCGAGATCAGGCCGGGGACCGCAAGCGGCACCACGATCTTGACCAGGATCTGCCAGCGGCTGGCGCCGTCGATCAGGGCACATTCCTCGAGCTCGAACGGGATCGTCTTGAAGTAGCCCATCAAGAGCCAGGTCGAGAACGGGATCAGCAGGGTCGGATAGACCAGGATCAGCGACAGCGGCGAGTCGAACAGGCCATAGGCCTGGATCACCGAGGCCAACGGGATGAACAGGATCGACGGCGGCACCAAGTACGCGAAGAAGATCAGCACACCCACCGTGTCGGCGCCCTTGAAGCGCAGCCGAACGATGGCATAGGCGGCGAGCACCGAGGCGAAGATCGACAGCGTGGTGGCGCCGACCGCGACATACATCGTGTTCCACAGCCAGCGCGGATATTGCGTCTCGAACAGCAGCTTGGAGATGTGCTTGAAGGTCGGATGCACCACCCAGAACGGGTTGTACTTCTCCATGTCGATCAGCTGCTCGTCGGGTTTGATCGACGTCAGCCCCATCCAGTAGAACGGGAACAGCAGCACCACGAGAATGATGAACAGCGGCAGATAGAGCGTGACCAGCCGCCGCGGCAGCGACTCCAGGTAGCTCATGCCCTCGGATTCGTCGGAGCCGGCCGTGGTGGGTGCCTTGGCTTGCAGCGCGGTGTCGGTCATTGGTCGGATCCTTGCTGCCATTTGCGCCGTTGCATGCCGAACCAGGAAATCGCGATGGCCGCCATCAGGAACGGGATCATGGCGGTGGCGATTGCCGCCCCCTCGCCGAGCCGGCCGGAGATGATGCCGCGCTGATAGCTGAGCGTCGCCATCAGATGGGTGGCATTGACCGGGCCGCCGCGGGTCAGCGCCCAGATYAGCTGGAAGTCGGTGAAGGTGAACAACACCGAGAAGGTCATGACGACGGCGATGATCGGCGTCAGMAGCGGATASGTGATGTAGCGGAAACGCTGCCAGCTGGTGGCGCCGTCGAGCGTTGCGGCCTCATAGAGCGAGGGCGACACGGTCTGCAGGCCGGCCAGCAGAGTGATCGCGACGAACGGCACGCCGCGCCAGATGTTGGCGATGATGACGCTCGCGCGSGCCCAGGAGGTGTCGCCGAGGAARTTGATGTTCTGGGTGATAATGCCGAGCTTGATCARCGACCAGGAGATGATCGAGAACTGCGCGTCATAGATCCACCAGAACGCGATCGCCGACAGCACRGTGGGCACGATGAAGGGGATCAGCACGATCGCGCGGATCATCGCCTTGAACGGCATGTGCCGGTTCAACAGCAGCGCGAGGTAAAGTCCGATGGCAAATTTGATGGCCGAGGCCACGATCGTGTAGAGCAGCGTGTTGAATACCGACARCCAGAAGATCGARTCGTCCCACAGCCATTCGTAGTTCTCGATGCCGACGAAAACGCCGCTGCGGCCGATCTTCTCGTCGGTGAAGCTCATCCAGACGCCCAAGCCCAGCGGATAGGCCAGGAACAGGATCAGGAACGCCGCCGCCGGCAGCATGAACCACAGCGCGATGACGTTGCGGTTGGTCTTGAGCCGCACCCACGCCGAGGGCTCGCCGATGGCCGCAGCCTGAGGCAACGAGGTCTGAATGGTACTCATTTATCCAGCAGCTCCCTTCGAACTGGCGCATGGATGACGCATGCCCGGCGGCGTTCGGGACCGATTGAGCGACTCCGTCATTGCGAGGAGCGAAGCGACGAAGCAATCCAGAGTCGTATGCGCGGCCCTGGATTGCTTCGCTTCGCTCGCAATGACGGTGAGCATGGCGCTAGCGCCTTTGCCCACCCTACACGGTCGAGTCCCGCCCTAGCGGAAGATGCGCTTGGCCGAGCGCTCGGCGCTGGCCATCGCCGTCTTCACGTCCTCGCGGCCGGTGCAGTAGTTCGCGAACATGTCGACCAGCACGAAATCGGCGATCGCAGCCGCGGCCGCTTCGCCGAGCTTGCCGAGTCCGGCCGGCGTGGTGGCGGTTGCCGCAACGTCGCGGTACGGCGTGTTYTTCGGATCGGCCGTCCAGATCGGRTTGGCGTCGTAGCCTTTGAGGAAGTGCGACAGATARCCCTGCGCCGCCTCGATCCACGGGTTGAACTGCTCCGGCTCCAGCATGAAGGCGGTGAACGCCTTGCAGGTCTGCGGGTACTTSGAGAARTTGAASACCAGGATCGGGAAGCCCAGATGCATCTCGCGGGTCTTGCCGTCGATGCCRGGCGGCAGATGCGCGTGGTTCATGTCCTCGGCGATCTGCGGCGCCTCCTTCTTGGCRGTCACGTARATCGAGATGCCGTTGACGGTCGCGTAGAGCTGGCCGGCCAGGAACGCCTTGTTGTTGGACGAGTCGTTCCACGAYGCSGTGCCCGGCACGAAATTGTCGTACAGGCCCTTGACGTATTCGAGCGCCTTGGCGGTCTCCGGCGAGTTGATGACGACCTTGTTGTCCTTGTCGATCAGATTGCCGCCATGCGCCCACAGCGCCCAGTGCACCCAGCCATTGGCRTCGCCCGAGGCGTGGCCGAGCGCCATGCCGCCTGGCGTGCCGTTCTTGTTCATGGCCTTGAAGAACTCGGCCATGCCGGCAAGGTCCTTCGGGAACTGCTTGAAGCCGGCCTTCTCGGCCGCCGAGATGCGATAGTTGATCAGGCCGCCGGTGGCCGCCACCGGGATGCCGATCCACTTGCCGTCGAGCATGCCATAGGCCTTGCCGGAGTCGGTCCAGCCGCCGCACTTCTTGCCGAGGTAGTCGGCGACGTCGGTCATGTCGACGCATTTRTTGGAGAACAGGAAGGGCAGCGTGTAGAGGCCCCACACCATGTCGAGCCCCTGCCCYGTATTGGCCGCGACCGAGGCCTTGGGCTGGACATCGTCATAGGATTCGTTGGAGATGTTGATGGTGACGTTGTTGGCCTTCTGGAAGGCGTCGACGATCTTCATGAAGGCCACGTCCTCGGCCTCGACGAAGCGCTTCCAGCGCATCATGTTGACCTTKGCGCCCGGCTCCGGCTTCCAGGGCGAGGTCTGCGCCCAGGCCTTGGCGTAGCCGAGCAGATCCTCGGCCGACATCGTCGCCGCGGCCGCCAGCAAGGTCGCGCCACCCTTGAGCAGAGACCGTCGATCCGTAGGGAAATAAGTCATCTGAAGTTTTCTCCCGTTGAATATTTTGCTTGTTTTGTTTGTTGGCAGTTTCTTGTTCTTCTTATTCGTTCGTTGGTTCGGCCTCGCGCGGCCGGATCAGAGTCTCCGGCCGGTATCCTTGTCGAACAGATGCGCCGCGGACGCACGCGGACGCAAATGGATCTTCGCGCCCGGCACGACCTCGTGGCGGTCGCGGAACACCGCGATGATGTCCTGGGTGCCGATGCGGGCGACGATCTGGGTCTCCGATCCCGTCGGCTCGACGACAACGACCTCGGCCTCGATGCCGTCATCGGCGAGTTCGAGATGCTCGGGCCTGACGCCATAGACCACCGGACGGCCGTTGGACGCGGCCGGCGCGGTCAGCAGTGGCAGCTTGGCGCCATTGTCGGTCTCGACATAGACAGTGCCGTTGGATTTCAGGTGGCCGTTGAGGAAATTCATCGCCGGCGAGCCGATGAAGCCGGCAACGAACTGGTTGTCCGGCTTGTCGTAGAGATCGAGCGGGGCGCCCATCTGCTCGACGATGCCGTCATGCATCACCACGATCTTGTCGGCCATGGTCATGGCCTCGATCTGATCATGGGTGACGTAGACGGTGGTGGTCTTGAGCCGCTGATGCAGTTCCTTGATCTCGGTGCGCATCGCAACGCGCAGCTTGGCGTCGAGRTTCGACAGCGGCTCGTCGAACAGGAACACTTGGGGATCGCGCACGATGGCGCGGCCCATCGCGACGCGCTGGCGCTGACCACCGGACAGCTGGCGCGGATAGCGGTCGAGCAGCGGCGTCAGGGCGAGGATCTCGGCGGCGCGCGCCACGCCCTTCTTGATGTCCTCGGGCCGCGCGCCGCGCAGCTTCAGCGAGAAGCCCATATTGTCGGCGACCGTCATGTGCGGATACAGCGCGTAGTTCTGGAACACCATCGCGATGTCGCGCTCTTTCGGCTGCACATTGTTGACGACGCGCTCGCCGATCGAGATCGTTCCGGAGGTGATGTTCTCGAGCCCTGCCAGCATGCGCAGCAGCGTCGACTTGCCGCAGCCGGACGGACCGACCAGCACGACGAACTCGCCATCCTCGATCGGAATCGTCACGCCGTGCAGGACTTCGAATCCGCCGAATGATTTGCGCACGTCGCGAATTTGCACCGACGACATCAATTTCCTCCTCATAGACCGACTGCATTGGCTGCAGATCGGCGGCATTCTGACCGTTGCTTGCGGCCGATTGATCTGACCGCTTATCGTTATGTAGTCTTTTGATCGTTCAGGCTGTGTGACGGGACGACAGCTCAGCACGCATTGTCGGCAGTTTAATTCTCTTTCGCAATGCTTCGCTTAGCAACCACGTGATAGCGCTGTCAATATCGCTTGTGTACCAGACCGCCTATGCTATGAGCGACGGATGGGACGGAAACATATCAAGCCGGGCAAAGTCCGGCTGACCGAGGTTGCGGCACTGGCGGGCGTCAGCCCGATCACGGTGTCGCGCTTCTTCCGTAATCCCGACACCGTCTCGCCCGGACGCCGATTGCGCATCGAGAGCGCCGCCAAGGATCTCGGCTACGTTCCCAACCTCGCCGCGCGCGCGCTCGCGTCGCAGCGCACCGAAGTGATCGGCGTGCTGATACCGTCGCTCACCAACAACGTGTTCTCCGACGTGCTGCGCGGCATCTACGACGCCTTCGAAGGCAGCCGCTACAGCATCCAGCTGGCCAACACCCGTTACAGCGTGCTGCAGGAGGAGCGCCTGCTGCGGCTGTTCCTGATGCAGAAGCCGGCGGGCATGATCGTCACTGGCGTCGACCAGACGGCCGAAGGCCGCGCCATCGTGCAGGCGGCCGACTGCCCGGTGGTGCAGATCATGGAGCTCGGCCCCGATCCGATCGACATGATGATCGGTTTCTCCCATGTGGACGCCTGTTTCGCCGCGATTTCYCACCTTCTCGCCCAGGGCTGCCGCCGCATCGGCTTTCTCGGCGCACGCATGGACCCAAGGGTGCAGCGCCGCCTGCAGGGCTATCAGAACGCGATGAAGAGCGCTGGCCTGTTCGATCCGCGACTGATCGTCACAACGGCGGTGCCGACCTCGACGACCATGGGCGGCAGCCTGTTCTCGGATCTCATGCTGAGGGCACCGGACGTGGATGCCGTGTTCTGCGCCAATGACGATCTTGCGCTCGGCGTCCTTTTCGAATGCCAGCGCCGGCACATCGCGGTGCCCGAGCAGATCGCCATCGTCGGCTTCAACGACATGGAGTTCATGGCYTCGGCGGTTCCGACGCTGACCAGCGTCAGGACCAATCGCTACGAGATGGGTCTGCGGGCCGCGACCATGATCATGGACGAGATCGAGGGCCGCCCGGTCGCCGAGCGCGTCGTCGATCTCGGCTTCGAGGTCATGGAGCGGCAGAGCTCGCAGCAGCGCCACGCCGTCGCACCGGCGGCAGATCGCGTCTCAGGAACAAAATGGTAGCGCAACCAAAAAGGCTGAACTAGAACCACGACGAGCGACAACGACTTGAACGAAAGACGTAGGCGATCTCGACACCGGCCGATTGCACCCTGACCGGGGCGCGCGCTGAGCACCATCCATGCGACGGGGCGCACATGAGCCAAGCCGGCGTCGCCACGTTGCACTGCGGGAGGAAACGAATGACAAAATCCAACGGACATGCCGGCAACGGCGCTGRCAAGGGCCGCAAGCTGCGCTCGCAGGCCTGGTTCAACGATCCGCACAATCCGGGCATGACGGCGCTGTATCTCGAGCGCTATCTCAATTTCGGCTTGACCCGTGCCGAGCTGCAATCGGGCAAGCCGATCATCGGCATTGCCCAGACGGGCAACGACCTGTCGCCCTGCAACCGCCACCACATCGAATTGGCGCATCGCGTGCGCGAAGGCATCCGCGAAGCCGGCGGCATCGCGATGGAGTTTCCGACACACCCGATCCAGGAGACCGGCAAGCGGCCGACGGCGGCACTCGACCGCAACCTCGCTTATCTCGGACTTGTGGAAATCCTGTTCGGCTATCCGCTCGATGGCGTGGTGCTGACCACCGGCTGCGACAAGACGACGCCCGCCTGCCTGATGGCGGCGGCGACCGTGAACATCCCCGCGATCGTGCTGTCGGGCGGGCCGATGCTGAATGGCTGGCACGAGGGCCAGCGCACCGGCTCCGGCACCGTGGTCTGGAAATCGCGCGAGCGGCTCGCCGCCGGCGAGATCGACTATGAGGAGTTCATGCAGATCGTGGCGTCGTCGGCGCCGTCGGTCGGCCACTGCAACACCATGGGCACCGCCTCGACCATGAACGCGCTCGCCGAGGCGCTCGGCATGTCCCTGCCCGGCTGCGCCGCGATCCCCGCGCCGTATCGCGAGCGCGGCCAGATCGCCTATGAGACGGGCAAGCGCATCGTCGACATGGTCTGGGAAGATCTGAAGCCGTCGGACATCCTCACCCGCAAGGCGTTCGAGAACTGCATCGTGGCGAACTCCGCGATCGGTGGCTCGACCAATGCGCCGATCCACATCAACGCGCTGGCGCGCCATGTCGGCGTCGAGCTCGATATCGACGACTGGCAGAAGGTCGGCCACGACGTGCCGCTGCTGGTCAACATGCAGCCGGCCGGCTTCTATCTCGGCGAGGAATTCCACCGCGCCGGCGGCGTGCCGGCCGTGATCGGCGAGTTGATGCGGCACAAGCGCATCCATGAGGACGTCATCACCGTCAACGGCCGCAGCATGGGCGACAATTGCCGCGCGGCGCCGAAGCCGGACAATGACGTGATCTGGTCCTACGACAAGCCGCTGGTGAAGGACGCCGGCTTCCTGGTGCTGCGCGGCAATCTGTTCGATTCCGCGATCATGAAGACCAGCGTGATCTCCAAGGAATTCCGCGACCGCTATCTCAGCAACCCGAAGGACCCGAATGCCTTCGAAGGCCGCGCCATCGTGTTCGAGGGGCCGGAGGACTACCACGACCGCATCGACGATCCCACGCTCGCCATCGACGAGCACTGCGTTCTGTTCATCCGCGGCGCCGGCCCGATCGGCTATCCCGGCGGCGCCGAGGTGGTGAACATGCAGCCACCGGCCGCGCTGATCAAACGCGGGATCCTGTCCCTGCCCTGCATCGGCGACGGCCGGCAGTCCGGCACCTCGGGCTCGCCCTCGATCCTCAACGCCTCGCCGGAAGCAGCCGCCGATGGCGGGCTCGCCATCCTCAGGACCGGCGACAAGGTGCGTATCGACCTCAACAGGGGCTCGGCCAACATCCTGATCTCCGACGAGGAGGTTGCGAAGCGCCACGCCGAGTTGAAGGCCAAGGGCGGCTTCCCGTATCCCGCCAATCAGACGCCGTGGCAGGAGCTTTATCGCAACACCGTGGGCCAGCAGGCCACCGGTGCCTGCATGGAGCTCGCCACGCGGTATCAGAATATCGCTGGCACTGTCGGCGTGGCACGGCATAATCATTGAACGAACCACAGTCATTGCGAGCGGAGCGACGCAATCCAGGGCGTAAAAGACTCTGGATTGCCTCGTCGCTTCGCTCCTCGCAATGACGCCGAGACACCAAGCCATCTCAGGGAGATCCCATGTCCGACCGCCTCAAGGGCAAACGCGCCTTCGTCACCGCCGCTGCCGCCGGCATTGGCCGCGCCTGTGCGATTGCGTTCGCGCGGCAAGGCGCGACCGTGTTCGCCACCGACATCGACGAGAACGGTCTTGCGACGCTGAAGAGCGAGGGCATCGCCGAGGTGGCGACGCTCGACGTTCGCAGCACGGCSGCGGTCAATGCGATGGCCGATCGGGTCGGCAAGGTCGAGATCCTGCTCAATGCCGCCGGCTTCGTGCACAACGGCACCATTCTCGACTGCTCCGACGATGACTGGGACTTCTCCTTCGACCTGAACGTCAAGTCGATGCATCGCACCATCCGCGCCTTCCTGCCGAAGATGCTCGACCAGGGCGGCGGMGCCATCGTCAACATCGCCTCCGCCGCCGGTGTGTTCAAGGCGGCACCGAACCGCTACGTCTATGGCGCGACCAAGGCCGCCGTTGCGGCATTGACGCGCTCGGTCGCKGCGGATTTCGTGGCCAAGAAGATCCGCTGCAACTGCATCTGCCCGGGCACGRTCGAAACGCCATCGATGCTCGGTCGCGCCGCGTCGGCCGGGCCGAACGGGCTYGAKATGTTCATCTCGCGCCAGCCGATGGGCCGGCTCGGCACCGCCGAGGAGATCGCGCATCTCGCWGTCTATCTCGCCAGYGACGAGAGCGCGTTCACGACCGGCGTGGCGCATACGATCGACGGCGGCTGGACGTTGTAGCTTCTCCTCATCCTGAGGAGCCGCGCAGCGGCRTCTCGAAGGATGAGSCCCGGATGYCTCGGGGCCTYATGGTTCGAGACACGCTCACGCGCTCCTSACCATGAGGAGTAAAACGGGAGTCTAACGATGAACCACATCGACCTCGCCCATCGCTGCGCCGTSGTCACSGGYGGCGCSCARGGATTCGGTCGCGCGATCACCGAGCGCTTCAAGGCGTCCGGCGCCAAGGTCGCGATCTGGGACCATGATATCGCGCTGGCCGAAAAGACGGCGAAGGAGATCGGCCCCGAGGTGCTGGCGCTGCAGGTCGACGTCACTGATCCAGCAGCGGTGGAGAAGGCCCGCGACGCCACGCTGGCCGCGTTCGGCACCATCGACATCCTGGTCAACAATGCCGGCATCGCCGGGGTCAACAAGACGGTATGGGAGACTGACCTCGAGGAATGGCGCAAGGTGCTGCGCATCAATCTCGACGGCCCCTTCATYTGCGCCAAGGCGATCGTGCCGGTCATGCTGAAGCAGRGCTATGGCCGCATCGTCAACATCGCCTCGATCGCCGGCAAGGAAGGCAACCCGAACGCCGCGCATTATTCGGCGTCGAAAGCGGGACTGATCGCGCTGACCAAGTCGCTCGGCAAGGAGCTGGCGCAGCAAAACATCACGGTGAACGCGGTGACGCCGGCCGCGGCGAAGACGGCGATCTTCGACCAGATGACCGAAGCGCACATCAATTTCATGCTGTCCAAGATTCCGAAGGGCCGGTTCGTCCTGGTCGAAGAGCTCGCGGCGCTGGTGGCGTGGCTCGCCTCGGACGAGTGCTCGTTCTCGACCGGCGCCGTGTTCGACATTTCCGGCGGGCGGGCGACGTATTAGAGCCACGGGCATGATCCGGATCCGTGGGAGGCGGCTTTCCGAAGATCGTGGTCCGAAGGCTCGTTCGCTGCGGCCGGCGCCTCGCGCTCGGACGACGCGGGCGTCCAGGGACTGGTGTAAGAGGATGCTCTCACGATGATCCATTACGGCGGCTGCCTCTGCGGAGCGGTGCGCTTTGCCTGCGAGGGCGAGCCGATCAATGTGCGCGTCTGCCACTGCCGCAACTGCCAGAAGGCGATGGGATCGCCCTTCTTCGCCCGCGC